>Ga0315275_10006154_pt1 | contig 11441 bp, 7 predicted proteins | sample YL17G03_0_MG_FD_205557 | JGI IMG/M metagenome (GOLD analysis project Ga0315275, IMG submission 205557) | Sediment microbial communities from Yellowstone Lake, YNP, Wyoming, USA - YL17G03_0 | ecosystem: Environmental > Aquatic > Freshwater > Lake > Sediment | place: USA: Wyoming | collected...
GATATTCGATGTGCCGGATATGCGGAAGCCGCCTTGCAGGTCGAGGGTGTTACCCTCGCCCACCGTGCAGGTAGAGATGCCGGAGAACACGACGTTGCAGAGTATCGTGTTTACCCCTGGGCCACCACTCTCGGTGCTGCCCCAGACGCCGACCGTCAGGGTGAAGCCGATGCCGCCGAGGGTCCAGCCGGCCGACTGGATGTCGAGGCCCTTGACGGCTTGGTCCTGATAGAGCACGGGCTGATAGGTGGCCGCCGTGTCGAAGATGGCCGTGATGCCCGAGTCGGGGACGATACCGCCCGACCAGTTGGCCGGATTGTCCCAGTGATCATCCGAGGCACCGGTCCAGTTTTCGCTCGCGAGCGCCAGTGTGGTGGCCGAGACGGGTCCGGCGGTCGTGTCAACGAGCTGAAGGCCAGGCAGGCTAACGCTGAGCAGCATCCTCGGCTCAAGGACTTCAAAGGCAGGAACTCCAAGGAGACTAGAAGGCATGGCTCGACGCATACATCCCACCATCTACCGATTTACGGACCTTCGCCGCATCGTGTCTGGTACGGATAATCGCGGCGCTAGACTTATGCCGAAAGCCCGAAGCGTGGGGTAAGTATATCACAAGGCCTTTCGAGAAGCAAATTCCACGAAGAAGGGCGACATCTTACCCGGCCCTTACGGTCGGCAATTCGGCCCAGCGGGTGGTGTAGCAGGGCGGGGCGTCAGGAGGAAACAAAAGCCGCGTTGGCGCTAGCCCCAACGCGGTCTCATGTGTAAGGTTGGCGAGGGCGACGGGGCTCGAACCCGCAACCACCGGATCGACAATCCGGTGCCTCCGATTCCGCAACTCGCGAGTCCAGTGAGACTTATGGCAAGAACGCCCCCTCGCCAGAAGCGCACTTGGCGCGTTCTTTGGCGCTCGAATCTGGCGCGTCGGCGGATGCTGAATTAGCGGCCGTGGTGTCGGCGTGGCCCAGCCTGCCGGAACCGGTGAAGGTGGGGATCGTGGCCATGGTGAAAGCGTCTGGAACCAAGTGAACGGCGGAAGAGGCAAGTAGGCTTGCCATCGTGAGACTCCTTGACAACACAGGATTCCGCAAAACGCACATTCACCTCCGTCGAGGGCGTGCCATTACGTCGCCCCCTTTTGCGCTCAGACCAGTTTCTCGCATTGGGCAAGGAAGAACTCCCGGCTCCAGAGATCCAGCGACGGCAACTCGTGCGGTTTGACAAAACGGCGAACGTCTTCGCGGGCTTGCTTCCAATCCGTCGCCTCGATCCGGCTCTGCATCTGCCAAACGCACCAGTCCCGGTCCGTCCGCACTTGCTGGCCTTGCCAGGGGCCGAGTTGCGCGAGGGCTGATGACAGAAGATCGTGGTTGACCGGCGCCTTGCGGGCCGTGTACCAGATGAAGTCGTACCAGTCCCGCCCCTTGAGATACTCCCGGCAGAGCAGGGCGTGGATCTTGCCCGCAAAGAGGCTGGGCAGGTCGAAGATGCATACGGCCGACGGGAAAGGGAAGTCCAGGTACTTTGTCTCGAATGAGGCGCCGGCTGGCGGATTTGTATCTACCTCCAGCTTGATGCGAATCTTCCGCGCCGGTCCGGCTGCAGGCTTGTAGTTGAGCCGAAGCAGGTTGCCCAGTGAATCGTCCTTCACGAAGGCCATGCGGACGGCCTGGTTCACCTTTGACCGATCATCCATCGCCAGGCCGTACCCATAGGCGACCAGTTCCTTGCCGAGGGCATCGAGGTACGGCTTCAGGCCAAACGAGGCATCGGGCATCTGGAGGGCGAAGTCCAGGTCCTCCGAGAAGCGATTCATGCCGTGAAAGATACGGAGGCACGTGCCGCCTTGGAAGGCGGCCTTCTGGAAGAAGTCCGTCCGGCCGAGCGCCGCCAGTGCGATCTCCTGGGTGATCTCGCGGAGCGCCTGTTCCTCTTCGATGGTCGATCGGCAACCGTAACTGTCCAGCCGGTCCTGGATCATCTGTACGCTCATCGGATCAGGTCCTTTCGCATGCCTTCGAGGAATCGTCGCACTCGCAGGGCTGGGTAGTTGCCCAAGAGCCGGTCGAATGATGCAGGATCCACCGCAGCCAGGGAACTTTCGTCGACACGCAGGCTCTCGACGACTGGCCGGGCGGACCTCCAGTCGAGCTTGTGAACGTAGACGTAGTCGGACAGGGCCTTCAGGGGAGAGGCCAGAAGAAAACTGCCGCCATCTTCCTTCTTCACTCGGGCCACCTCGGCATAGAAGGTCTTCTGCGGAACCCGAGAGAAACTGAAATGTCCCATCGGCGTCTCAAACTCGCGGGAGCGGTCGAGGGACGTGCTCGTGACCGCATAGACGGCCTCGGGGATCCAGCCGTGATAGGACAAGGCCGTTTCAAGGCTGATGTAACTGGGGCCGTAGATCCGCTGGGCAAGAACGAGCGGGTCGATCTTCTGCCGCAGGTACTTGGCTGCTAGGCAGTACAACCCCCGCTGGATGCGCACGACCTCCCCGGCGGCCATGGCCCGCTTGAGGAGGCTAAACTGCCGGTCGGGACTGCCGCCGATCCAGCAGGCTACCTCAGGCCGGGTGAAGACGCCGCCAACGGCCTTCTCCAGCGAGATTTCGGTCAGGGTCTGCATGTGTGTATGATACTGTCGAGAGACGCCAGTTTGCAACAAGAATTGTATCGGTCATTCTGCAGTCAGGCAACACTGAATTCCGAACTGCATGACGCCCTCCCATGATCTCATGTACGCGGCCGGTCCCCGGCGGCGAGCATACGGTAGGGGAGGACTGGTGGTTCGAGTCGGCCGAGTTTGTGGTTGCATCGGGGTTGGTCCCGATGTCCACAAGACACGGTAATCAGGTTGCCACCGATCTTGACCTGGTGGAAACTTATAGACGAATATCTGCCCGAGTTGTAGCATACTGGGGTTTGCAGTTTCATGCCGAAGGTCCGATGCGGGGACCGTCCCCCGTCGGGGAAAGCACGCAAGCATAGCAGCCGGAAACGGGGGGCACAGTCGCATGAGGCCGTTCGAGGAAGTTTTCAAGGCTCTGGTCGGTGAGCCCTTCAAGTTCCAACGCGAGTTTGCTGAGGCCGCGGAACTTCCGAAATTGGTTCACGTTCCCACCGGATTGGGCAAGACGGCCATGGTGATCGTGGGCTGGCTGTGGCGTAGGCATGGGGCAAGCGACAAGATCAAGAACGTGACGCCACGTCGGTTGGTCTATTGCCTGCCCATGAGGGTGCTCGTTGAGCAAACACGGGACAACGCGGTTCTGTGGCTGCACAATCTGAACTTGCTGGCGGGGCAAGTTGAGTTCGACAACACAACCCCAAAGTCGAAGATAAAGAAGTATACGCCATCCTTTGACGCCCCGAGTAAGGTCGCCGTTCACATCCTCATGGGCGGCGAGGACGAGGGCGACTGGGACATCCATCCTGAGCAGGAAGCGATCATCCTCGGCACACAGGACATGCTTCTGTCCCGCGCGCTGAATCGTGGGTACGCGGCCAGCCGTTCGCGCTGGCCGATACAGTTCGGCCTTCTCCATACCGATTGTCTTTGGGTCTTTGATGAAATCCAACTGATGGGGCCGGGCTTGGCGACCACGGCTCAGTTGGAGGCGTTCCGACGTAAACTCGGGGCAAGAGATGGTCACGGCTGTCGAAGCGTGTGGATGTCCGCGACAATGCAGAAGGATTGGCTCAAGACGGTGGACTTCGATCCGGCAAGTCTGGGTAAGCCGCTGTCGCCAGATTTCGCCAAGGAAAAAGAGGAAGTCAGGAAGCGGTGGAAGGCAAGCAAACCCATTGAAGTCGCCAAGGCGAAAGTCAGCGATGCCAAGGGCTTGGCAGGAGAAATCCTCGGGGCTCACAAGTGCGGCACGCGGACGATTGTGGTCGTGAACACGGTTAGGCGTGCGTGCGAGTTATTCGCTGCACTAACCGCGACCGGGAATGGCGGCAAGAGAAGGGGAGGAAAGGGCGCGAAGCAACGGTCATCGCAGGACAGTGAAGCCACAGCGGTGTCCGCCCCCAAGCCCAGAATCGTGCTATTGCACTCGCGTTTCCGGCCGTGCGACCGGAAAAAAAGAATGGAAGAGGCCCTGGTCGCTCCGCCTGCCGAAGGCACGATCATCGTCAGCACGCAGGTGATCGAGGCCGGAGTGGATGTCAGCGCGACGACACTATTCACCGAGTTGGCCCCGTGGGCGTCGCTCGTGCAACGGTTCGGCCGATGCAATCGGCTAGGAGACGAGAACAGCAAGGCCCATGTGTTCTACATCAATCTTCCGGGCGAGAAGCCCGAGGAGGTTGCAGCACCGTACGAGTTGGATCAACTCAAGGATGCTCGCGCCCTGCTGAAGAAGTGCAAGAACGCCGTCGGTCCTGCAGTGCTTGACGGGATGGTCAAGAAAGCCCCCAAAGCCTTCAAGAAGGTCATGCGTTTCGAGCATACCCACGTCATCCGCCGCAAGGACCTGGTTGACCTGTTTGACACCACGCCGGACTTGGCGGGTAACGACATTGACATTGATCGGTTTGTCCGCGATGTCGAAGACTCGGACGTGCGGGTCTTCTGGCGCCAATGGAAGCAGCCCAACGGTTACGAGGCGCCGCCGGAAGCCGAACCTGCGCCACATCGTGATGAGCTTTGCTCCGCGCCGATCGGCAGCGAGAAGAATCCCGGCTTCTGTGCTTTTACCAAGAAACACCCTGGCAAGGTGTGGCGATGGAACTTCCTCGACAGGAAGTGGGAAAAGGCGGACAGAATCACACCAGGCCAAGTCTTCCTTGTTCACGCCGACGCCGGCGGGTACAGGTCCGACAAAGGCTGGGATGCGAGCGAGAAGAAAACGGTCCCACCGCCCCGAATCGATGGCTGGGAGCCATCGGCGAATGCCTCTGCTTTCGAGCAGTGGACCTCGTTTGAGCAGGCGATTCGGGCTCACGCGGTCGATCTTGAGGACTACGACGATGACCGCCTATCACGGACCGACTGCTGGCGGACGATCTCCGATCACACAGAAGTTGTCTGTAAAAAACTCACCAGTATCCTTGACGCAGACGCAATGCGGGTTCGTGCGGAGGAACGCCAGGTACTTGAACACGCCGCGCGCTGGCACGACTGCGGCAAGGCGCATGCGGTGTTCCAGAATGCCATCGACGATGGTCAATCGGTCGAGCGTAGAGGAAAGACAATCCAGCGCTGTGCCCGACCTGGCGACTGGACAGGCTGCCAGGTGGTTGCCAAGGCTCCCGGCATTCGGCGTAACACCAGCGGTCAGGTCGTGGACTCCGGCTTCTGGCGGCGGTACGACTGGCTGCCGAAGGAGGGTCGGAAGCACTTCCGTCACGAGTTAGCCTCCGCTTTGGCAGTGCTTGATCCCGGCAACAAGATGATACCGGACAACCTGCGCGACCTTGTCGCTTATCTCGTCGCCGCCCATCATGGCAAGGTGCGATTGTCGATCCGCTCGCTGCCCAATGAAAAACGTCCCGACCCTCGACAGGATGATCAGGGCCGCCAGCGCCGCTTCGCTCGCGGCGTGTGGGATGGCGATACGCTGTCGAAGACCGATCTTGGAGGCGATGTGATTGCGCCGACCGCCACGCTGTCGTTGGAGCCGATGGAACTGGGCCTGTGCGAAGAGGAGCCGTTCATCGGCCAGCCGTCGTGGGCAGAGCGGATGCTCCACCTCCGCGACACCCTGGGGCCGTTCCGCCTTGCATACCTCGAAGCGATCTTGCGTGCCGCGGACATGCGGGCGAGCGCCAAGGCACAGCAGGCTGCGGTACAAGGGGAGGTCGGAAGATGACTGAGACGGTCCGCCACGATCTCGAACTCGCCGGATGCACGCCCGAGCCGCTGATGGCCTACCTCAAGGCCCTGGGCATCCTGCGACTGGTCAGCGAGCAGAAGGACGCCGAGGCCCGCGGCTGGTGGAAGAACGACACCTTCTGGCTGCGATCGCCGGTGCTGTTCAGGGACACCACGACGGCTGAGGGGCAAGAGGCGGCCAAGGCCGCGTTGATTGAGTTCTTCCTACGGGAGTACAAGCCGACGCCGATTGTTGTGCCCTGGAGTGGGGGCGATTTCTTTGCTGTCAAATGGCAACCGAAGCCAATGAAGGTATCCAAGACGCCAACTGCATCCAAGGCCGTTGAGGCAATCCTTGCCACACAGACGCCACGCTTTGAACCTTACCGCAACGCGCTCCTCGCGTGCAAGGCCGCACTCGACCAATGCAGAATCACCTCGAAGAAGGAGATGGGGAAGAACAAATGGGTTTTCATCCAGACGTTACGTTCAATCTGTGATGAAACGGGTTTGATCGAATGGATCGACGCGGCCGCGGTCATCACCGTGGAGAAGTTCGCCGCCCTTCTTGGCAGCGGTGGCGGAAGCGACGGCAACACACATTTCTCCGACAACTTCATGCAGAACCTATGGGACGTGCTGCCGGACTTCGATGAGGCGCGCGATCCTCAAAAGGGTCAGCCGGGTTCGTCCGTTGCTGACGGTAGCCGCGAACAACTGGCCGACGCACTGTTTGCAATTGGCACGAATCGCTTGGTCCTCAATCGCACGTCGTCGCTCTATGATTCCGGTGCCGTCGGCGGCCCCAACGCAACCCAAGGCATGGAGCGAGATTCGCTCTCGAATCCGTGGAACGTGATCCTCACACTCGAAGGCACAGTGTGCTTTGCAGGCGCGGCAGTCAAGCGCCTGACCACGAACTCGACGAGCGAGTCGGCGTTCCCGTTCCAGGTGTCCGCGTCCGTCACCTCGTGCGATCGGCTCGCTGACAAGGAGCGGGCTGGTAAGGAACTCTGGCTTCCGCTCTGGTCGCGACCCGCTCGTTCGGACGAGGTGCTTGCGTTTCTGCGTGAAGGACGCGCCCAGTGTGGCCCCAGGCCAGCGAAATCCGGCGTGGACATGGCGAGGGCCGTTGCGACACTAGGAATTGACCGTGGCATTGCGTCGTTTCATCGCTATGCCATCGTCAAGGGACGCGTCGGCGGCGACAATTACAATACGGCGGCCTCTCTGGGGTGCTTTGAGGTCCGTGAACGGGCCAACGCCGATCTCCTTCGTGAAATCGACCAGTGGCTTGACCGTTTTCGCTCGGCTTGCTCGGCCAAAGATGCGCCGGCACGTCTCGGGCGCGTCCTCCGTGCCATCGACTCGGCCATCTTTGACTTCTGCAAGTACGGTGGTAAACCATTCTTTCAGAAGATCGTCATTGCGCTGGGAGCGGCCCAGCGGGAACTGTCCCTCGCCGAGCGGTTCCGGGAAGCCAGGAAACTTCGGCCTCTCGCTGGGTTGTCTTGTGACTGGATCGGTGCGGCAAATGACGGTTCGGCCGAGTTTGCCGTTGCTCTGGCTTTGGTGTCGCTCCGCGATCCCGAAGACAAGATCGGCCCGCTTTGTGTCAACCTCGAATCCGTTGACTGGAAGAAGAACTGCCGCGCCTGGGCGGAGAAGGACCGCGCGGTCGTGTGGAATGCTGCCGACCTTTCAACAAACCTGGTGAACGTCCTTCAACGCCGGATGATGGACGGCCGGCGTGCCGGGTGTGAGTGTCTGCCCCTGGCATCGCACATTGCCGCGCCCCTGGACATCATTGCGGCATTCATCGCGGGCGAACTCGACGATCAGCGCATTGAAGATCTGATTTGGGGGCTGATGCTGGTTAAGCCGACGGATGCAAGTGGCAAGGCGACGAATGCGGCCGCGCCGCCGGCCGTCCTGCCGCGCGCGTATGCCCTGCTCAAACTCGTGTTCCTGCCGGGACCGCTGGCGGTGGTTCGGAGCGGCAACAGACTCCGCTGGCGGCTGGCGCATAGCGGCGAGGCGGGCATCAATATCCGCCTCGAGCCGCGTATCCTGCCGCTGCTGCGCGCGGGGCGCGTCGGGGAGGCGTGCGCCATCGCGGCCCGGCGGCTGCGCGCTTCAGGTTTGCCCCCCATGCCCGGTCCCGTTGGCGGTGCGGTCCGTGACTTGGAATGGTCAGAATGCGATGCCGACCGTCGCCGCGCCCAGCGTCTCGCGGCGGCCCTCCTGATCCCGATTTCATCCGGTTCGGTAAACGACCTTGTGCATCTTGTCTGCCGCGACGTGTCCGCCGTGGCTGAGGCACTCACCCTTTCAATGGAAGGAGAATCAGAATGACCGACCGCAACGGCACGTCGAAAATTGATTACGGCAAACTCAAAGACGCCCCGCGCTTGCTCATGGAAGCGAAACTCAAGCCCCTTCAGGGCCATCGTTTCCAGCCCACCGGCTTCGCCGATCTCGGCCCCGCGCGATACACCCTGCCCGATGGCACGGAAATGCTCCTGGTCGAATCCGTCCAGTCCGTCGCCAACCGCATGGAACTGGCGTGTTGGGACCAGGCCAAGGATGACCTGATCGAGGGATTTAGGGGGTTGCCGTACATCCGGGTAAAGAAGCCGGACAACGGCGTGCTGACCAACTCGGTACTCGAAGCCCACCGGATCAACTCCCCTTACATCCTCGAAGGCGAGGATAGGAGCGTTTTCGACAGGCTTAAGCGGGACGCCGCAGGCATGGAGGCGGGGCCTGTGGACATCCGCGCGTTGGCGAAGTTAATCCTCAAGTACGATCCCAATGCGGCCGTCCACGGCGTGTTCCTTGCCAAGAGTGATCTTGCGGGAGGCCGCCTTCGCCTGCCGCGTTTGCTCAGCGGCTTCGTCGAGGCATCGGACGTGCGGTTAGCGGAGAGCGGCGGTGTCAAGAATGATCGCGTCGATCCCTCTGGCGACACCAAACAGGGCTTCGGCAACGTCCCCTTCCATCGCACCGAGTTCACGGCCCGCGAGATCAAGGCGTATTTTAACCTCGACCTGGCCCTGCTACGCGGCTACGGCCTGGGCGACGACGCAACGAACCTCCTCATCTCCCTCTCACTCTTCAAGGTGCGCCGATTCCTCTCCACCGGCCTGCGCCTACGGACCGCCTGCGATCTGGAAGTGGAGGGCGCACTGACCGTGACGCGCCCGGCCGGCTTCAGCATTCCCGAAGAAGGCGATCTGCTCGCAGAATGCAAGCGGTTGATCGCCGCGTGCAAGGGACTATTCGCTAACCCCGCCATCACCGAAGTCGAATGGAAGCCGGGCAAGAAGAAGGGAAAGGACGGAACGGAAGAGAACCAGGGGGACAAACAAGACAGCGAGAATCCCGGCGGAGGAGATGAGGAATGATCTCCATCTCCCTCAAGTTCCTCGCCGGCCGATACCACGCGACGCCGTGGGGCCGACACGTCAACGAGGGTGCGGTGGAGTGGCCGCCCTCGCCATGGCGCATCCTGCGGGCGCTGGTGGCCACATGGAAGCGGACGCGGCCCGATCTGCTGCAGGACCAGGTTGAGCCGATTTTGCGCGCCTTGGCCCAGCCACCGGAGTTCGTGCTTCCACCCGCTTCCACAGGCCACAGTCGCCATTACATGCCGTGGTTTAAGAAAGGGCCTGATGACCGCACTCTTGTCTTCGATACGTTTGTGGCTCTCACCCGTGATGCGCAGATATTCCTCCATTGGCCCGAAGCAACGCTCGATGCTGCTCAGCAGGAGAGGCTGCGCCAGATCCTCGACAATCTGAATACGCTGGGGCGATCCGAATCGTGGTGTGAAGCATCACTGACGACCACTCCTTCAGACCAGAACTGCGTGACGTGTCGCCCAGTTGATGGCGATGTGCCGCGCGATCACGAGATTGTCCGCCTGCTGTGCCCGGACCCCGCCTCGGCGTTCGAGTGCGCCGAGTTCACGGACCGTTCGAAAAAGAAGCCCAAGCGGACGGCGCCGTATTACGAGCCGGACTGGCACTTGTGCGCAGAGACACTCTGGCTGCACAAGGAGAAATGGTCCGACCCGCCCGGATCGAAATGGGTGCCCTATGCACGTCCGCGAGAGTGCTTCAAGATCAGGACCAAACCGCGGCCGCCAATGGCGGTCAGCCACCCCTGCATCCAGGTCGTCCGTTACGCTCTGGACTCCACCGTCCTGCCGCTGGTCACGGAGACGCTCCCTGTTGCCGAGGCCGCCCGGCGCGCGCTGATGAGCATCCACGGCCGCTTGACTGAACGAAACGGCGTTCGCGGGCGATCCGCCATCTTCTCCGGCAAGGATGGGCAAGGCCGGCCCCTTGCCGGCCACGGCCACGCCTACTATCTGCCGACCGACGAAGACGGCGACGGCCGCCTGGATCACCTGACGGCTTTTGCCCGCGACGGCTTCGGCCCTGACGAACGCCGCGCCTTCGACCGGCTCCGCAAACTGAGCACCGGCCGCAGTGGTGAGGAGAGCCATCCCCTTCGCATGCTCCTGGTGGGGATGGGCACACTCGCTGAATATGCCCCCGGACCACTTCGGGCATCGAAGGTCTGGGTGTCCGCGACGCCTTACATTGCCACGCGCCACGCGAAGACTCGTGGGCGAAACAGGGTTGATCTCTGCTCACCACAGGCGAGAACGGTGTTTCTCGCGAATGACCTGCGCTCGCAACTCCAGGCCACGTTCCCGAACCTGCCCGCCGAACAGGTGCTGATCGATCCTGTCTTCGACGACGGCGGCGCGTTCAAGATTGTCAACCGCTGCGATCGGCAATGGCGACCCATCCAGTTCAAGCGGTTTCGTCGCAAGGCATCCGATGACGGCGGGCGCCGGCTGGCCGGGGCTTTTCGTCTGACCTTTCCCCTCAAGCAAGCAGGCCCGGTCGCCCTCGGCCATTCGTCTCACTTCGGCATGGGCCTATTCGTCCCTGACGGGGGAATTCAGACATGAGCGGGCAGGGCGGTGTGGATGCCAGGGATGTCCAGCAGCCTGATCCCGACGATCTCCTCCCCATCCGCATGCTCAACGAGTACGCCTACTGCCCGCGGCTGTTTCATCTGATGCACGTCGAAGGCCGGTGGGCAGACAACGCCTACACCGTCGAAGGCCGCAACGTCCACCGCCGCGCCGATCAACTCGATCACGTCCTTCCCGATGCAGTGGCGCCCGCCCCAGATGGCCAGACCCATGAGCCGCCGGCCGATGGGCAGGCGCTGGCCGCGCCCGGCACGCCATCTGCCGGCGACGAACCGCCCACCGTCACCCGCTCTGTGGTGCTGGGCAGCGAGTCGCTAGGCCTCACCGGCAAACTCGACCTCGTCTCGACCGCGGACCAAGAGGCCGTCCCTGTGGAAACCAAACGCGGCCGCGTCCCCGAAAACGAAGATCGCTCGTATGAGCCCGAACGCGTCCAACTCATGGCCCAGGGCCTTTTGCTCCGCGAACACGGCTACGCCTGCGACCACGGCGTCCTGTACTTCGTCGCCTCGCGCACCCGTGTGGACGTACCCTTCACATCCGACTTGGAAGCCCGTACGCTTGACCTGATCGCCAAAGCCCGCCAGGCCGCCTTGGCTGCGGTCTTGCC
>Ga0315275_10006155_pt1 | contig 11441 bp, 12 predicted proteins | sample YL17G03_0_MG_FD_205557 | JGI IMG/M metagenome (GOLD analysis project Ga0315275, IMG submission 205557) | Sediment microbial communities from Yellowstone Lake, YNP, Wyoming, USA - YL17G03_0 | ecosystem: Environmental > Aquatic > Freshwater > Lake > Sediment | place: USA: Wyoming | collected...
TAAATATCTTTTGAAATCAAGTTTGAAGAGAAGAAGATAGGATTTTTATGAAAAAAGTATTTATTTTATTTATATTTATTGCACTTTTAATTTCTGGTTGTAATTATAGGATAGTAAAAAGCAATACTCCTAACCTTAATAATAATGAGGGGCCAAAAATTGTAAGTTTAAAACTAAAAGATGATACGAATGAATATGTGAATTATGAAAGAAATTATTTAAATGATTTTACCGTAGAAATAGGTCTCAATAATTATAAATCCGATCAGAATTATATTATTGTGGCAAATGCTTTTCAAAATAACGATGTCCCCGTATCAAGTGCAAAAATTATTGTAGACAAGAATATAAATGATTATAAATTTTTGATATCAAGTAATTCTTCAATTGATCAAAATTCTAAATATCAGCCTTGTAAAAACTTGATAGTAAGTGCAGAATTATGTCTTTTAAAAAATAATGATTGTTTTGGAGCCGCAATTGATAGAAAAGAAACCTTCCTAATAGCATCTTGCGGAGAATAATGATAGTTTTTTAGTAAAAAAAGATTTAAACTATTAAGAATTAAATCTAATAATATTAATCGCTGACCGGCAGACCTACCTTCGTCCCGCAGTGCGGGACTACGGCAGGCAGGCAAGCTGAAATTAGAATAAGTTAAAAAGTATAAAGTAGAAAGTATAAAGAATTTAATTAATTTAATAAGTTGGTCGATAAACATACTGTTGCTTGTTTATTCAACAAGTTCAGGAGTTTGTCGGTCAGCTACCCGCCTTCGCTAAAGCTACGGCGGGTTGCAGATCGAAAAATTAATAATTTAAGTGCTGATCCTCAAACAATCTGGGCTAGGTTAATAAACCAGTTCAGCAGCTTGTGGGTCAGCAAAAAGGAAAACTTTTATGGAAAGTTTACGTTTTGAGAAAGAAATCGCTGGCCGCAAACTCATAATTGAGACGGGTAAATTAGCTTTGCAAGCTAATGGCAGCGTGACTGTGTCCTATGGTGACACAGTTGTTTTAGCTACTGCAGTAATTTCCAATGAAATCCGCGAGGGTATTGATTTTTTCCCACTCACCGTGGAATTTGAGGAAAGATTTTACGCTGCCGGCAGAATCAAGGGTTCTCGTTTTATTAAGCGAGAGGGCAGGCCCAGCGACGGCGCGATTTTAAATGGCCGTTTAATTGACCGCGCCATCAGACCATTATTCCCTGAAGACATCAGAAATGAAGTCCAAGTCATTATTACCGCTCTATCTTATGACAGTGAAAATGAATCTAAAATGGTAGGTCTGATCGCTGCTTCTGCGGCTTTGGCAATTTCCAATATTCCCTGGAATGGCCCGATTGCGGGCGTGACCATTGGTAAAAAAGATGGGCAGTTTATTGTAAATCCTACAGTTAAAGAATTAGAAGAAGGCGATTTGGAATTAAATTTAGCCGGTACGCCGGAAAAAATCATTATGGTTGAAGCTGAAGCCAAAGAAATTCCTGAAGAAACAATTTTAGAAGCTTTTAAATCCGGCGCAAAAGCCTTAAAAGACATTTTGGATTTAATCAATGAATTGCAAAAAAAAGTAGGCAAGGAAAAACTTGATGTTTTGGCTTTAATGCCCAAAGAATCAGAAGAAACTTTAAAAGCTAAAGCTGAAGTCCTAAAAAGAGTTGAGGCTTTTGTGGCTGAAAAAGTAGATCCTTATATTTTAAGTGAAAAAAAACCAACCAAGGCCTTGCGCAAGCACGGACTTAATGAATTAGTCGCAGAATTGGAAAGAAATTTAACTTCTGAAGGTATAAGCGAAGATCTAATCAATTATGCAGTTGAAAAAGTATCCAAATTAGCCGAAGTTAAAATTTCAGCAGCGATTATGGAACGAGAAGTGAGGATTGACGGCAGAAAACTTGATGAGATCAGACCTCTTTCATTTGAAGTTGGTTTATTAAAAAGAATTCACGGCACTGGCTTATTTTCCAGGGGCGAAACCCAGGTGATGTCTTTTGTCACTTTGGGTTCTCCTGGCGATGTCCAGTCATTGGACACAATGGAACTAGTTGGCGAAAAAAGATATATACATTATTATAATTTCCCGCCTTATTCTGTGGGCGAAGTTAAAAGGATGGGCGGCATGAGTAGACGCGATATTGGCCATGGCGCTCTGGCGGAAAAAGCTTTAAACCCAGTTATTCCTGCCAAAGAGGATTTCCCTTATACAATTCTTGTTGTTTCAGAAACACTGGGCTCAAATGGTTCAAGCTCCATGGCTTCAACCTGCGGTTCAACTTTGGCTTTAATGGATGCTGGAGTGCCCATTAAAAATCCAGTGGCTGGCATTGCCATGGGCTTGGCAGTTGATGGCAAAGGCGGTTATAAAATCGTTACTGATATTCAGGATTTTGAAGACGGACCTGGCGGTATGGATTTTAAAATTACTGGCACGCAAAATGGTTTGACTGCCATTCAGATGGATACCAAGACAGATGGTTTGACTCTGGAAATGATAGAAAAAACATTAAAGCAGGGACGAAAAGCCTTGGATCAGATTTTAGCAGGCATTAAAAAATGTATCAGCGAGCCAAGGCCAGACCTTTCGCCTTTTGCGCCCAGAATTACCTCTTTTGCTATTCCACCAGATATGATTAAAGATGTGATTGGCCCAGGCGGCAAAATGATTCATAAAATTATTGATGAAACTGGCGTGGATATTGATATTGATGACAGCGGCTTAGTAATGATTACTTCTAATAACCCTGAAATGTCTCAACGAGCAGTTTTGTGGATTAAAAATATTGTTAAAGTGCCTGAAGTGGGTGAAATTTATAAAGGCAAGGTGGTGCGCATCATGGACTTTGGCGCTTTTGTGGAAATTCTGCCAGGCAAAGACGGCATGGTTCATATTTCTAAATTAGCCGCAACTCGCGTTAACAAAGTGACTGATGTAGTTCAAGAAGGCATGGAAGTCACTGTTAAAGTGATTGAAATTGACAGCCAGGGCAGAATTAATTTGTCATTAATGGAAGGCGGCATGACACCACCGCCCTTTACTGGTGAATTTGGCTCGCCTCGCGGAGCGGGAGGCAGAAGAGATTCTGACCGACGCGGTGGTTCTGGCGGTCACGGCGGTTTTGGCGGTCGAGATAATAAGAGAGGATTTTTCAAACGCGATAGATAATTTTAAATAACATTATATAACGAAGAAGCGATTCGCGAATCGCTTCTTTGTTTGTTTTGCCCCGAGCTGTCATGGTGAGCCTTCGACAAGCTCAGGCTATAGCCTAACAGTTTACAGTGAGCGTAGTCGAACTGAACCATCAGCGAGGGATGTCACCCTTCGACTATGCTCAGGGCGACAAAGAAAAAGAGGCAATCGTTAGATTGCCCCTTGGTTTTATTCCCATTTCCATTCTGTAATGGTGTGCTTATCGCCTTGCCATTCTTTGGCTAAAATTGTGACTTTTACATTTTTACCGCCGGTCAACTCAATCAGTTTCTCTATTGAGCCCATTACTTGCCAAGTAAATGCTTCATTACCTGCATGCTTGGACTCAACTGATTTGGACTTTATTTTAATATGTGTCGTCCCAATTTCTTCAATTTCCATCTCAAACATATTGAAATTAGTAAAAGTCGTGCGGATGGCAATATATTTTTTAATGGCAGAAATTGGATCTGGTGACTCCCCCAGGCTTTTATAAGTTACTGTAAAAAGCTCTTCTGCCCGGAGTTTACCCCATAATTTTGCTACTTCCACATTGCTCTTAGCAATGATTTTAAAGATTGCCACGCCACAGCGCTGAAAAGTATCAAAAGGATACCAGACCGAAGGCAAAATTCGGCCTTCAATAATTTTCCAATCTTCTGGTTTTAAGTAATCCTTCCAATTCAGCCGAGGATTAGCCTTAATCATTCTGGCATAATCAACCATTAAAGTACCCTTAACACGTCTCTCGTCCATTGGTACCTCCTTTCAAAATAAATTTGATTACTTCCAACTTAACCTAAAAGAATAAAAATGTCAAGTGTTTGCGAGAAAATTATAATTTGCTATACTTTTTATATGACAATCTGGCACAAGCGTTTATTAATTTTTCTTGGTAAAATTTTCGGGGTAATTATTTTAATCTTAGCAATTGCCCTGTTTTTTTATTACCATTATTATTTTAAAAAAGATAATCTGATAAAATATGTGCCACAAAATGCTGTTTTATATTCAACTTTTAGATTGGATAATAAACTTAAAGATAACCAAATTATAAAAAACTTTCTAGCTCAATTAAAACAAGATTGTAATTTGCCTGATTTTGATTTGGACAGTTTAAACTATATGTTGGCTTATAATTCTGCTTTGGCCATAATTCCCAATCAAAAAAATAATGAATTGAGCTTTGATTATCTTGTTATTTTAGATTTTAATGGCCGGCCAGATTATGCCCAACCTTTTATAAAATATTTTCAAAGCCAAAACTGGTCAGCTGAACTTTTAACTAATCAAGCTCTTAATAAAAATGTTCTGCTGGCTAGTAATTCCAAGAAGGTTATTGCCCGAGTCAAAAAAATTGCAGTTTTTCAAGAGCCATCATTGGCAGATAAAATTAATGTCTTTTTAAATTTAAAAGATTTTAATTTAAGTTATTTGGGCAAACTTTATCTGAATCTGGATAGTATAATTGAAAATTTAAATCTAATTAAAGATCCTCGGTCTAAACTTTTACTCCTGGCTTTAAAATCAGAAAATATTAAGGAAATATATTTGGGTTTAATTGAAAAAGATTCAAAATTAATTTTAGAAAATATAGCGAATGAATTCAATGTTGATTTAAATCAACCTCTTTTAACCAACGTTCCAATTAATACTGGTTTAATTTTAAATTTTAATAATGGCCAAGAACAATTTAAAAAAATGTATAAATTCTTAGCCCAAGACGATCCAGAATATTTTTATCAATTAGAAAAAAATAAAATAATGCTTGAAAGTTTATACAAATTTAATTTAGAAAATGATGTCTTAAGTTTTTTTACTGGGCCAGCGCAATTAATGGCTGATTCTCAAAATCATTACCTTTTAGCCGTTGAAGCGACGCAAATTACTGATTTGGACAGCAAACTGAATAAACTTGAGGAGATTGCCAAGCAATATTTGGCTAGCCAAAATCCAGTTGAAACACAAAAAAATTTACCAGATTATACGACTATTACCCAAATAGTTAGACAGCCTGATAACTATAAATTTATAATTAATGAAATAAACGGCGTAAAAATACATTCTATTCGTAATGATGGTCTTGAATTTGCTTATTTACTCAAAGATAATATTTTAATTTTGGCTAATTCTAGTCAAGAATTAGAAAATTTAGCTAAAAAGGTTAATTTAGAAACCATTAATGATTATCTGGCTTATCTTAATGAAAATAATGCTAATTTAAGCCAAAATTTGTTAATCAAAGCTGATTATTTGCAAAAATTAGTGCCTTTTCTTAGTTTTACCAATGATTTAATTATGGCTGAAAATTTAAATGAAAATGGCAAATTTTGGCTATCTTTAGATTAAAAACACATTGTTGTGGAAAATCTGGGGAAAACACCATAAAATCACTTAAAATTGCGTAAAATCAATTTAATTTATACAAATCATAGTTCATGTTTTTAATGCTTATATTTAGCTAATTATAGCTAGATTTTTTAGTTTATTAACAATTTAAACTTGACAAATTAGGGCTATGTTGATATAATGACTATATAAAGTTCTTTATAATATCTAGGGAAATTGAGCGAAAATTAGCAATTTTGGCTAAATCTCCCTGCCTTCTACTGTTTTCTCCAGGACTTACTTGGAAAAGTTCCAAAAATAAAAATAAAATTCTCTCCTTTCTTGTTATATTTTTATATATTATGGCTTGGTTTCAAGCCGCTAAATGGTAGAAGGTCGCACTTTCACATTGTTCCAAGGAAAGTCGTAGACGACTTTATTTAACTTTTAACGGCTCGCGTTAGGCGGGCGCTAAACTAATAAAGCCGAAGGCCTCGTCTGGCCACCAATTAATTTTATTTGGGCCATCAGTACGAGGCCTTTTCATTTTGCTCAAAATCATAAAGGCTTGCTTTTTTTTAATATCTTATTTATACTATTAGGTACAATTTGCTATAATTAAATTAAGCAAATTTTTTAGTTAACAAAAATAAACCTATGAAAGAAGAAACCTTAGAAAAAATTAAAAAAGATCTTTTAACCAGAAAAGAACAAATTGAAAAAGAATTGGCCAGTTTTACCAAAAAAGATGAATTTGTCAAAGATAATTATCGCTCTGAATTTCCTGATTTTGGCGACAAAGAAGATGAAAATGCTGAAGAAATCGCCCAATATACTGATAATTTATCAATAGAATTTTCCTTGGAAAAAACTTTGCGTGATATTAACAAAGCTTTAGAACGCATTAAAAATGGTTCTTATGGCAAATGCGCTTATTGCAGTGAGGAAATCCCAGAAGAAAGGCTTTTAGCACGGCCCACTTCCAATGCCTGCGTTAAATGCAAAGAAAAATTAACTGGAGAATAAAATGGCCTGGAAATTTTACCAGAAATTGATTTTAATTATTACTTTAGGCTTTGCCTTGTTTGCCTTCGAAGCTTTTATCAAATATTATCTAATCTTAAATAAAGTCCCCAAACAGGGATTTTATTTTTTTGATAATTTTTTGCAGATTATTTATACGCCCAACCAAAATGTGGCTTTTAGCTTACCCTTACCCCAAATACTCATTATAGCCATGGTTATTATAATTCTTATGGTTTTAAGCTATCTCTGGCGGTTAAGTTTGCTTAATAAAAATCTTTGGCAATTAACTGCTTTTTCTCTGATTATTTTAGGCGCTTTAAGTAATTTAATTGATCGCATAATTTTTGGTTACGTGATTGATTATATAAATCTTTTCATCTGGCCGGTTTTTAATCTAGCAGATTGTATGATTGTGGTTGGCGTGTTAACTTATATCTTAAGCGAGTTTAAACTAAAGAAAAATCAAAATATCACTAAAAAGGAGGTGCCTGAAGGATGGAGCAAAGGACTTTGACTTTTAATGAATTGATGGTAATAGGAGCAATTAAGGGAGGGCATTTAAATCCTTATCAGCCGCAAACCTGGGATAAAGATCCAGCTTTTTACCGAGGGCTGGCTAGGCTTGCTGCAATAATTATGAAGGCAAGAGGGGGATTTAATGCAGCAGACAGCGAGCAATTTGAATTTTGGCAAAAAGAAAATGAGATAGATGCCTGCAAACAGAAAATTCAAGAAACCATTGAATCATTACAAGCCAAAAAGATATTGGTAATTAACCCTTAGGCTTAAAGCAAAATTAAATAGGAGGTTAATTATGCTTAGAAAAGGAGTGGTAAAAAATACTGAAACTAATGAAATCATTCTCTGTGTAGAAGCAGAAGACGGAGTTCCTATGGGTAGTGAGGCAGGGTTTCCAAGGCGAGGATTTCGTGAAGATTGGCCTATTATTCTACTGCTTCTTTCAGTGCCTGCGCTAATACTCTTTATAATAATTACAGTTATAATCAGTATAGTATCAGGGCATTAAAAACTTCCCAAAGTAAAAAACCGTCCGAGTGGGCGGTTTTTAGAATGTAAATTTTTTATCAACCTGATTTTTTATTTTGTCAGGTTGTAGTGGTATAGTAATTGAAGATTCGCACCCCAAGCAGTAATGCTCGCATCTTCTTCAAAAAACTTTACCCGGTATCTTTCATTAAAAACTTGTAAGCCGAAAGATATTTTTTCCCGTGGGACAAGAATTACTCCTAAGGAATATCTTTGACCCAAGCCTTCCCATTTATCTTCCCTTACCGTTTCCCAGCTTCCCCAGCGGTCGTGTCCGGTTTTAATTTTAAAGGAGTTGATGGGCAGACCAAATTCGCCATAGATTAATAGAAAATCAATAACATTATAGCCAAAGCCGATATACGGATACGTGGTCAACCCTTGGGGTATTATTTGGGTAAAAGCATATGATTCACCGCCATAATCAGCCAGCTTGGTATCATAGATTCCTTGTCTGTACCCATCTTCAAAACCTCCAAAAAGAAAATCAACTCCACCGGAGAAATAGATTTTTTCTGTTCGAATAATCAACCTCGGGCCTAAGCCTAGTCGGGTAATTATGCCATCGGGGTTATCGTCGAGATCAGTTGTTGTGTGGCCGGTCGGGCTGTCAGATGGATGAGCCGGAGTCGTTTCTATTTCGTCGTTAAGATCAAAATAGTATTGGTAAAACTCCAGACTAAAACGCCCGCCTATCCCCACCTTTATGTCATGATTGCCCAGCCGTAAAGTGGAGAGGTTAAAATTAGGTAAACCAGATGCATCGGCCAAACTTAGCATTGGCCAAGTTAAGATGAGTAATCCAATAATTCCAAGTAGCTTTTGCTTCATTTTTACCTCCTTCGGCACTTAGTGCCTGTTTAAATATTTTGTTTAAAAGTGCATTTTTTGGTTTAATTAAGGTTTTGTTTTGTTTGTATCTCCTTTTGCCTCAACCTTAGCAAAATCGTTTGAAAAAGTCAAGTTTTTAAGTTAAGATGATAATTAGGAATGATTAACCACTAAATAATAATCACTAAATTACACAAAAATATGGGGGAACTTATTTATAAAGAGTTAAGTTATGAAATAATGGGTTGCGCTTTTAATGTTTTTAAAGAATTGGGCTTTGGATATAGAGAAAAATATTATCAGCGCGCTTTGGCAGAAGAATTAAAAAAGGCAAAAATTAAATTTGAAAAAGAATTAGCTGTTAAATTGTGGTATGATGGTAAAATCATTGGCAAATATAAACTTGATTTCTTAGTTGAAAATAAAATCATCTTAGAAGTTAAAATTGCTAAAGATTTCTATACAAAGGATATTAAACAGATACTAAGTTATTTAAAAGCAAAAAATTTAAGATTAGGCATATTAATTATTGTCACAAAAGATGGCATGAAATTTAAAAGAGTCGTAAATTAATGTTTTAGTGCTTTTCGTGAATAAATTTCGTGATTCATCATTACATTATGCTCACAAAACTCAATTCAGTCGCTGTCATTGGCTTAAACCCGCAATTAGTAGAAGCTGAAGTGGATGTTTCAGCTGGCCATCCTGATTTTTTTATAGTTGGCTTGGGCGATGCTGCTGTCCAGGAAGCCAAGGTCAGGATTCATTTGGCTATTAAAAATTGCGATTTCTTTTTTCCCTGGAGCAAAAGAATTGTCATTAATTTAGCGCCAGCTGATTTTAAAAAAGAAGGCGCGGCTTATGATCTGGCCATGGCAGTTGGCATTTTGCTTAATGTTTTGGAAATAACTCCCAATTTAAAAGATTGCTTATTTATCGGCGAACTTTCTTTGGAAGGCAATTTGCGTCATACCAATGGCATTTTGCCAGCCGTGATTTTTGCCCAAGAACAGGGTTTTAAAAATGTTTTTGTGCCTTATATCAATGCCCGGGAAGCCAGTTTAATTAAAAGCATTAAAATTTTTCCAGTTAGAACTTTGCCAGAGATAATGGACCATTTAACTGGCAAAAACTTAATTGAGCCAATCCAAAGTACTGGAGATTATAATTTTGAAGTTGAGGAAGAATTTGAAGTTGATATGGCTTATATTGCTGGCCAAGAGCATGTTAAGCGCGCTTTGGAAATTGCCTCAAGCGGCGCCCACAATGTTTTAATGAGCGGCCCGCCTGGCGCTGGCAAAACATTACTGGCCAAAGCGACTGCTTCAATTATGCCTAAAATGACTTTTGAGGAAATTTTAGAGGTCACAAAAATTTATAGTGTAGCCGGGCTTTTACCGCATAATAATCCTTTAATCACCAAACGGCCTTTTCGCTCCCCGCATCATTCAGCTTCAGGCGTTTCCTTGGTTGGCGGCGGCCGGATTCCTAAACCAGGGGAAATCAGTTTGGCGCATCGGGGTGTTTTATTCTTAGATGAATTTACAGAATTTCCGCGCAAGGTTTTGGAAAATTTAAGGCAGCCGCTGGAAGATGGCCTGGTTTCAATTGCCCGGGCTTTAGGTACTTTAACTTACCCAGCGCGTTTTATTTTAATTGCGGCGCAAAACCCTTGTCCTTGCGGCTTTGCCAGTGATTTGCAGCAACAATGCACTTGCTCACCCAGCCAGATTATAAAATACCAGCAAAGAGTTTCGGGTCCGATTATTGACCGCATTGATTTGCAAATTGAGGTACCGCGTTTAAGTTTTGAAAAATTAACTTCTGAAAAAGTGGCTGAAAGTTCAAGGCAAATCCGCCAAAGGGTGGAGCTGGCTAGAGAAATCCAGCAAAAAAGATTTGCCAGCTTGCCCTTTATGTATAATGCTGAAATGCGGCCCCAGGATATTAAAGAATTTTGTCAGATTGATGACCAGGGTTTAGCTTTACTAAAAAATGCGGTTAATCAATTTCATTTATCAGGCCGCGCTTATCACCGGACTTTAAAATTAGCCAGAACCATTGCTGATTTAGAAAACTCTGAAAATATAAAAACTTGCCATTTGGCTGAAGCCTTGCAGTATAGATTTAATCGGTAACTGAACCACTAAAATTTATCACTAAAAAACACGAAAAGATTCCGTGTTTTTTGTGTGTTTCGTGATCAAAATTTCGCTTGCCCCGCATTTGCGAAGCATAGTGCGGGGTGGTTCATCTACCTAATATAACTCAACGGATTATATCTTTTGCCGCCAAATCTGACTTCAAAATGCAAATGCGAGCCAGTTGAGCGGCCAGTTGAGCCTTCTTCGCCTAAAACATCGCCCCGCACCACTTTTTGACCTTCCTTGACATAGATTTTCTGAAAATGGCCATACAAAGTTGTCTTGCCGCCGCCATGATCTAAAATCACATGGCAGCCATAGCCTGTTTTCAGGCAAACAGCTTTAATTACAACTCCGTCATCAGCTGCCCAGACTGGGTCGCCAAAATCACCGTCAATATCCAAACCAATATGGCGCCAACTAAAATACTGAGATATGCGGCGGGCAGTTGTTGGCCAAGCCATTTTTTCACCAGCTGGCACCTCAACATGAGATGGATTGAGAATCTGACTAATGGCTGCTAACCTTGGCTTGACAGGCACGGGTGCATAATAAGGCTGGCCTTCAGGAATAATCAAAATTTGACCCACCTGAATATCATTTTCACTAGCCAGTTTATTAAATTCAATGATTTTTTCTTTATCAGACTTATATTTTTTAGCGATTTGGACCAAGGTTTCCCCTTTAACAATTTTGTGCTTAATACCGTTGGTGGGCAAAATTATAAGCCTTTGACCGGGTCTTATTAAACTATGACTGGTTAAATTATTTTCCCATAAAACTGTATCAACAGAAATGCCAAAATTGGTAGCAATCAAGCCCAGGGTGTCACCTTCTTTTACAATGTATTCAATTGGCTGATCCCTTTGAA
>Ga0315275_10006156_pt1 | contig 11440 bp, 13 predicted proteins | sample YL17G03_0_MG_FD_205557 | JGI IMG/M metagenome (GOLD analysis project Ga0315275, IMG submission 205557) | Sediment microbial communities from Yellowstone Lake, YNP, Wyoming, USA - YL17G03_0 | ecosystem: Environmental > Aquatic > Freshwater > Lake > Sediment | place: USA: Wyoming | collected...
CAGATGAGTTGGCGCCTCCGAAGGCGTACAGAATGCCGTTCGCCACGCCCACGGCCAGACCGGTGCGAGCACTGGGCAGCGGTGCCTTCGCCGTCCAGCTGTTCGCCACCGGATCGAACGCGTCCACGTTGTCGAGCCACTCTGACGTCGAGTTCGCCCCGCCGACTGCGTAGAGAATGCCGTTGACAACTCCCACGCCGAGGTTCGTGCGTTCGGCTGTCAGCGATGCCCTCGAGGTCCAACTGTTGGCCACCGGATCGTAGGCTTCAACTGTGGTGATCCAGAAGCCGGTCGAGTTCCTTCCTCCCACGGCATACAGGATCCCGTTGACGACGCCTACCGCCAAGTCAGTGCGCGCAGTAGGCATCGGAGCCTTGGTGGCCCAGGTGTTCGTGGCGGGGTCGTACGCCTCAACGACCTCGAGCCACGGACTGGTCGAGTTCGCCCCACCCACGGCGTACAGGATGCCGTTCACGACGCCGATCGCGAGGCCCGTCCGCTCGGTCGGTAGCGGCGCTTTGCTCGACCAGGTGTTGGTCGCGGGATCGTATGCCTCCACCGTCGGGACCCAGTTCGCCGTCGAGTTCTTCCCGCCGACCGCATACAGGATCCCGTTGACTACGCCGACCGCCAGGTCAGTACGCTGGGTTGGCATCGCAGGCAGCGTGGTCCAGACATTGCCGGACCCAGTTGCGCTGAAGGTGGCGGGGTTGCCACTGATTCCCGCTCCTGCCGCTGTCGCAGTAAGCGTGTTCACCCCAGCTACGGGACCGAGCGTCCAGCTCCCAACGGTCGCGACGCCGCTCGCATTGGTGGTCTGGCTTGCGCCAGACACGGCACCGCCGCCCGATGCGACGGCGAAGGTCACGGCCACGCCGGGCGTGGCGTTGCCGGCCGGGTCCCTGACCACTACGGCAGGTGCGATCGGAAGCATCGTTGCGGTGATCGCGGTCTGACCGTCGCCCGACTGCTTCCCGATGCTGGCGGGGGCGCCAAGGATGACCCCGAACGCCGTGCTCGTGGCGCTCGTGAGGCCGGACGCGGTCGCTGTGAGCGTGTAGCCGCTGCCTACCCTGTCGATCGTGAGATCGTTGAACAGCGCGACCCCGCTGAGCGCGTTCTTGGTCAAGGTACCACCGAGCGTCGCGCCAGGCGTCCCCGTCCCGCTCGTGATGGCCACCGTGATGCCCGCGGTGGAGGCCGTGACGACGTTCCCGACGGCGTCCTGGACCTCCACGCGGAGTACCTGGTTCGGGTTCGCGGTGCCAGCGACGAGCGGCCCGAGGAACGGGAACGGCGCGGCGAGCTTCGTCGCGCCGCCGCTCGCGACGGTGAAGGCGGCGGAGATCGCGCTGGTCAGCCCCGTCGCCGCGGCCGTCAGGGAGTAGCCGGAGCCGGCCTTGTCGATCGTCACGTCGTCGAAGGTGGCCGTGCCGTTCACGGCCTGGCGTGTCAGCGTCCCACCCAGCACCGGGAGGAGTCCGACAGGGCCTGATCCCGGCGTGAATGCGAGCGTGATGCTGTTCGTGGCGCCAGTGACGGTGTTGCCCAGGGCGTCCTGCACGGTCACCTGGAGCGCCGGGCTCATCGCGACACCCGCCACGACGGTGCCCGGCGCAACGGTGAATGCCAGCTTCGAAGCCGCACCAGCGTTGACGGCGAGCACACCGCTGGCAGCGCCGGTGAGCCCCGCGGCCGAGGCGGTGAGCGTGTAGCCGGCTCCTGATCTGTTGATGGAGAGGTCGCTGAACATCGCCACACCGCCGACGGCGGCACTGGTCACCGTGCCACTCAGGACGGCTCCGCCGGTGCCAGTCCCGGGAGTGATCGCCACGGTGATGCTGTTGGTCGCGTTCGTGGCGACGTTCCCTAACGCATCCTGTACCGTCACTTGAACGGCCGGGCTGACCGCCGATCCGGCGGTCACGGCGCTCGGCTGCACCGTGAACGCCAGCTTCGCTGCGGCGCCTGCCGATACCGTGAAGCCGCTGCTCGTTGCGCTCGTGAGACCGGTCGCCGTCGCCGTCAGGGAATAGCCTGCGCCCGACTTGTCGATCGTGAGATCGCCGTAGGTCGCGACGCCGCTGACCGCTGCGCGTGACAGCGTTCCGCCGAGCACCGCGCCCGCTGCTCCGGTCCCGACGCTGATAGCCAGTGTGACGTTGGTCGTCGAGCTGGCGACGGTATTGCCCAGGGCGTCCTGAATCGCGACCTGGACGGCCGGGCTCATCGCCGCACCCGCGACGGCCGCGGCCGGCAGCGCGATGAACGCGAGTTGCGAGGGTGCTCCGGCGTTGACGGTGAAGGGCGCGCTGGTGGCGGCGGTGAGGCCGGTGGTCGTGGCTGCCAGCGTGTAGCCGTTCCCGGACTTGTCTATCGTGAGGTTGTCGAAGCTGGCGACCCCGCTCACCGCAGCCCGGGTCAGCGTTCCACCGAGGACTGCTCCGGGCGCGCCCGTGCCGCTGGTGATCGCGACCGTGATGCTGGCGGTTGACGTAGTGACCGTGTTGCCCAGCGCGTCACGCACCGACACCTGGACCGCCGGGGCTATCGCCACGCCTGCGGTGACTGGGCTTGGCTGAACGAGAAAGGACAGTGTCGCCGGTGGGCCGACTACGGCAGTAGAGCTGAACTCGATCGGAGCGAGTCCGGCCACAGACGCGGTCACGGTGTTCGTGCCCGGAGTGGTGCCCAGGGTCAGGGCGACCTGAGCAGAGCCACCGGCATCTGTCGTGGTGCCAGTCGCGCTGAGGGTGCCGCCACCAGCGGTCACCGCCCATGTCACGTTGATATCAGGCACACCGGTGCCGCCCGCATCCAGCACTCTTACCGCAAGTGCCGCTGGAAGAGCCTGTCCAACGATGCCTGTCTGTGTGTCGCCGCCGACGCGCGCGACTGAGGCGGGCACCCTCGGCCCGGAGGTGTCGCCTGCGCACGTCATGAACAGGGGAGTGGCGATCAGCAGCACGGCGCTTGTCAGTCTGGACGGGCACTTGAACATGAGTGCCTCGCTGTTCGGGACGCCCGACTCGCTTCTCACGTCTAGAAGAACACCCGGTTCCCGTCAGCGCAACATCCGACGAGCCAGTCGTTCGATGTGGTGACGGCACGACTACCATCCGCACCAGCCCGACGGCAGTACTCGGGTTCTGATCGCGAGTCTCACGCGCCTAGCTGCGTGATGCAAGCATGCCCATGGACCGGGTGGCTCCATGGCCACGGGGCCTACGGATGGGGCGGGCGGTTGCCGTAACGGTTGCCGTTTCTCCCGGCAGGAAACGCCAAGGCTGCCGTTGGAGTCCGGCACCGACTCAGCCGGTCGCGGGTTCAGACGCTGCCCTCCCGACTCCCTCACGCTCAAGCCGTATCGCGAATGGCGCGGCCGGGCGTCGTCTCGCCGAGCCCCCCTGTGGGCCGATCGCTGCGCGCGCCAACCGCTTGGCCGTGCCCCGCGCTCGAGACAGAACCAGGAAAGCGAGGTTCGCCTCGGTCGGCCGTCAGCCGTCAGCCGTCAGACGTCAGACGTCAGCGTTCCAGCGGGCGCTGCGTCGCGGGGACGGCGGCGCTCGAACGGCGGCCGTGGGCCGTCAGCCGTCAGAGCCCCACCACCCCTCCCCGGCGCCCCCGCGACTCGCGCCCCGCGGGGCGGGCCGTGACTCTGGCCGGGGGAGTGCACTGCGATGCAACGCCGTGCGCCGGTCGCGCGGCGATCCGGTACCACTGGCCCGCCTGGCCGGCTGCATCGTGAACGACGGGAGACGCACCTCTTGACAGGAAGTCTATAGAGTGACTAGTCATTCAAGTGAATGGGATGTCGAGGTCACGGAGGAGTTCGAGGCGTGGTGGGAGACCCTCGACGCTGATACGCAGGAATCGGTGGCGGCCTGTGTGGAGCTGCTGGAACGGCGGGGGCCACACCTCGGGTACCCGTACAGTTCTGACGTCCGGAGCTCACGCCATGGCCAGTTGCGCGAGCTGCGAGTTCAGCATCGTGGCCAGCCGTACCGGGTGCTCTATGCGTTCGATCCGCGGCGTGTCGCGGTGCTGTTGACCGGCGGCATCAAGACCGGGAACGACCGCTGGTACGACGCCATCGTGCCCCGCGCTGACGACCTCTACGACGCGCACCTCGAGAGCCTCGGGCACGATGGGAGGAGTGATGGCTAAGCGATTCGACGAACTGCGGCAGCGGATGGCGCCGGTCCACCGGCGCCGGGCTCACGAGCGCGCCGAGGAGATGCTCGCGGAGATGCCCCTCCAGGAGCTGCGGCACGCCAGGAAGCTCACGCAGGAGGCGCTGGCGGCGGCCCTCGGCTCCAAGCAGACGCTGGTCTCCAAGCTGGAGCGGCGGACGGACTGGTACGTGAGTTCCCTGCGCCGGTTCATCGAGGCGCTGGGCGGCGAGCTCGAGATCGTCGCGCGCTTCCCCGACGGGGCGGTGAAGATCCGCCACTTCGAGGAGATCGGGAGGAGCTAGAAGCCGCCAGCCGTCGGCCGTCAGCCGTGTGCGACGGGCGCTCGGTCGCGGGGACGGCGACGCTCGAACGGCGGCCGTCAGCCGTCAGCGGTCAGCCGTCAGAGCCCCACCACCCCTCCCCGGCGCCCCCGTGACTCGCGCCCCGCGGGCGAGCCGGCGGGCCGCCGAGCACGCATTGTTTCGCGCCGGTGCGGAGTGGTTTCGGTTACGAAACCCTGCGGCGGAGCGGTATGCTCGGCACGTGTTCACCGCGCCCCCATCTTGCCTGCGTCCGGGACTGTTGTATGTTGTGTACAACGGCGGTTGCATGTCCCTGGCAGAAGGGGGTGAACACCGATGCCCGGCAACGAGTTCGGCGTGTTCGTGAAAGAGCGGCGGGCCACGCTCCGCCTGAGTCTCCGCCGGTTCGCGGAAGCCGCAGGCCTCGATCCCGGCAACGCCAGCCGCATGGAGCGAGGGCTCGTGCCGCCCCCGGAACACCCTGAGGTGCTCGACCGGATCGCGGCGGCGCTCCAACTCGGCAAGCGCTCCGCGGACTACCGGCGTCTCTGTGATCTGGCAGCCACGGCGAAAGGCCACATTCCCGAGGACCTGCTCTCCGACCCCCAGGTGGCCGCGCGGCTCCCCATCCTGTTCCGGACGCTGCGCAGCAAGCCGCTCGACGGTGCCCAGCTCGAGAAGCTCATCGACGCCATCCGCAAGACGTAACGTGGCGTTCCGCCCGACGGTCCTTCCACCTCATAGGCGCTGAATCCCCGTTCCCGGACCCATGAGGCGAAGCCTTGATGTTACCAACACTCGGCATATATTTACAGAAGCCGAGCTAACATAACATTGAGGGCGTCCGATGACGACAGAAGCCCGTTCATCCAAAGGGAAGCCCGGTCGGCGTGCGCCTTCCGGCCGCGCCGGATACGCGCGGCGCGTCCTGGAGCTGGCCCGCCGCCGGGGACTGCTCCTGGCGAGTGACATCTCCCGGCGCGGCATTCCGCGCACATACCTCCAGCGGCTGGTCCGGGCGGGACTTCTCGTGCGCTCCGCGCGCGGACACTACCGGGCCGCGGCCGCGGACCTTTCCGAGCACCACAGCCTCGCCGAGGCCGCCGCGCGGGTGCCGCAGGGCGTCGTGTGCCTGCTCTCGGCGCTCCGGTTCCACGGCCTGACCACCCAGAACCCGGTGGAGGTATGGCTGGCCGTGGATCACAAGGCGTGGCGCCCGCGGCCGGGCTACCCTCCGCTGCACCTCGTCTTCCTCTCGAGTCGGACGCACGCGCTGGGGGCAGAGACCCATCGCATCTCGGGCGTCAGCGTGCGGGTCTATTCGGCGGCCAGGACGGTCGCCGACTGTTTCAAGTTCCGCCACAAGCTCGGCATCGACGTCGCACTCGAAGCCCTGCGGGACTATCGCGCGCGCCATCGGGGCGGGATGGAGGGACTGGAGCGCTACGCTAAGATCTGCCGTGTGCAGCGCGTCATGCGGCCGTACCTCGAGGCCACCGCGTGAGCAACCCCTACTGTGACGCGCTCGGCATCGCGGTGCCGCGTCTGGAGGTGGCGGCGCGCGCGACGGACGCCAACACCTACTCGATGCTCATCGTCGCCCTGCTCGAACGCGGGGAGCCGCTCACCCTCGCCGAGGCCGCCCAGCGCTTCGAAGTGGCGGGCATCGCCCCCGCCGGCCGCGCGCTGGCCTCGCTGAAGAGGTGCCGGCCCGCACGGCCGCCCATCTACCGTGACGGCGATCGCTACGCCCTCGACCCGCACGACGACGAAGTCGACCTCTGGGCGTTCCGGCTCGGGCTGAGACCGCCCCGGGCCATCGTCCTCGCCCCTCGCCCCTCGCCCCTCATCCCTCATCCCTCACCCGACGCACCGCTCACGGTCGCCGCCCTCGACGAGGCGTGGCGCGAAGGCGTGCCCACCACGTGGTCTGCGCAACGGATCGCCATCTGCGTGCTGGATGCGCACCGGAAGCCGATGCGGCCCGACGACGTGCTCGCCTTCGTCGGCGCGCGGACGCCGTGGCAGATGCTGCGGGCCGACTCCGCCCAGTACTGGCGCAGTGGCGCGGCCGTGCGGGTGCGCGCGGACGGCCTCTGGGAACTGGGCGGCGCGCACGACGCCGTCCGCTCGGCGCGGCGGGCGGCGGCCGAGCGTGTCGCGATGGTCCGCAAGTGGGCCGCGCTGCGCGGCGACCCGGCGGTCTTCGAGGCGAACCAGAAGCGGTTCGAAGCGGCGCGGGCGGCCAACGGCGAACGACTGCGCCGGATGCGGCGCGTGCTGATCCACTCGTTCCCCGCCGCGCGCCCGGAGGCGGTGGTGCTCGTGGACGTGGAGCGGCGGGCGATCACGACGCTGCTGGGCGCCGCGGTCGCCTCGGCCGGGGAAGTGCTGGCGGGCTACGAGATCATCGCCGCCGTTGACGTCCGGGCGCTGCTGCGCGCCCTGGCGTTCGACCCCGGCGAGCGCCGTCTCGCCGAGCTGGGCCCGCCGCAGAAGACGAAGCAGATTGGCCGGCGCGGCCGGACACTGGCGATCACGACCAAACTGCTGGTGCAGGGTTCGTGCGGCATCAGCCGTCCCTTCGGTGACCCTGCGGTGCTGTCGCGGTACCTGCGCGAGGGGGAGGAGACGAAGCTGCGCCGCCGGTTGGAGGCGGACGCGAAGTCGCTCTTCGCCCTCTACCAATACGGCCGCCTCCACGGGGCGGTGCGCCTCCGCTGGGGGTTCGAAGAGGAGATGCTCCCCGCGCCGTGGGTCCATCGCGACGAGCCTGTTCTCTACGATCTCATCAGGAGCGCCGGCAAGACCGGCACGTCGCTCGAGGTCGTCGCCGGCAGCGCGCCGGGTTGGGAGGACCCCTGGTCGCGGGCGCAGCGCGTCGTGGTCGGCGAGCGGGAGCGGGGCTACCGCGCCTGGCTGGACGACGAAGACGGCATCCCGATCGACAGTTTCGATGTCCAGCTTGCGCGGCTGGCGGAGCCTGGGCGGGGGTAGGTCAGCGATCTCCTCGGGAGCACATCTCCTGGCATCGGCTCTTGGCATAGTCCCATGCGGAGAACTGCACAGCCGTCTCCTCGGACCCGTCGGGGATGATGAACGGGTCTTCCCCGAAGGCGGTGTAGCTGGCATAGAGTTGCTGGGCCGTCATCCCGGGCTTGAAGGCGCTGAGCAGGTACTCGTCGACGATCCGGCAGGAGGCCGCCAGGGCTTCGGCGAGCGCAGGGAACTGCCCGAGTTCGTAGCGCTCGGATTCGTCCATGAAGTGGAAGTTGTCGTCGACTAGGACTCTATAGGGCATCTGTCACCTGGTGTTGCGACGCGAGGACCTTCCGCGCCCGTTGCAGCGCCTGGTCGAACGCGGCATCGAGTTCGGGGTTCACGCCGCGGCAGCCGGCCGCCACGCGCTCGGCCCAGTCCACGTAGTCCCGCCTGCGCTCCAGCGGCCAATCGTGCGGTGGCGTGAGGGCGATGTCCGTGATGTTGGAGGTCTGGTCAGCCAGCTTGATCAGCTTGGCTGATGGGGACAGATGCGGAGCGTGCTCGGCCTGTCGCTGCTTGCGCTCTTCCTTCTCGACGTTCTTGTCGTCGGTCACTTCCAGCACGAGGCTGCGCACCCGCTCGCCGAACTCCGTGTCGAGCTCATCGGCTGTCGTCTTCGTGTCCTCGATGGTGTCGTGCAGCACGGCCGCAACGAGGACGTCGATGTCCTGCACGCCACCGGTGTTGGCCAGCCGCGAGGCGACGTCGATGGGATGGTTGATGTAGGGGGTCTTCGCCCTGTCCTTCCGCGGCTTCTTGCGGTGCCGGTCGGCGGCGAAGGCGATGGCGCGCAGGAGCAGGGCGGTGTCGGCTTTCGAGGTCATCCGTCATCCGGGTTCAGGGTCTTCGCCGTCGTCCGTGACGATCTCGTACTCCGATGCCGGGTAGAGCGCCATATAGATACTGAGGTTCGGGGACCGCCGCATCTTGACGGTGTCGGCCACGAGCTCCGGCGTGGAGTCCACCGTGTCGCGATTGGCATGGATGGCCGCGATGTTGTCCTCCCGTGCAGGATCCTGTCTCGGTCGGGCATGGGGGCGTTGCGGCCGAGGGGTGTGACAGCGGGGGGCTCAGGTCCGCGCCAGCGGCAGCGGCTCCGCGCTCTTCACCTTCAGCGTCGCGTCGCCCAGGACGAACATCTGGCCGGCGCTCGCGTCGATCATTGCCGCGAGCGCGTCGCCGAAGAACCGCACCCGCTCCACGGCGTCCTTCTCGCGGAACGCCACGAGGGTGATGCGGAACCCGAAGTCGATCGTGTAGACGATGGGTTGGGGCGGCGTCATCGGCGGGTTCGCGGAACGCTTCTTTGGCACTCTTCGTCTCCTCGGATTCAGTTGCTTCTTGTCGTGGCACCCCCACGAACTCGCACACCAACGCGATCAGGTTGGCGTAGCTCGACTCCTCGAACGGTCGCAGCCACTCGGCATCCAGGCGCCCGGAATCGACCACCGCTCCCACGGCGTCGCGGGTGTCCCACTCGAGGGACCGCATCCGGCGGTCGCGGCAAGGAGGAGCGACGCGCTCAGGGCCACCGCGTTCACGGCGGTCCCTCCTGCCCGCTGCGAGGCGCGCGCACCCGGCGCTGCAGCCGCAGGGTGGGGAATCGGATGCTGTCCCCCCGCCGGTGGAACGCGACGTATTCGAGGTCGCCCGGGTGGGGGATGCCGTACACGTCGTGGAGCGTGGTGCAGGCGAGCCGCGCGACAGTGGCGACGGGCACTGGTGCGGCGGCGTCCACGAAGAAGTTGCCCTGGGTGGAGGCGACCTGCAGGGTTTGTGGCCCGGGCGCGAACTCCTGGGGGCCGTCCCAGCCGAGGGCGGCGAGGTGCTCGTGCTGGGCATCGGACAGCTGGTCGGCCGGCTCGTCGATGAAGGCGTTGCTGGCCGCCTCGATCCACATCCCGTGGTGGCCCTGTGCGGCGAACTGGACGTAGTGGTTACGGCGCTTGGAGCCGATGACGAGGTACTCGTCCTCCTCGAGGAGGCCCAGGGCGTCGGCGAGCGCCGCCTCGAAGGTCCCCCACGCCTCCCGGGTATCGGGCTGGCGGGGGATGGAGTCGGCGAGGCGCGGCCGCGGTGCGGGCGACCACCCTCCCTCGCACTGCGCGCCGGCCTGGCCGGCCGGCACGCCGGCTGCGCTTCCCGCCCCGCCGAGCCCTCCTGTGGGGATCCCGTCCGCGTTCCGCGCTCCGCCGGACCGTGCCGTCGCCAAGGTACCTCCCCTGTCCGAGTGGTGGCTGACGCCGCTGTGACACCGGGCACCCACAATGTGGGGCGGGGGTGTGACAGTGGGGGGTGGCCGGGGTGGCATCCGCCCGGCGCGCGGGGCTGGCGGCGCAACACGGTGCTACGGCACGCAACAGCTGGATGCCGGAGATCGGGGCGGCGCATGCAACTTCCGGGACGACCTGGGCGAACTGTCCGAGGAGCTGTTTGCAATGTATAACGATATCCGTTATACTCTCCATCCATGGTCCGCGTCCCCACCCACGGCCCGCCGACGCACCCGGGCGAGATGCTCCTGGAGGAGTTCCTGAAGCCCCTGGGCGTGACGCAGCGCGAGCTCGCGACGCGCCTCGGCGTCTCGTACCCGCGCATCAACGAGCTGATTCACGGCAAGCGCGGGATGACGCCCGACACGGCCCTGCGCCTCGAGCGGCTGTTCAGGATGGAAGCGCAGTTCTGGCTCAACCTGCAGCTGGCTTGGGACCTGTACCACGCCGCCCGCTCGCCGGCGGCGCAGGAGATCACCCGCATCAAGCCGCTGCGTGCGACGCGGCTACGGCGGCGGAGCACGGGCAAGAAGGCCGCCTAGCCTCCCGCTGTCACACCCCCCTCCGATCTTCCCGGTGTCCCCCCGGCCCTGGAGGCACCGTGAGCGCGCGCACCGAACGTCTGATGGAGTTCCTCGCGACCGAGGGCTATCGCCCCTCCCTCAGGCCCTGCGGGGACATCGTCTTCAAGTCCGACGGCGGCGAGTACGTCATCTGGCCGGATCCGAACGACGAGGAGTACCTCCAGATCGCCTTCCCCAACTTCTGGCCCCTCAAGACCGAGGCGGAGGTCACGCGCGCCTTCCGCGCCGCCAACCGTGCCACGATCAACACCAAGGCCGCCAAGGTGATCGTGCTCAAAGAGTACGGGGACGTGTGGGCGATGGTGCAGTTCTTCGCCGACGGCACGGCGCAGTTCGAGGCGACCTTCGACCGTATCCTCGCCGCGCTGCGGTTCGCCGTGCGGAGGTTCGGGGACGAGATGCGCGCCTCCGAGCCGCTCGCCGACCAGCGCATCACCCTCGTGCGGGGCGAGGTCACGCGCTTCCAGCACGGGAACTAAGGCCACTCCCTAGGCTGCTGCCCAACTGGGCCCGCGGGACACATCCAGGCGAGGTACTTCACGTACTCGAGGTTGCGGTCTTGGCTTCGCCGCGCGTTCACGCGCGCTCTTCGTTGTCCGGATCGCGGGAGAGCTCGGCTTCGATGTCCTCAATGCTTGGCAGATTGGTATCCAGCGGCTCGGGCAATGCCCGCACGAGTCGATACTCCGCGACGCCGATGGGCTTGCTGATCCCGGAGAGGGCGTATTCGGCGACGAGGCGATTCTTGGTCTTGCAGAGCAGGAGGCCGATGGTGGGCTTGTCGTCCGGGGCCTTGAGTTGGGCATCCACTGCAGCGAGATAGAAGTTCAGTTGGCCAGCGTGTTCGGGCTTGAAGGCCACTCCCTTGAGTTCGACGACCACATGACATTTCAGGCGGGTGTGATAGAACAACAGGTCGATGAAGAACTCGTCGCCACCTACTTCCAATCGAAATCAAGGCCTCGATGGCGAGCTGGGCGTGCGGCGTGGGGAGGTGGCGGTCGAAGTTGGTGATCGCGGCGCCATGGCGCAGGTGGAGTTGGTTCTTGATGTGAACATCCAGC
>Ga0315275_10006157_pt1 | contig 11440 bp, 1 predicted proteins | sample YL17G03_0_MG_FD_205557 | JGI IMG/M metagenome (GOLD analysis project Ga0315275, IMG submission 205557) | Sediment microbial communities from Yellowstone Lake, YNP, Wyoming, USA - YL17G03_0 | ecosystem: Environmental > Aquatic > Freshwater > Lake > Sediment | place: USA: Wyoming | collected...
ACACTCAATGACAATCCGGTGGGCCCGTCGTCGGTAACGCTCTACCCCTCGAGTGTCGTGGGCGGGGAGTCGAGTACAGGCGTGGTGTACCTCAACACGGCAGCACCTACCGGCGGGCTGACTGTCTCGCTTTCCAGCGACAACCCCGTCGCGTCGACGCCAGCCAGTGTCCCTGTCACGGCCGGCAGTAGCAACGCGAGCTTCACGGTTACGACGGTCGCGTCAGTGTCGGCATCCGCGACCATCTCGGGCACCGCAAACGGGATGACGGCATCGGCAACCCTGACCGTCACCGCCCCAGGGACGCTGACCGGCCTCGCCACGAGCGCCGCGGGCGGCGAACCGCTCGTGGGAGTGACCGTCAAGACCACGACGGGTGGTTACACAACGACGACTGACGGCAGCGGGTCGTTTGCGCTGCCCGTGCCAGCCGGCTCATACACACTCTCGCTCACGAAGGCCGGATGGTTGCCCGCCACCGCAGGGCCGTTTACCGTCACATCTGGGCAAGGCACCGCGGTCGGGACCGTGTCCCTTACCCAGGGGGCCGTCATTTCGGGCACAGTCGACTACTACAGTCAGAGTAGCCACAACTGGTACGCAGTATCGGGCGCGACCATCACGGTGACCGGTACGGCCAACTCGACGATCACGAATTCTTCAGGCAACTACACGCTCACCGTGGGTGAGGGCACGTGGACTCTGACAGCCACCAAACCGTACTTCGTGACGACGAACACTGCGCCTGTGACGGTCACGGTAGGCCAGCAGTTGACTGTCGACATATCAATGGACAAGTACGGAATGATACGAGGTTACCTGGTGGACTCCGTCACCGGGCAGGGAGTCGGCGGAGCCAACGCCGACCTCAGTGGGGGTGGCTTCTCGGCAACCGATACAACCGACACCTCCGGTTTCTTCTCGTTCGATGCCCCACCGGGGCAGTACACGATCACGTTCACCAAGACAGGGTGGGAGACCAAGACGTCGCCGGCCTCGACATGCAGGGACTGCCTTGCTGATCAGGGTCACATTCCGTTCGTGCGACAGGGAAGCATTAGCGGGACCGTGGTGAGCGCCGCGGACGGTGGACCAGTCACTGGCGCGATGGTCGCGGTTAGCGGAACCTCCAATTCGACCACGACAAACGGCTCAGGCGCGTTCTCGCTGTGGCAGCGTCCCGGCACTTGGACCCTGGCCGTGACCAAGAGCGGATGGGCCCCAAAGACCACGGCATCCCTGACCGTTCTGGCAGGGCAAAACACCGATGCCGGCGCGATCGCACTCGATCACGGGGGCTCGATCACGGGCACAGTGGTCAATGGCGCGAACAGCCTGCCGCTATCCGGGGTCACAGTCACGGTCACGGGGACCGGCAACTCCACCACGACCGACGACCTCGGAGCGTTCACCATTGCGGACGTGCCCCCCGGCTCCGCCACTCTCACGGCGACCAAGGATGGTTGGGACAGCGCAACCACGGGTGATCTGACGGTGACGCTCGACCAGACAACCGACGCCGGCACGATCCCGCTCTACCAGAAGGGGACGATTCACGGCACGGTCGTGAACGCTTCCGGCGGCGCGCCCCTCGAAGGCGTCACGGTCACTGTGACCGGCACCAGCAACAGCACCACGACGGACTCGCTGGGCGAGTTCACGTTCCTGCAGCCCACCGGGAACTACACGCTCACGCTGACCAAGACCGGCTGGGTGAGTTTGACGACCACGCCGCTGGTCGTCTCCGGAAACCAGACGACCGAGGCTGGTGCGATACCGCTGACCCAGGCAGGGACGATTCACGGGACGCTCGTCTGTGTGTCGGACGGCATCCATCTCGGCGGTCTCACGGTCACCGTGACGGGCACCCCCAACTCGACAATCTCCCAGCAGGGCACGGGGGAGTTCACCCTCAGCGTCGCCCCTGCCACACACACGGTTACGGCAAGCGGTGGGATGTATTACGGGGACCGGACCTCTGACGAGGTGACTGTGGTGGACGGCCAGACGACCGAGATCGGGCAGCTCGCTCTGCCGCGCCTCGGGCGACTGAACGGCCGAATCGTGTCCGACGGCAGCGGCGCCGATATCCCCGGTGCTACGGTCGCGGCTCCTGGAGTCTGGCGCTCGATCACCGAAGGTGGGTGGTCGGGCAGCTTCACCATACGCCTTCCTGCAGGCTCCCACGTGATAACGGTGAGCCGTCCAGGTTGGCTGACCAGGACGGTCGGACCATTCACTGTCGTCGACAGCACGGACACACAATTGCCCAGCTATGTAACTCTGACGGCAGGTGGCGTCGTGGAGGGCGCGGTTGTCGACGCTTCGAACGGAGCGGGAGTGCCTGACGCTACGGTTTCCATCGACGGGACCGCCATCAGCACGACGACCGACCAGGCCGGGACCTTCATTCTCTCGCAGGTACCGGGTTCCTACACCCTCACGGCGGCAAAGCCCGGCTGGGCCGACACAACCACCCAACCGTTCGCGATTGCCTTCGGGCAAGCAACGAACGTTGGCCTGACCCAGCTAGGCCAGCAGAGTGGAACGCTCTCCGGCACCGTTCTCAGTGCCGCAGACGGCTCGCCGGTGCAGGGCGCCCAGGTGTGCGTGTCCGGCACGTCCGTCTCGACCACGACTGGCCCGTCGGGCGCATTTGAACTGGTGCATTTGACCGGAGCATGGTCGCTCGCGGTGGCCAAGGCGGGCTTCGCCACCGCCACCGCGGGGCCCTTTACGGTTGCTGCAGATCAGACAACGATGGTAGGGGCGATCACGCTCGCTCAACCGTCCGGCAGCCTCGCTGGCACCATTGTCGACCTCGACGGCGGGGCGCCCGTTGTTGGGGCTCTCGTCACGGTCGAGGGGACCGCCATTACGACGACGAGCGATGCAACTGGCGGGTTCACGCTCTCCCTCGCGCCGGGCTTCTACACGCTTTCCGCAAGTAAGAACCTCGGCAAGGCGACCTCGCCCATCCTCCTCGTGTCGGCGGGTCAGACCACGCAATCGGGCCCGCTCTCGCTCACACCGCACGAGGGCATGGTCACCGGGGTGGCAGTCGACGAGTCCACTGGGAGCGGCATCCCCGGAGTGGCGGTCACGCTCTTGAGGCCTCCGTACGATGTGACCCTCACCACGACCAGCGATGCCAACGGTCATTTCACGCTCGTCGCCGAGCCCGGGAGCTGGGGTCTGAAGCTCAGCAGGCTGGGGTGGTCGGCAGCGCTCACCTCAACGATTAGCGCCGGGGAGACCAGCGACCTCGGCAACATTGCGATGCAGTCGACCGACACCCATATCTGTGGCAAGCTCATCAACTCCCACGACGTGCCGGTCTCGGGCGCCAGCATCAGCGCGCCCCCGTGGGCGCCGACCCTGAGCCAGCTCGACGGCACGTTCGTCGCTCGGACGTATCCCGGCTCAATACCTCTCACCATCACGAAGGCCGGGTACAACCCATTGACGAGCAGCCCGATCGCGGTGTCGGCCGGTTTCGTCGCCGACGCGGGCGTACTGACGTTCACTGAGTACGGGTCCGTCCAGGGGCGGGTCGTTGGCACCACGGGCGAGGGGGTCGAGGGAGGCACGGTCACGGTCGATGGGACGAGCATCGTCACGGGAACCTTATCGCAGCCTTGCTGGCCGGTTGGCAGCTGTGAGGGTCAGTATCTCGTGAGTGCGCCACCCGGCACCTACACCCTCACGTTCTCCCGGAACGGCTACATCTCGGCCACCACGGAACCGATAGCCTTCACAGACGGCGTGGCCCAGACCCGTAACGTGAGCCTCGAACCGGCACCAGGGTACGACCTCGTGTCGTTGGCTGTTACACCCACTGTCGTCAATCCGGGTGAGGAAGCCACGGGGACGGTAACGATCAACGGACCGGCCCCCGCGCTGGAGTTCCCTCCGGGTTTCCCGCTCGACACGCAGGTGTATCTCGAAAGCTCGAACCCGGCTGTTACGGTGCCGGCCAGCGTCGTCATCCCAACAGGCGAGACCAATGCGACTTTCCCAATCACGACTTCGACTGGCGCGTCCGGTAGCGGTGCGACCATAACGGGCACGTATATGTACACGACGCGCCACAAGTCCGCAACGCTGTCGTTTGCGCAGCCGTCCCTCACCGGCGTGGCGCCCGGATGGGTCCTGCCGGGTGCATCAAACGTGGTCGCCTACGGCAGGAACTTTGATCCTGGGATCACGGCCCAGCTCGCCGGCCCTGTCTACACACTCACCGACTTCCAGAACGCTCTGTGCGACTTAGGCGGCGGCCAGTGCCCGAGCCGCCCCACCGCTGGCACACCCAATGCGGAGGGTACAGCGCTCGTGCTCACCGTGCCGGCGGACCTTGGGCCCGGGTTGTACTACCTGACCGCCACGTCGGCGGGTGGGATCAGTTCGTCCAACGGCAAGTGGCTCGCGGTGGACGAGCCGGCCAAGACCGTTCCCGTGGTACCGCCCGAGCAGCACAAGTACGCCCAGCCCATCCACTCCGGTCAAACCGTTACGGGAACCTTTGCAGCCGGAGGCGACACCTCAGGACAGTACGCTGACGTCAACGCCTACTACTTCGTCGCCACGGCGGGCAGCACCGTGGATGTCTCCCTGGAGCGTGTTGATACCTCCAAGCCGTGGGAGCATCCCGACTCGCTAGACCCGCAGATCGAGATCTTCGCTTCCGACGGCTTCCTCCCACAGAACCTCGTGGCCTGGGATAACCAGCCCGCAGTGGATCTCAATGCCTCCCTCCACGATGCCGTGCTGCCGCTCTCGGGTATCTACGTCCTGTACGCCGCGACCACGCGGGGCTTCGGAGAGTACCGGTTGCACTTCACGATCACCTCGATGGCTCCTCCGTCTGAGGGTGCGCGCCTCGTGCCGCTCCTGGACAGCTTCGCCACCGTCCCAGTGGGGGAGACCACCACGCCGACGGCAATCATGCTCGACCCCCGTGGGTACCGGATCTCCGGCGCCCAGGTGAGCTTCGCCGCCACAGCTCAGGCCGACGATCACGGGACGGTGGAGTTCACCGGTGGGAGCACCGTGCTGACCAACCCCGACGGCAGCGTGCTGACCACCGTCACCGCCACGGCCATCGGCAAGGTCTCGTTTGCTCCCGCCTTCGTGGACTCGTTTGCTACCTCGCTCGAGCCGGCCGGCAGCCCGGAGGGTGTGGAGCACGTAGGGGCGGGGCTTGCCCCCGCCCGGGGTGTTCGTCCGATTCCCCGCTACCAGTCGGTCGCCCGCCGGCCGTTTGCGGTGACCGCGCTCTACGGCGACGGGTCGGTCGCGCTGAGCACCGGCCGCTACGAGCGCCTGCCGATCGAGCGCCGACATGCCAGAAAGGACGTTTCGCACGCGGCCAGGCCCAACGCCGGGTCGGGTGGGGGCTCCCTCGCCCCCGGGGAGAGGGTTGGGGTGAGGGCCCAGGCCGTGTCATCGGCACCCCGAGCAAACCTCCTCGCAGACCGCGAAAACGAGCCTCTCGATGCCTCCACGGCGGTGCCGCTGTCGGAGCCGCCCCGGGAGATGATCGCTCGTGCCCAGGGCATCACGTCCTGCGGGCAGACCACTTTCGTTCACGGGATCGTGCCGACGGGGACCGAACTGCATCCCCCGTTCACCGCGACGCTGACCGATCTCACGGCCGACCCCGACCACGAGGTCGGGACCGAGGGCATCCATGGCTACCGGATCCAGAAGACCGCCCGCCTCAAGCTCGAGGTCAAGGACGCCACTGGAGTCGAGCCGGCCTATCCTGTGCTTGTGCAGCTGGCACTTGGAGGTCCCCACCACGGCACGCTGATCCTGGATCCGGATGGGAATCAGGTCGCCTGCGTCCGGGCGGCGTTCGTTTGGCACGAGCGAGACGGCCAAGGCACCCTGATCGCCCCTAATGAAGAGTTTGAGTACCGGATGGGCACGTACGCCGCCTATGTGGGTGTCGCCCCCGATCTCAACCACCCAGACCAGGTCGTCCCGGTCTGGGGCACGGCGGAGACGCTCAACCTGTCGGCGCAGGCGAAGGCGCTCGTCAACGGCCAGCCGGCGGACCCGCTCCTGCTGGCCTACGCTGTCCACCCCGAGCCGGGCAAGCCGGATCACTTTGCCTCGTTCGATCTCCAGGGCCAGCCGGAGGACAACCGCTTCGAGTACTGGGCCGATTACCTCGTCAACCCTGTCGGCGGTGGCATCACCGCAGCCGACCTCCGCACCATTGCGAACATCTACACCCTCGCGGATCCCTTCGGCAACACCACCTATGGGTACGGTGTGACCTCGTCAACGTCCTCGAGGCCCAACGTCACCGTGGAGTTCGAGAACCAGCTCGCCGACGGGCCGGACTTTGCAGCCTACACGATGGCCACCTCGTGGACGACGGACGCTGGCGAGATGCCTAACGGCGAAGTGGACGCATCCCTGTCGGTGGCCTACCCCGGTGATCCCGACTGGGGAGGAGGTGGGAGCGTCACCCAGCCGATCAAACTGGTATTCCAACGTGGCACCTTCCACGCGGTGATCTTCTACCCGAACTACGATCACCACGTCCTGTTTGGTGGCGGGACCTATGGCCCGTGGGATGAGCCGGTCCCCTTGAGCGTCGGACCCGGGAACAGCGAGGGTGTCCTGCCCGAGACCACGGCCGGGGACACCCCCAGGCTTGCGCTGCTGCTGGTAACCGGAACCAACATCCCGAACCCCATGGGTGCTCCGTGGCCCGACCCGCACAACCTCAACTGGAGCTGTGGCGGCGGGACCTGCACCCACGAAGTCGGCACGGGGTACGATCCCAGGCTCGAGGTCACGGACCCCGGTGAGTTTCGATTCTCGCTCATGGACGGCACGGGCAATGTGGCCAAGGACGCACAGTTCAGAGTCCACCTGTGCCCGCGCCACGACCACGAGGGGCCGGTGCCGCCGGTGGAGGGGTACAGCCGGACCTGCACGATGGTGCCCCAGGAGAGCAAGAACGGGGTGATCGAGTCGGTGATCCCCAACCCCCAGGGGAGCGGCGACGGGCGGGGGTATATGGGGATCGAGCTCACACGGGCGCCGATCAACCCAGGGAGCTATTGGATCAAGGTGGAGTCGAAGACCAAGACCTACCGAATCCGCGAGCAATCCCAGGTTTTGACCGACGACACCCCCGACGGCATCTACTCTGGAGGGTGGTGGCTGTGTACGGTGATGGGCGGCGACATCCTCGACGAGAACTTCCAGAGAATAGACCCCATTCCTGTCATCACCCAGCCGACCCTTGCCTACGTGCGGTTCCTTGTGTCATCAGTCCAGCCCGAACAACTGAATGCCGGCGTCACGTATTCGGAGAATGGGCTTATCGTTTCAAGTACAACGGCTCAGCTCAACCGCGTCGGCAACAGTAATCCGGCGGTGTACTTGGGCCGTCTCTACCTCACGCCGGCGTTTCCGCCCGAAGGCGCGCGCATGAGGGCGCGGGCGCTCAACACAGCGGACACACCCATTCCCGTGACTGAAGGCGCGGTATCGGCATCGGTCCCCGGAGTTGCTGAAGCGCATGGAAACGTTCGGGCATCGGGAATTGAGGTCGCAATAAACGGCACAGCTTCAATGCTCGACGATATCGTTGTCCTTCACCCGGCTGAGGGAACTCCCGCCGAAACGAGCGTGATCATTGACAATCACGGCCCGGACGCAGACATTGCCTTCGCAGTCGAGCCCCAAGGAACTGCCACGGTCGCCCCAAGCCTAGTCACGCTGGTCAGGGGCGCCAGCACGACTGTTAGGCTGACTGCCGTGCAGCGAAGCCAAAAACGAAACGACCGCAAACTCGTGGCGTCAATCTCCGGGGATCGCGCTGCTAGTGCCGCTTTCACAAACATCGACGCCGAAATAACCCTTGCGGACATAAGGCAGGACAAGATCAGCTTCACCCTCTATCCCGATGACCCGAGTCTCTTTCAAGACCTCACCCTTGACCTTGTGCGACAAAACGGCTCGAAACACACTGTGATCGACTCCCGCTGGACGGGCGCGGGCTTCAAGAACGAGAATTTCATGGTTCCAAACCTGCCCGCCAGTCGACCAGGAGACGCCAATGGTGAATTTGTTGCGGCCCGCGTTCGCTGGGGTAAGACGCCCACTTTTGCGGAGGCCATTAGACCGCATCACTTCGAGAACCTCGGCGTCTGGGAACAGACTGCGTACAATACCCCGATCGAGGCAGACAGTACCTGCTCAAGTTCCCTGGAAGAAATCTGTTTGTCAGATCCTCTGTGCCAGTTTAGCGTCGTGCAGGTTCGGTCGGTCTTTGCTACGCAGGCGGCAATGAACGGCACCGGCCGATCGAGTAGTTACGGCCTCATCCACGAGGGGAAGCGAACTAACTGCGCCGTTGTACCGCCGCAGTGTGCGGGGAAGAAGTTGTTCTACACTCTCCCTGACGGTTTTCTGGTCGCCTGCGCAGGCATGGGGTATTTACTTTCCGGCAGCACCGTCGCGTCCGGGCAAAATACGAAGCTGGCAACGCAGGAGAATTGTGGTGTCCATGTGCTTCTGTATGGGCTAGCTGAGAAAACTGTTATCGACGATTGCCCCAAATGTGCGGACCATGGACATCTCGACAACTATACAACGGATCCCCGGTGCATTGGGGTGCCGTCTCCTATCTGGCGCTATACAATCAAGCTGTTTCCGGAGGGACAGTAAGATGCCCGACAGAATCCTGGCATGGGTACTGGCATTAATCGCATTCCCTTTGGTTTTTCCCCTCCCTGGCTACCCGGCAGAACGCGCGGGAGCGTTTCAGGTCAAGGTGGTCGGGCCGCAGGTCGCAGGTGCCGAACTGGTTGAGCGAGACTTCGTTCTCGAACTTAAACGTGAGGGTGAGCCTCCACGAACGATCACGATTCCGGCAAGTCTGCTGGACCGCGAGCTACTGGCCTTCGCGCAGACTGGCGAAATACTGATCGCGCTTGGGAAGACGGGTAGTGGCCCTCAAATCCATCGCATGAGCATTGCCTCGGGGAAGGTCCTGGACACCTTTCGTGTCATGGAAGAGGAGCTGTTTGTCTCCCCTGATTCAACCTGGCTTGCCTTCACGGAGTTTCGACCAACAGGGCCGTCACAGTCAGGCGATGTGTGCATGGTGTTGGAACTTGCATCGGGAAAGGCCATCCACATTTTTCCAGAGAGTGACGCCCTGACTGGCACGAGCGAAACGGGGCTTCAGGATGCACGATTCTTCGAAGAGACCGCACGGAGCTTCCTTTGGAGCGCTGACTCGAAGACAGTCGTTCTCGCGGCGCGCGTCGAAGGTAATAGGGATAAAGCGTATGTCGTTGCCATCGATGTCTCCGGACTGCCGGCCTCGAAGCCGAGGATAGCTCGCCGCCTGCTGGCAAAGCCATTCAGCAGCCGTGTGAGAACCAGCGGTCCAGTAGCCGTGGAATCGCTCGAGTGGAGTCAGGGTGGGCAGGTACGGGCATCGGTCGAGGCCGGCGGCAGAAGATCAATGGTTGATGTTCCTCTTCCGGAGTTTGGGCCACAACCAGTCGGCGAACTCGGTCCCGAGATTTTCGACAGTGGGGAGATTCAAGGTCTCAGTGTGGCCAGCAGCGGCTACTTTCGCTGGTTCTCGGGAATAACGCCGGAAGGCACCTTGACGTTCGTGGATGGGCGCCGATACCTCTTGGGTGACAAGCTGGCTCGTTGTTTTGTGGAGGTGCGGCTGGGAATGTTCTCCGATGCTGGGACTGCCCAGCGGGCTGTGGGATTCCTGCCGAAGGAGTACCTGGGCCTGGGGTCGTTTCAGGTAAATCCGGATCGGGACATTGCGTGTCCTGCGGACTCCTGTGCATTTGTCTCGAACAACGGATTGCTTACGCTAGTATTTCGGTCAGCTCGAACTGTGGCTTGGCTTGACGCAAGGGGAGGGGGTGGTTTGCCGGAGGCACAGCTCAGAGCCGATTCACCTGAGTGCCATCGGCTGCTCTATGCGGTTGCGGAGGTTATCATCGGCAAAGCGGGAGGTCGGCAGTAGTCACGAGTGTGTCGGCATTCGTGGCGAGCTGATGGGCTGATACTGCTGCCGTCAACGCCTTTCAGTGAGAAGACCGAACAGCCACCTACGACTACGCCGCATACCTTAGGTACCTCATAGGTACCGCATAGGTACCTAATAGGTACCAGGTATCCCATTCAATCGATTGCGTGTTAGCCTGCCCTGCGAGTGCGGATCGGAGGGAGTAACCACGTGCCACGGAAGCCGAGGATCTTCGTTGCCGGCGGCACGTATTACGTGTACTGTCGGGTCGCACGCGGGGAGCGTGTCATCCTAATCGGGGTCGAGCAGTGTGGGCTGAAGGTGAAGGATCTCGCCGTCGTGATCGGCAGGGGCGCGGGTTCGGCGAGTCGGCTGTACTCTGAGGCGGCCATCGTGCGGCGCACCAACTCCGCGTTCGCAGCGATCGCGGAACAGGTGACAGAAACACTGCGGGAGAGGCAGAAGAAGTCATCTCGACGACAATCGATGAAATGAGATACCTTCTATGAGTAGGTCGGTCGAGTCAAGCCTTCGCGCCTCCTTCTGATTCTTCCTGCGTGTGTCGTGGCCTCGGTTTGGAGCTGCGTGCCGCGCATCAACCGTCTATTCGCACTCTTCGTGGCCGTCATCGCCGCCGGTGCATGCTTGGGTTCGGTGTTGCGGGGGGCGCTCCCATCGGGTACACGGGCTGACGAACGATGCTCGGCTCGCCGCCCCAGGTATCACACGGAGTCGCCCCACCGATGCTGTGCGCCACGTCGCTCACCCTCCGAGGTCGGCCTGTTCGGTCTCCTTCGTTCTTCACGCCGCTGCGGCGACCTCCTGCCGCAGCGCCTCGTAGTCCTCGCCTGTCACCCACAGCCGGTGTAGGAGCACGGCGAGCTTGCGGGCCAGCGCCACGACCGCCTTCTTCTTTCCGATCCGTCCGGCAAGCTGCTCGGCCCAGCGCTTGAGCTCGCTGTCCTGGCGGCTGCGCAGACAGCCGTGGGCAGCCTGGACCAAAAGCCGGCGCATCTCCGCGTCGCCGTGCCGGGTGATCCGTCCGAAGTGCGAGCGCTCGGCCGACTCGCGCATGCGAGGCCGCAAGCCGAGGAAGCTCGGGATGTCGCGACTGCCGCGGAAACGACTCGGGTCCTCGATGCACAGCACGTAGGACAACGCGACCAGCGGTCCGATCCCCGGCACCCCCTGGAAGCGCTCCACCTCGGGAAACGCACGACCCACTTCGATCACCTCGTCGTCGAGCGCCCGGACCTTCTCGTCGAGCTCGAGGGCGGTGGCGACCAGCGGCGCCACCAGCCCGCACAACTCCTCGGGCACCTTTCCCGTAGTCAACGCCCGGGCCAGACGCTCCGGCTGCTGACCCGGCACGCGGTAGCCGAACGAGCGCAGTAGCCCCCTGGCGGTGTT
>Ga0315275_10006158_pt1 | contig 11439 bp, 14 predicted proteins | sample YL17G03_0_MG_FD_205557 | JGI IMG/M metagenome (GOLD analysis project Ga0315275, IMG submission 205557) | Sediment microbial communities from Yellowstone Lake, YNP, Wyoming, USA - YL17G03_0 | ecosystem: Environmental > Aquatic > Freshwater > Lake > Sediment | place: USA: Wyoming | collected...
CATAGAATATTTTTTAACATATATTTGTATCGAATTGTTAAATATATTTTCTATGGGATGTATCTTCTCTCTTTTATTATAATATGATGATACATACATCCCATAGAATATTTTTTAACATATATTTATATAGGATACATTATATTACAATCAGTCTCTTTTTTTATAATTTTTTTATCCCAGTCAATTAAATGCTTATAAGTTTCGGTTATTTTATAATTATGTCTTATATTATCATTATCAACTAATTTATATCCCTTTCTTAATTTATAATTTATAATTTCATCTATATCATTTAATCTTATTAATTTATACCCATATGTATCTCGTTTTTCTTTTTTTTTTATTAGATGTGATTTTATTTTAATAGAATAATTAATTAATATTTTATTAATATATCCTAGCAATTGTTTGTTATTTTCAATTTTAATTTGTTTCTTATTATCACTAAATAAAATATTATTTTCTTTATTAAATAATAATGACTTTTTAACATTTTCTAAATTTATCTCTACAATTTCATTACTATAAACATTATTAAATCCAATGTTATTTAATACGTCTTTAATCAGTGTTATTTTCAATATTTTTTCTTTTGTTTGATTATCAATATCAACTGATGGTATATTAATATTATTAATATCAATCATATATATGAAATTTTTAAGATGTGATTTATCAACCTTCAATATATTTTCATCTAAGATATCAACCCCGTACAATAATTTAAAAGAATGTTTTTCACAACATCGTTTTTCATTTTCAGTCGATTTGTTCTTTTTTGCATTATCTATATATTCAATATATTGTTTTTGGTCAATATCTTCAGCGTTTAAGATTAATTGATTTATTGTTAAACCGCTGTCATCGACTTTGCTTTTCTTTTCATTTTCTAATATTTTATACGTATGATGTTTATTTATACAATATGTTAAAAAAGACGGCATGAAATAATTATGTCCTGCGTTTAATTGCTCCATACGATTATATATATAATTCTCATCATAAGTAGTTAATTTATTAGATAATATTTGTTTTCCTTCCTTTTCAATAATACATTTTGTTAAATGTATATTATCTAATAATAAAACACCTTGTTTTACTTCATCATATGAATAAAAATTTACTTTTTTTATTTGAGACTCTGATAAATTTGATATATTAAATTGTTCGTTTAATATCATAATATTACTGTCTTGTAGTTTTCTTATTCTTGCCATCATCTGATGAAATGCTCGTGGTGTTGTGCTTCTATTGCATATTATGCCATACATCTTATCGAACCATATTAGATCGAAATTTACCCCCGCTTCAATGGTTGGGCTATATATCAATATATCTACTTTCCAACTATTAATAATATTGCTTAAATTTTGTTTTTCTTCATCTCCTGTTTTCCCAGTATAAATTAATATTTTTTTATCTTTGTATCTTTGTGTTAAATCATCATAATATTCTTTACATTTTTTTGAAGACATTGAAACAATAACAATTTTTTTATTATTTTCTAAATCTTTTATAATTTGTTTATCAAATTTATCTTTATTTTTTGTTATATTATAATTTTTAATATTTTTCTTTATTTTATTTTCAATATTTATGGATTTACCAAAATTTGAAATAAATTTATAAGCACGTTCTCCTATATCTCCATCTAAGCATATTAATTTATTTGAATTCTTGATAATTGCCATCATCATTTCAAATATTTCTTTGCTCTTACCTTTAAATGTAGGACTATTATATTGAGATAATATACTTTCGATTTCGTCGATGATAATTAAGTCGTATGTATTAATTGCTATTTCATCGTCGTAATAATTATCATCAGTTAAATGTCCTAGGGATTCTAATTGAATAATAAGTCGATCGGCTTTATAATCTCCGTCTTGATAATCTTTAAAATCATACTTTTTAAATGATTGTAATAAATCGGTGGTTAGTGTTTTTCGATATGATAAAAATAAAATTTTAATTGGATTATATTTCTCAATTATTTTTTTCAATAATTGCGTTTTCCCCGTGTCATACGGTGATTTAATAGATAATGTCTTGATTTCATGATTATTAAAAAAATCATTAACATTATTTGATATTATGCAGTTAATATCATCTAATTTATCATTATTTAAATCAATCAAATAATCTTTACTAAATTTTATTACATCCATATTAACATTATTTACGACTTGTTTAAATTTCAATTTTTGATATTCTTCGGGGTTATCTAACTTACATAAATAGTGTAATAATGCTATTTGTATTTTTGGCTTAATTTTTATTGAGTCCCAATATTTTTTTACATCATGTGGATTATATGCACTATAATGATATTTTGAAATAGTTTGAAAAAAACTTAAACTAAATGATAATGACTTCATGACTATTGCAATGTTTATCCATTTATTAAAATTTATAAATCTATCAGGGGATAATAAATATATCATTTTTTCATTATCATTTGTTATTTTAATATTTGTAAAATCAATAACATTGTTTATAATAATATCCTCGTCTTTTTCATGTATTTGAATAATTTTTTTTAAATCGCTTTTTTTACGATGGTTTAAAATTAAATCATATATTTTAATTGGTATATCTTGAATATTTTCAATAATTGGTTTTATCTCCCATTCATATTTCTTATTATTATAGGTGGTCGGTTCTACGAATAAACATCCGTTTTTACATTTAATGTCGATAGTATATGATTGATTATTATAGGTTAATGATGTGATATTTGCTGATATTTGCTTATATTGTGCTTTATTTATAAAAAATAAATAATGAATTCCATTATTTCCTGTTATTTGTTTTGCAGTATTGATATATATATTCTCATCTATTATATATTTGTTAAAAAATATTAAACCGTTTAAATGATTATGCTTATCATCTTTATCGTCTATATCAATTGCGATGATATACTTATCATCAATCAATATACCAGTGTTCATTAGATACCCGTTTAACGCCTCATTTATATAGCTTTCTGATGCAGTTTGCCACCCGTTCGGCATCATTGTTGCTATTTTCTTTTCATTTACTTCTTTTAGATTAAATGATTGAATAATTAAATTAGATTTTTTATATATATCTAATATTGTCATTATACTTATATAATATATATTTATATTTATTTCTTTAACCCATTAATTAAATTTAATTATTTTTTAACATATATTTGTATCGAATTGTTAAATATATTTTCTATGGGATGTATCTTTCTCTTTATTATTATAATATGATGATACATACATCCCATAGAATATTTTTTAACATATTATTAATATTATTAAAAGGGTTAAAGAAATATAAACACATATATATTAAATGGAATATAACAACAAACGAAAAAGAAAAGATAATATTATTTATTATAAATGTGATTTATGTTCGCATTTAACAACAAATAAAAACTCATTTAATATACATACAAAATCGATTAAGCATCTATTGAATAATTACGAAAGACATAAAAACCACGAAACTGATATTGATGATTATATAGGATTATTAATGAATCAAAAAATAGATGATTGGGACATTGATGAAAAAATGAGAGATGATATAAAAAACTTTAATATTAAATCTTTTGAATTTGATAAATTTGAGGAATTTGAGGAATTTGATGAAGACGAATTAGGAGATTTTGAATTTAAATTAAATTAAATTAACTAATAGTTAGTGATAATTTCTTTTTAGGTACATATTTAGAACGTGATCTTTGTTTGATAACTTCCTGATTAATACCATAATATGTCTTCATATAATCAGTGCGATTTCTAATTCGTTTCGGAGTCTTTTTTGGTGGTTTAATATCAATAGATTGTTCAATAATCACATTAGTTTCTGATATATTTAAAATTGTATCATCATGCACTTTTACTTCTTTTTTTTCATCTTCTACAAAAATGCACTCGGTCTTCTCTTGTTCTTTTTTCATAAGTTCTCTTCCAATTTTGGAATTTACACTAATCATACGATTAGTAAGTGGATTTTTAACCTTTTGTACTTTCGGTTTAGTTTCTTCTAGTTTAGTTTCTTGTAGTGTTTGAATTTGTTCTGTCATGATTGAATCCATTTATATATAATATTACTATATATATTATATATTTAACTCATAATTAAACCCTTAATTAAAATTTAATTAATATATTATATGTATCTATTATATATGGAACAAAAAGCATTGCTTTTAGGCGGGCTTAATTTAAAGACATCAACCCGTAAAAATAAAAGATTTATGATTACCTATAATGATATTCTTATTCATTTCGGCGATCCAAATGCTATAACATATTATGATAAAAAAGATGATATAAAAAGAAAAGCTTATATCGCACGGCATTCAAAAATTAAAAACAAAAACAACAAATATGTTATCAATCTTAAAACATCGCCTAGTTATTGGAGCGCACGTCTATTATGGGATTATTGAAATATATAAAATATTATATATATATATATAGATTATTATGAACAAATTAAATCATTTCTTTATTTCTTATAGTGGAAACAAAAGAAAAGAATGTGAGACAATATATGAAGAGATACGGGATTTATTAGATGGCGACACGATTGATACAATCATTGAACCATATTGTGGAACGTCAGCAATATCTTACTTTATATCACACAATTATCCGAATAAATTTAAGTATATTTTGAACGATAATGATGAACATTTAATAAAGATGTATGAAATATTTAAAGATCCCGAACAACTAGACATATTCATTCAACAATTGAATGAAGCAACAACAAGTCTAGATAAAGATAAATATGCGGTATTAATAAGACAGACAACTGAACCGCATTTAGCGTGGTTTATTAAACATAAAATATATTGTATAAGGCAGGGATTATTTCCATTAAATTATAAACAGAAAAGTTTCGATAAATTGAAAGATACACCAATTATTAGTTTTTTAAGATCTGAAGATATAATAACAAGTGTTAGAGATGGTATAGATGTAGTGGAACAATATAAAGATGATGAACGAGTTTTAATAATATTAGACCCACCATATTTACAACTAAACAACGATTTTTATAAAAATTCGAATACGAATGTATATGAATATTATTATAAAAATTCGATTAGTGGTATGAAATCAAAAACACTATTAATATTAAATAATATATGGATCATAAGATTATTATTTAAAGACCATATAAAATCACAATATAATAAGATGTATCAACCAAATAAAAGAAAGGTTGAACATTTAATTATTAAAAACTTTTAAAACAATTTGTACTATATATAAAAAAATATATTACAATTTAATTTTAGGATCATTTACAATTTTTTTTAACATATCATATGCATCTACGCCCTTATCAGCTTCTTTTTGTATCATGGCAGCGCTTTTAATATATTTTCGACCAATGACCTCTTGTGTTTTTCCAGCTTTTCGTTCAACCGTTTTTTTTGTATTCTGACCTTTACGAACACCAGTTCTAATAGCTCCAGTTATCGCCTCAAACGTATTATCCGTTTTTCTAATCGCCTTTTTTATTTTTGATTCAGTATTATCCAAAGATTTATTTAATTTTGATTGGGTATTATCCAAAGATTTATTAATTCGTTTCCCGATTCTAATTTTAGGTGGCATGTATATATAATATTATATATATATAAAAAAAAATAAAAATAAAAATATATTATATATATTATATAATAGAATGTCTTCAAATGTTTCAGATATAGTGTCAAGTGGATTTTATGTTCCCGATAGTCTTAAATTCTATGTTAATAAACTAAGCTTTTCGAAAAATAGGGTTAAATTACAGGCGTTATCGTCTCAAGTGGCAAATCCCAACGGACAGATTATCGTACGTCTTCCATCTAACACGATGCTAAACATGGCATCGCTTACGATGACGGGTAGCGTGCGGGCATCAATTGCGGCGGCGGCAGACAATGAAGGAGTAGCCCTTCCTACTAACCTCGATTATAGTTTTATTGAAAGCATCTCAATAATCGCAAACGGTGGTGTTATCTCTCAACCATTCTTAAATTATAAATTGATAGCAAATGTTTTAAATGATGTATATGGCGGCGATGAAAAAATTGATAATAGGGCGGCACTTCAGGGTTCTAGACCGTCTTTACTTTACGACTATCTAGCAATTTCAACAGCACCTGCACCAGGAGCGGCAAGTGCTTACGTACCGTTTTCAATCAATAGTTGGTTGAGTCCGTTACAATCTATGAGTCCATCTTACATCAACACTAACCTATTAGGCGATCTCGAGATTCGAATCACACTAACGGATACAAGTGTGATTCAGAGTGGATCGACAGCTTTACCAGCCGCAGTTGGTCCAAACAATACAGCAGGTGGGGGAGAGATAGCAGGCTTACAGGCGAGATGTTCTTACGACATGAAGGACATCGCATTCTACATTGAAACGGCGTCTATTCAAAGTAATATCTTAGATCAGGCAATAGACGCCAAATTACGAAGCAGGGAGCCTATTAATATTCCATTTGAAAATATTTTTAGCTTTCAGCAAACGAATGGTGTCGGAGGATCATTTAATCAACGTTTCAGTGTTTCATCTCAAAGCATCAATAAAGTTATTGCGGTTACACAATTACAGGCAGACGTTGTAAATGATGGTACACAAAAAAGGATGATAAACGGTATTCCTCAGGCACTAAGACGTAATAGTAACGGGGCGCAGCAATGTCAATTTAGTATTAATAACCAATATTCTCCAAATTATCAAATTAATAGTGACTTAAGTAATGCATTTGATTTCGGGTTAGGGACGTTTGTTGCAGGATCCGCACGCAATTATCAACAATCGAGTGGACTATTAGAGACAGTTGCGGCTCTCGACACTCCAGACTACGACTATGAATCTAGTCACCATAAGCTATGTAGCACTACACAAATGCCGATTGAATTAGGATTAAATGCGCCAACGATCACCGCAGCAATTGCAGGTTTATCGCCAGCGAAACAGGTCGCCGCACCTCTACTACTAGCGGCAAACACGAACACTTATTGGTTTCCATATACATATCAGTCGCCGATTGATACGTACTTATATGATAAGTATGTGGTCGCCACGTCTTTCGATTTACACTGTGATTCATCACGACTAATTAGTGGAGTTAATACATTAGGTTCAAATTCTCAATTATTTTATAACGTAGTTGGTGGAGCATCTACAGGAGTAGTTCCAGCGGCATCTGTAAGCACTATTTTTGTTTTATGCACTTCTATGATTCAGGTATTCGCAGGATCTCAGTTAAAAATTATTCAATAAATTATTTAGTCCATTTCGTCGACTAATTGTTGAATTGCGATCTGTTGTTCTTTTTCCATATAATTATTATCTTCATTCATATCATCATATTGTGGTCCATCTTGCGGTCTATCTTGTGGAGTTATATCTTGATTGATAACTTGTTCTAAACTACTTGTACTACTATTAATATTATTAAACATAAATGAGTCCCATACACGTCTTGTTGAACCATCAATAAACTGACTATTGGTATTATATGGAAAAGTTTGACTATTCTGTGTTGTATAACTAATTTGCGAGTCTTTTAAATTATATGGTACCCACATGTTCGGTTTATAGTGAGCCCCTCTATTATTACCATTAGATGATAACATTTTATTGTTTACCCAATCATTACCGTTAATTGGATTGTTCGTGTTGTAATTACTATTAGAATTATCGGTAAATAGTGTTCCAAATTGTGTTGGTTGGATATTATTATTATATCGTCCCACTTCAAAAAATGTAGTCGGATTATAGTCTATTTTTGGTATAGTTGGTTTATTAAAAATAGATCCATTTCCAGAAAATCCGCTGATCGTATTGATTGTCGTATAATTATCTTCTTGTTCAATTGGAATGTTCATATATATATATAATATATGTGAACATATTAATTTTTAGTTTTATAATAAATTACGCTGTTGTCTTGATGCATCAATATCGGCGAGTCGATTAACTTGCCCTAATAACAACGCAGATCGTGGGTCACTTTGCAATTTTGCAGTCAGAGCACCTCCACTCATATTATCAACTGTCCCTAGTAATGTTCGGACCATAGATGCACCTTTACGAATTATTGTACCTATACGCCGTCCAGTATTTTTAAAACGTCGTCCTAACTTTTTGAAATTTGGTTTTATCATGTATATATATATATATATATTATATTATATTATTTTTTATTTATAAATGACATCTTCTTTAATTGTAATATCTCATCTAGTGTTTTTTGTGTTCCTATATTCGTGGCTTGAACCACAATGTCTATCCGTATCGTGAAACTGTAATTTTTACGTGGTGTTATTTCTGTGAATTGTTCGTTGAATAGTGTGAATGAAAGGTTGTCTAAATAACGATTTGTTATAATTGTTGAAAAATTAGAATTGATGTCATAAAAATAAATAGTAGAAAACGGCGGATTTGCGACTGGTATTTTTGCTATAATATTGGATGTTGTAAAAACATTATCAATTTGTGTGTTTCCGTAATTTTGACAACTATTGTTAATTACCATATATAGATTTTGAATACCTGGACTCATTGTTATTGGTAGTGTGCTTTCAGTTTGTAAAGCAGTCCCCGTTACATTTAAAGTTAAATTAACCATCTCATTGTCTTCAAAGCCCATCATCTCGTTTAATGATTCAATTATATCAATACCTACAGTGTTTAAAACTACATCTCTATTAAATTCAAATACGATTGAACCTATGACTACGAGGGGCTTTGGTGTTGCTATATATTTTAATCGATTTGTATTCGGGATATAACTAATTACATATGTGTATAAAGATGCGGTAACATTTAATTTGCTAGTTAATTCAAAAATAAATGTGACTAAATTATAGTTGCCGATTTCTATTTCTATTAATCTGTTTATACCATTTTCAATTAATAAAAATTTATTATTAAAAACCTCTGTTTGATAAAAAGTATATTCCATCGACATTTCATTTAATGTAAGTCTTATTTTTTCATCTCCTATGGCTATTAAATTATTTGGAAATGTAAAGACGGGTTTTCCTAATGAACCTCCGCTTCTATATCGTGTATCTAAAAAGAATAAATATGTTTTTTTTATCTCATAAACCATATATATAATATATATATATGTAATATTAATTTAATTATTATTTAATAATATTAATAATATGTTAAAAAATAAAATGTTCCATAAGTTTTATCATAATATAATAATAAATAAGAAAGATATGGAACATTTCTATAACCATCAAAAAATATATGTTAAAAAATAATTAAATTTAATTAACTATATTTCTCGGATGGTTTATATATAACAATTGTAAAATAAATCGCATCTATATAACCTGTTGGGATTATAATTCCATCTTGGTCTAAAACTCTTATTTTTAATGTTCCGTTTGATAATGCATTCGGGTTGTTGATCATCTCGTACAATAACGCACTTTTATCATATACACGGTCTAAACCATAAATAACTGGTACTACGTCAGCAGAGTCAGCAACTGACGGTACTACAATTAATGGTAATCGACTAAATATAGATGAGTTTCCCGTATTCGTGTTAAACGCATTTGTATAAGATGAGTAATCAATATATGGTGGTAAATTAAATGATTGTAATTGTATGAAAGACGAATCACTCCAAAAATCACGTCTTTGCGGTGTCGCCGTTGATGGTCTTAATATAAAATTTTCAACACCCATATACACTTTATTATTTAATTCTTGTTGAGATATATTAACCTTGCACGTTAAAGTCGGTTCAGAACCAGCTACGTAGACTCTAAATATTGTTCCATTATTCCATTCCATTATATATTATATAATATATAAATATATTATTATTCTTTTTCAATAATCCATTTGTCTCTAATACCATTATTTAAATCATCAACATTTGCCCTTAAAATAATTGTTTCATCCTTACTAACTAATTTTATATGGACATCTTCAGACGGTTTCAAACTCTCTCCAAAATCTATATTATATTTATTTAATTTTTCTCTTGCAATTGGATCACGTGCGATATCATCATATTCACCTTGCTCTTTTATATCAACCATATCATTTATAATCTCATTTTTCTTATACGTATTCAACTTTTTATTCCAATCTAAATCGCCGTATGTTTTTTTTTCATATTCACTTAATTCAATATTTGATTTTATTTTATGTTCAACTTTAATGTATTCTTTATAATCGGGGTATTTAATACAAAAATCAATAATAGATTCAACTAACCAATCTGGCTTATCTTCTAAATTTTTAAAATTACTTTTGTAAAATGCAATCGCTTCTTCTTTCGTTGAAAAATAATCACCCATTCTATAGTATCTATAATATACTATACTATATTATTTTATTTATATCTAATTTTTTATTAAAGTTTTTTCTAAATCCCTCCTCATTACAATCTATATATAAAAAATCATATGGTTTATCCATTGTCGCATAATCATATAATTTTAAGAATTCTTCGGGCGTATATTGACCATTACACGTGTCTGCAAATTCTAAAATCATTTTTTTCGATTTACATGGGAAAAGCATCATTACTCTAGAATTCAAACGAATTGATCGTGGGCATAATTTATATGCTTGTAATAAATTAAATACGGACATTTTATAGTGACGATTTTTCATTTGTAAGCCTATAAGCTCTCCTAATGATGACCCGTTTGAATAGATAGGTGTCGACCCCATATCATCTATAATAAGCATACACGTGGGGGGTATTTGATGCTTAAATACCTTTTTATCATTAGGCTTACAAAAATCATACTTCAATATAAACTCCACATCTTTAAAGCCATATATTGCATCTTCTTCTTGATTATTTTTTAAATATTCAATTGCTTTTTCATATATTTTTTTATATTTTAACCAATCTTCGAAATTAATAAGTCTTTGTTTTTGTCGAAATATAATCTCACGAATTAAACCGTGATGATAATCTTGATATTCTTCATCAAATTTTATTTTTAATTTATTGTATTTTTTCTCACCACGTTTTCCCCGCTCAATATCAATACATCCCGTTGGACTTATCAATATATATACATTGTAATATGGTTTTAATTTTTCTATTAAATTTATTGTCGCATTTGTCTTACCACTTCCACTGGAACCAACTGCTAAAAGGCTAAAAAAGCCTTGTGGAAGACTTTTCGGTATCTTCATTTTGTAATCATCTATAACCTCAATTTCATTATTTTCTAAGTCATTCAAATGCTCTTTAATATATACGTCTTCAATCATATTAATATACATATATATTATTTTGGAAATATCTGGTTCATTATAAACTCTCGTTTAATTAAAGATAGTTTGTCGTTATATTGTTGTTGTAATAGTGCATCGTCGTCCTTTTTTTCAACGTCCTTAATCGTTAAATCTTCAAACACTGTTTTTTGAATTGGTTTT
>Ga0315275_10006159_pt1 | contig 11438 bp, 15 predicted proteins | sample YL17G03_0_MG_FD_205557 | JGI IMG/M metagenome (GOLD analysis project Ga0315275, IMG submission 205557) | Sediment microbial communities from Yellowstone Lake, YNP, Wyoming, USA - YL17G03_0 | ecosystem: Environmental > Aquatic > Freshwater > Lake > Sediment | place: USA: Wyoming | collected...
GACGGCTCTGACGGCTCTGACGGCTCTGATTCGCTAGGTGGCTCTGACTCACTTGGTATCGACGGTTCTGATTCGCTGGGTATCGACTCACTTTCGCAGTGACAGCAACCTAATAACATTAGATGCTTCCCGGTATAGAAACAGAACAATCCGCCGCATACAACTGCCATTCGCCGTCAATAAATTCGGCTTTAGCATACGTTCCTTTGTCTACACTTATGTGTTTAAACCGATTGACGATAAGTATCGTCTCGTTGGTTAACTCTAAGTCATTAAATGGCGGAGTGACAGTCGGGTATATAACTTTCAAAATTTTTGCAGTTGCGTAACTAGGATCTGTTCTCGTGTCAACGGCTGCGAACAAATCCTCAGCCATGATTACTTGCACCCGATGGAAGGTAACATAACGGCCTTGCCAGCGGCCGCGTTTCAATGGTTCGTTGACGTTTTTATAATTGCGGTTGTTGTATTCTTGTACAACCTTTTGGATCTGAGCGATTGCCGCTCTAGTCAGCAGGAATGGTTTTTCAAAAGCCATAGCACTATGCCTCGTAGCAAATAACTCTAACCTTACACGCAGCCGTATTTGCTTTCATGTATATCGTAGCACCAGGTTCAAGTCGAATTGTGTGAGGCATATCACTCGGTTTCAAGCGACCCACGTAAACTCCTGCCGATCCTCCCCATTGCACATAATTTGTCGTGTCTAAGTTATAGAACACCGCGACTCCCAATGTGGTGATGTCCGTGAATACAAGCGTTTCTTCAGTCGTGCCGATGACCACAATGATATCACGACCGCCCTGAGCGACTTGAGTGATCTGCGTGCTTGAATCAAAACGAGTTGTAAATTTTCCGTTTACGCATGACGTGTTGATATTGACTGTGATTTCATTAGCCATAGCCAAATAGCTTTCTTATGGGATAAACGGAAGAAGTGAAAAATCTAGCAACTGATAAACTCGATAGTTTCGCTCTAGCAACGGGAGATTTACCGCAAGCCTTACACCGTTTATATCTAGTCCTACTGGAGCTGCTATTGGTACAGCATTGCCATCTTGATCTGGATCTGTCATCGCCTGTGGCGCGCCAGCCACCAGTTCCCGAAATCCCACATTCAAAATGCTCAAATCAGTTGATGTTGCGACATCGACAAACTTTAGCCCTAGTTTAATTTCGATGACGATTGTCGTCGTATTAAAACGAAATTGGTTTCTGAACTCTGGCCCTGAAATCGATATGGAGCGTATTCGTGCTTGCCGCTCCTCTACTGCTAAACCGTCGATAGTGAAATTGTCTTTGTTAACACTATTGACCCATGTTTTAACAGCGTTGATTCCCAAACGCTTATTGGTGGTGATCGTCGCTATCCACAGACTGTCGTCTTTTACAGCAGCAGGATCGAATGGATCACCAGCCGTGTTTACGATAGGTATTCTTGCACCGGCGTTATTAAGGAACCCCGTGGTGGCTAAAACCTGATATTGCTCACTTGACCATGAAACACCATTAGTGTCATTTTCAGGGTTTTGTTCTTTGACTGGGTCTGGTGCGTTAGGATTGCTACCACCGCCAGATTGAGATTGATCACCAGAACCATCGTTTGTTTTGTACTGTGCTGTATAAACCCAGCCTCGCCACGGATCAGTACATTTGATGTCTACTGAATGACAATAAGCTCTGAAATCCGATGGATGTGCATCTCCAATGAGCGGCAGTCCAGCAACACTGCCAGCAGCATAGGCATCATCTAAGATATCATCAGTGTCAACCTTGAAGGCCCGAGTATATGAGCGCTTGCCCATATCATTAACGCCGTCGCGACTTCCAGGGATTTCGCCCAATAACGTCACTGTCATCTGCTCATCCTGTATTAAGCAACTGCGCCGATAGGAATGAATTCAACCTGCGGAGGTCGATTTGCTATTCTGGCGAGATGTTGATTTGCTAGGTTTCCGTTTTGCCTGATTGCAACCCACACTGCTTGCTGGCCTTGGCCTTGATCTCTTAAAAACTGCTGAACCTTAAGCGTGTGCGCTTCTGTTGATCCTTTGACAGCCGCCCCTGCTACTCGAGCTGGTTCACTCTTCAATCGATTGGCTTCACGAATAGCATCGTTCTGTTCCCACAGGTTTTCTAATTCATCAATTCTTGCTTGCGGAACTCCCGTTTGTGCCATTCGTTCCAGCATCAATCCTCGCTCTGTTATCAGGCCGTTCAAAATCCTGTTTTCATCTTCTGCTTCTTGCATAGCGTCTGTGAAACCAGATAGGCTTTCAGCGTATGCGTCCATGGCGTCAAATATATCTACACGCATCATGTCCGTCTCGGCTTCCAATACTTTGCCGAACGATTCAACTAATTCCGCATTTGCTCCTGCTGCTCCAAGTGCAGCCTTACGAAGATCCTCTAGGAGCTTTTCTGCTTCCAAAAGACCTTTGCTTTTTATTTCTAAGTCAGGAACTTCTCCACCACCTTCTCCTAAGCCGCGTCGTTGTCGCATAACTTCGTTAATAGCGGCTGCGTACTGGTCGTAGGTGATTGTTCCTGCTGTTAGTCTTTCATGTACCTGAGCAAGCGTTAATCCAAGCTGATTTTGAAACACTTCAAAAATACTGACTTGAGAACCCATTAACACTAATTGCTCTTGTCCTCGTTTCACAGCGTCATAAAACTCAGCAGCGTTTGCAGTAGGATTTGTAAACATATTTACTTGCTCTGCAATTGGATCAATAGACGCACCAAATGCTGCTGCCGTGTTAAAATTCAGTTGTTGTTGTGTTAAAGATTTCAATGCGTTTTCGTAATCTTGAATCGTTATTTTTCCATCAATAATACGTTGACCTAATTCAACAAAAGTTATGCCTAATTGCTGTGCCATAGTTCTGTAGATGTTAACTCCAGATGGCCCTTTATCGAGTGCTTCCTGAATTGCTTTCAAGTCGCTAGCAAGCATAAATCCGTTTTTGGAGATATTTGCGTATGCGTCTGCGAGTGCTTTGAACACTGAGACTGAACTGCCTGCTGCATTTTCTAATTCCTGAACAGATGCTGTAGTATTTCTTGTAAGGACTCCAGCCGCCACTAATGCTTCAGCAGCATCAATCCAATGTTGAGTCCAGTTCTCTACGGACGTTCCAGCAGTGCCAGTTGTCGCACCTAATTTTGCCGCCTCCTCCTCTAGTCTTCTGGCTTCAGCCGCTGCTGCTTCTAACTCACTAGCAAAATATGCCGTAATTAACGCTGACGCCCCTAAGCTGATCGCTAGGCTGATCCATCCTGCAATTGATCCTCTTGCTTGCACTTTTAGAAGTTCGACTCCTAATCTATAGAGCGCAGCGATTAAGGCGTATGTGGCATAGACTACCGCCCAAATCGCGATAGACATACCTGTAAAAAAGACAGTTCCAGCACTCATCTTCAATACCGAGGATGCTGCTAAGTCCATATTGGTAGCCAACTCATTCGTAACTTTCAAAACCTTAGTCAAGCCAGGTAATAAAAAAGCTCCGAGTGTTCGTCCTATTTTTTCCAACTGTTCTTTGAACTCAAGCCATTGGCCAGTAATTGTGGCGTTGATTTTTGCAGTTGCTCCTGCAAATCTTCCACCCTCGGCTGTCGCATCTTTGAATGCTTGAGTCACTTCACGAACAGTGATTTTGCCTGCCTCCATCCTCAATCGCAATTGCTGTAGACTTTCGCCTGTTCTTCGCGAAATATAAAACAGGGGATTCATGCCAGCATTTACCATCTGCAACAGGTCTTGGCCCACGAGCCGTCCTGACGCGGACATCTGCCCAAACGCGACTGTCATTCGGTATAATTTATCAGCGTCTCCCAATGCGATGTCACCAAGGTTTTTTACTATCTCAGTCGTCTCTGATAGCGACACGCCGTATTGCCCGAGGATCTTGGCAGACTGCAAAAACTGATGAGCACCAAAAGGACTTTCAAGTCCGAGTTGATACAACTCCTCAATCATTTTCTTAGCTTCAGTGGCCGATCCAGTCAGAACCTCTAATTCCACAGACACTAACTGAAACTCGGCGGCCAGCCTCACAATTTCCTTTACCCCTTCAAATACTTCCATCGCCACTTTGATCGCTGTGGCTTTCAGTGCAAACTTATTTAACGCATTTTCTGCGCCAGCCATACCAGCAACAAAGTTGCTGCTATTTGCATTCAGGTTGACTGCCAGTGCGCCAACGTAGCTTGCCATCTTATTTCCCTGTCGTTGCTGCTGCCTGCTGTAATGCCGCTGTAATCAAGACGGAAGATTGTTTTACAGTGTTATCCTGATCACGCTGTTCTACCCACGGCGTGAAATCTGCTGCCCTCATATCGCAGCCTAAATACGTCGCGATAATCTCACCGATGATGCTTAACACATAAGTCACTGATCTTGAACCAATCGGTTCTATTAGATCCTTGGCGTGCCATTCATCAAACTGTTGCGGAGTCATTTCGTTTAACATCGCATCAACATCGATTGTATGCGCAACGTTTTCAGCGAGACGCATCGCCGTCATTCGGCGGGCGTCTCCACGGAGTTTTTTATCGTCTCCTCAATATCCTGCTTTGACATTCCACTGAGACGCTGGCAGGCATCGACAATTCGCTCCATCAATGACGCAGACTTCTTGCCTAACGCAATAACATCTGCCTCAGTGAATATCTGCTTGCCGTCGTCGTCTCGGCAGCAGGCCACGACCAAACGCTGGCGAAACTCGATGAGCTTCTCATCGTTTGTTTTGCCGCCTTTACTCATAAATCCTTTTTCGTATTTGCTGCGATCTCCTGCTGTCATCCCGTGAACTGGGATAACGGCTCCTTCACCGAACTCGGGGATCGGAACATCCTCACGCGGCATTAAGTTTTGCGTATTGAGAAAAACATCTCTACTAATTACTAAGCGAGTCATAGGCTACTGAACTTTCCTCAAGGTTTATTTTTCTACATATCGTCATCAGAGTCTTCGTCTTCATTGTCCATCTCGCCATCTCTGTACTTCTGGCGATCCGATGGATCTATGCACTTTGCTAACATCTCTCGTGAAACTAGCAAAGCCTCACGACCAACCTTCCAGTTCTTACAAACTTCTTCGGCCTCAGCGTCGGCTGGCTCTGCATCGCCGTTTTCGACCAGCAGTTTCCCGCCGACCTTATCGACTTCCATTACCGCACCAAGCGGCCACCACAGCAATCCCCGCTCGTCGGTAATGACTTGAGGATCGTCCACATACGCCGCAGCGACATTCAAGTCGCTGCGGATCAATTTAATTTTCATTGTTTTTTCCTTATGGGTATGTCATCAGGCCAGTGATTTTTAGCTTCACGTCGCATTTCAAACCATCATTCATCGCGCCTGTAAAACCAAAGCCTACGGAACACGAAGTAAATACATTCGTGGTTGGCGCAGTATCTGTCGTGATGACATTCCACACGCAATCCGCTGGAGTTGCGATGAAAGCCGTGATTGCCTTGTGGCCTGCAAGTGCTGGATCATAGAAGGCAGTAAAGTTGAAATTTCCGCCTTCTGAATAACCAGTCTGCGAGTATGTTTTTCCAGCACCACTTGTATCGATGGTGGTCGAGTCGTAGTCTTCTGTCTGTGCTCCGTCATGCGAAAAGTCAATGATTTGTGCAACCGCTGTTAAAACAGATGAAATCGTTTGTTTAATTACTGTGCCTTTTACTTTTACTTTAGCCATTGAACTATGCTCCTTTAAGCAATGTTGAACTGAACATCTAAATCTAGCGTCACCACATGCACACCTACGTCTGAGCCATCGTCAGGAGGCTCATAACTATCACTTTCATCGTTCATAATCACCGCACCAATCGTAAAGTTTCCTGCGGCTCCAGTGTAATCCTGAATAAATGTTCTGACTGCATTTCCTAGCGACTCAGCCTGTACTGATGTTTTTGACTTGCAATCGATATCGAACGTGATGAACCTCAGTTTTCCAGTTGCGCCATCCAGCGATGCGTTTTCTTCTGAACTCATCTGGGTGATAATCACATACGGAAATACTGCTTTCTGTGGTGCTTTAGTGACGTAGACTCGCGTACCGCAAATAGCAGTTATGGTTGCCTCTGTTGATAATAATGCGACTAGACCGCTTTTCATTTATATGCTTCTTTTAACATTTGTTTTCGCGCCCCTACAGCAAAAGCAGTAGTAAGTAATGCTTTGCTAGACATTACATGCTTAATGACAAAACCCGGCATCGTTGATTTCATGAGTCCAACATATAACCGATTTCCTTTGATGCCCCATCCATTATTAACATATCTCGGCTTCGTCCCTAAGATCGGCCAGTGCAAATTCGCTGCACCGATACCCACGCCTTTTTTACCAGCCGCTTTGCGTGCTAGACTTCTTGCTGTACCAAGTGCTTCGGTATATGCTCTTTTTTTTCCGACTTTAACTCCGACTTTAAGAATGGAATTGAGCGTAAATCTCGCCCGGCGCCTTCCAAATGAATAGCCTATTCCCTTTCGTGCTTGCTTGAATTTTGAAGGGATATTTCGTTTCAGGATCTTTACTGTTTCCTGACCTTCTGCTCGTAGACCTGCTTTTATAATGCGTGTAAGTTTCGGCCCTTTGAACTCACGAATTCGATTGCGAAGTACCGCTAATTGTCTTGGATCAATTACAACTTGAATCTTGATAGCCATCACACCGCTCGCTTAGTCTGAATCTCAATTTCTCTGTGATTCAGATCAATGTCAATCACACTCAGGATCTCATAGGTGACACCCTCAGAGACTAATCGCATTGCTGTCGTAGCGTTTGCCAACTCTGACGAATACTGTGCTTTCCAGACATGCGACACATCTGCGTTGACTTGATTGACTTTCCAAAACTCACGACCGCCTTTCGACATGACGCTGGCGAACGTGCGAACATAAGTTCCCCAATTGCTGCCCGTCGTGATATCCACCGCTCCATGCGCATCAACAGTCGTGCCAGTGATGCTTTGGATCGTGATTGACTTGTTCATTGAGGAAATGCACGCAGCCATCAGTTCACCTTGTGATAACCAGTCCACTGCAAACCACTGATCAACCGCTGATAATTATCTGAACTGCCACCGCACCCCCCGTACAGGATCTTGGCATATTCCACAATTGCCAACTTGGCTTGCGGAGGCACTGACGCCGCCGTCGCTCCGTAGCCAGCCACGAACGTGATGGCCACCGCGTTCGGCGTGTTCTGTTCTGTGTATTCGACTTGCTCGTTCGTGTCTAAAACAATCCTCGGTGGCGTGCTAATTAGATCCGTCGTATAGCGACTGGCTGCGTAGGTTGTCGTCACTCCATCCAAATCAACATACACGATGCTTGTGATGCTGCTGATTGGAGCCAGACGCAGTTCGATTTCGCGTACCCACTGGAAGGCGTCTAGATATCCAATGACAGTCTGGCTTACCAAACGACGATACGTGTCGGCCTCGACCTGTTTGCGGGCTGTCGTCAGGATTAGCGACAGCTCAGCGTCGAAGTCGCATGTCGAACCTATCCGCAGGCGATCCTTGAGATTCTCTAGCGTGATCGGTTCGATTGTCGGTTCGACTGTTGTTTTGAAAGTGCGGCAAATGTTTTTGCGGCTTCGTTCGTAGTGACTGGCTGATTGGTACTGGAAAGCCATTTTGCATATCCGTTCGCTACGAGTGTGGCCATCATTCCCTGACCAAAAGTATCGTTTCGTGTGCCGACTGCTCTGCCGTGCCAGCCTCGAATAAACTCAATCATCATGTTATGTGATTGCCTTAAAAAACAGGCACTGCAAGTTGCCTTGCAGTGCCTGTTGAACGCATCAACTAAGCACGAAGCACTTCGTTCGCACCGATATCAGAAATGCTCTTAGGGGTCTGAGATGCTCGTGAAAGAATCCCAAGGATTGTCACGAATCCTCCAACCGTGCCATCGCCCATTGTTGCCGTCACGTCGATGAAACGCTTGCGGCCGCGCAGATCAATGTCCGCAATCTGAAACGTGTTGTCGTCCGTTGCAGAAGGCAGTGCTGAAGTCGATCCGTCGATATTCGTGCTCGTTCCCCAAACCAGACCAGTCACGGCTGCATGGCCAGACCCTGTCGTGTCTGACTCAGTGATCGTCAATGCTGTCATAGCAATGTCGGTTGCACCAAGATAGACAACAACCGTCATGTGATTGAAGCCATTGGTGTCAATTTCCGCTGTCGTGAAACTTGCGTTATCAACGATTGCGGCTGGTGGTGTGATGCTGACGTATTTAACCAAACGTGCAGGGATCATTATTGGATCTCCTAAAAACTGTGCTGGAAAATAGCGAGGCGACGAATGCCGCCTCGCATCACTCAAACCTAGGCAGTTGCAAGAGCCACGACTGGCCCTGCAACCGTGTTGCTACCAATGCTGTGAACATTGATGTCAATACGCTGTGAGGACTTCACGGCGATCAGATCATTGGTGAACAGGCTCACTGAATCGACGTATGCTTCCTTGGAAAACTCCAAAGTCATCTTGCGACGATCACCGAACGAAGCTGATAGATCGAAACGACCTAACATGACCATAATTCCGCTCGTCGCTGTTGCGATTGGCATCACCTGCGAGAACATCACAGGAATACCCTGGAACATCGGACGGCGGAAGCCTTCTTGCAACTCAGTGCCAGTCACGCCACCGGCTGCGTTAAGCAGTGGAACCATGACCTGATAGTAGAACTGGCTGGAGCACAGGAACTTCATTCCCTGCTGTGCGTAAACTGGAACAACACTGATCAGTGTCGTAATGTCAGTGATTACGATTGCTCCCCAAGTTGTGCCAGTCGCATCACGATAGCCAGGGGCTGTGCCAATCGTGGTTGTGGCAAACTGCGATTTCAAGCCACGAATGTGACCATAAGTCGAAGTGCCGTCGCCGTCGATCAGACACTGATCTTCTTTTAACGCACTCGCGTATGCCATTTCAGAAGCAAGCGTGCTGCCAAAATCAATCACGGAATCTTCAGACAGTTCGCTGGAATAGGTGCTGAGAACTGTCATTTTCTTAGCCGTCAGTCGCACCTGATCATGCACTAAGCTGCTGCTGGTCGCTGCTGAACCTTCGCCTGTGAAATAGGCTGTCAGACCGCTGCTCCATCGTGGATCTGTCCGAGTGTCTGAAGACATCGGAACAACTTTGCACAACTGGCGAGCGACACCGAATTCTTCACGCAGGCGAATCAAGTCTGTACCGAATTCTTCAGGCACAAACAAACCAGATCCAGTGCTGTCGCCAGCACCTTCAAGATGCGTAGCATTCATAATGCCGTTCTCACGGCAAAACTTCGTGCTGTTTTCAAATCGGTAAGTTCCCGGCATATCGACTGACGCTTTAGCCAGCGCGTACTGGCCAAAACGATATGCTTTCTCTTCAGCCGTGTAGCCTCCAGAATTCGCATTCTTGTCATCAATGAACGCCGTTACTTTAGAATGCCGACGTGCCGTTGCTGGAATAGTCCAGCGTTCTTTGGTTTGACCGGGTGGCATTCCAGACATGCCTGAGCCACGATTGACGAGACTCGCAATGGCGGCATCAATCGGAGCCTTGCGCTGTGCATCTAGGCGAGCTGCTGCTGCTGCCATCTGGCTGTCCTGTTCGGCCAAGGCAGAAATCTGGTTGCCAAGATCATCGACCAGTGCCAGCTTCTGATCAATGTCAGCAGTCTCGGCTGGTGTTAGACTTTCGTTTTTGCCTGCTGCAAGCAAGGCATCAGCCGCTTCAATCGCAGCTTGTCGCTGATTTTGAAGATCGGTCATTTTCTCTGTGCGTTTCATGTGAGTCCCTTATTGGCCAGGACTAACGCAAAACGCCAGTCGCTGGCAGGTTTTCGTAATTGAAAAACTGCAAACGACTGGCGTGAAACTTATCACTCAGATCGCATTTTGCCGCGTCTGTCTCACTTGAGATTCTGCGGCTGAAGATAGAACAGTAATTTACTTTATCTGCGATGTCAACCTGTGTTTTGCAATTCGATACGCCAGCATTCCCGTCAATCGCTCGCGATCTTGGTTTTTTGCTGCTGTTTTCTTGCTGTTGCCAATTGGAATTACTTCGTCCACAAACCCAATTTCTAATGCTTGTGCTGCTGTGTACTTTGTGCCGTCGCCTTTATCGCCGAGCATAGCTGCGGCAATATATTCGTCTGGTTTGCCCGTCTTGGCGGCATAGGTTGCGACCGCCGCTTCATTGAATTGTTGCAGCCACTCGATGCTGTCTTGCAGATCCGCGATGTGTCCGAACGCAAACGACAGCCCTTCGTGGATCTGATAGGTAGCGTTGGCATAACACTTGACCGTGTCGCATCCGATTACGGCCAGACTTGCAGCAGACGCTGCCAGTCCCTCAATGATGCCTGTCGTTGGCCCATCATGTGCCGCCAGTGCGTTATGAATGGCCAACCCGTCGAACGCCAGACCGCCGGGGGAATTCACTCGCAACGTGACAGGCTTTCCCCGGTTCGCGCTCAACACTTTGGCGATAGATCCTGAATCCATGCCCATATAGTCATCACCGACAACGCCCGTCAAAAATATCTCCACATTCTCGGCAGTTGTGTTCACAATTATGTGAAATGTCTCGTCTTTTAGCGAGTTTTCTAGGTTATTCGGCATGTTTAGATTGATTAAACGACGCATTATTCGACCCCTTTCATGAGTTCTGTGATCAGATTTTCCGCTCGCTTATCCCATGACGCAACGACATCTTGCACGTTGGCTTTCAGGCTTCCCACCGTAGACACCGCATGTACGTCAAATAACATCTTTTTCGATGCTTCTGCGTGTGAAATGATCAGCGTTCTGGCCGATGATCCAGTCATTGCTGGCACTGTGTTCTCTGTCCACGTTGCATAGAAATCATCAACGGCTGTCGTGAATTTGTCAGCCTGCATTCCTGCGCGTTGCACAACTCGGGTACGCTCAATCTTGATTGCCTCCGTCACAGAACTGGTGATCATTGCACGCAATAAAGATGTTGCGTCACTTGGTGGTGGAGTTTCCGTAGTGCTTTCCTGCTTAGGTGGCTGGCTACCCGATGTGCCCATTGCAGTAGGCTCCTCGCCTGATATCACCCAATTTGCGGGATGATAAAAATTATCGCCACCGTCTTCTTCGTCGGTAATGCGTGCCATGTTCAGTAGATTTCTTGCTTCGTTGCGTGTCATCACACCGCATTCAATCTGCCGATAAATGCCGTTGATTTTTTTCTCAAACTCCATTTGAATTTCAGCCTCTCGGTTGAATTCAATGCAGTGTGTGTCCTTAGTTCGCTCCTTGTCTGTCAACAACTTAGAGCGTAGTTCTTGTTCCCATTCCTTCAGCCACGGATTCAGACAGCGTGCCAGATAGTTTTGCGATTCGCTTTCTAGACTGTTGTGGCTTGTGCGTGTCGCGTCTCCGAGCATGTG
>Ga0315275_10006160_pt1 | contig 11438 bp, 6 predicted proteins | sample YL17G03_0_MG_FD_205557 | JGI IMG/M metagenome (GOLD analysis project Ga0315275, IMG submission 205557) | Sediment microbial communities from Yellowstone Lake, YNP, Wyoming, USA - YL17G03_0 | ecosystem: Environmental > Aquatic > Freshwater > Lake > Sediment | place: USA: Wyoming | collected...
CGGTTAGCAGGACCGCAAGCAGGTTCGCCTCCTTTGGGCGGGAATAAATCTTGCCCGTTGATTGCAGATTACTTGGCTCGACGTTTTTACCGCCGCATCGCAGGCACTTCATTTCGATTTCCATACTTTGGCCTTTCATTTTATTTGCCGTTTAGATTTTACGTTACTGCCCCGTAATCTCCGTAATCGGCATTTAAGGGCAGGGACTGCACAAACATCGCCTGTCGGAAAAGCAGCCGTTGCCGGCAAAATAGCAATTTAAGGTTCACAATCGCCCCTAAACCATTGCGGAATGACGGTTTTGGGCCTAAATATGGCGTTGCGGAGGGCGCTTTTGGCGACAAACGGCAGCCATTTACGCTTGGTATTGATATGTTTTAGGACCTAACTTCTGGCTTGGTCGGGGGAAGCGGCCTTATTACTTACATGGCAGGACCACCGTAACCGTCGTTCCTTTATCCGGCTGGCTCGTCAGCGAGAGCGTGCCGTGATTTATCTCTATCAGTCGTTGCGCGTGCGCAAGGCCCATTCCGCGTTTTCTGCCTGCCGGCCTTGCGGAAAAGAACGGGTGCGTCGCCTTGGCAAGTGTCTGCGCATCCATACCCCGCCCCGAATCAACAACCTGTATATTCACGGTGTGGTTCGCTTTATCAGCGGAAACCTCTATCATCAGTAGCCCCTCTTTCCCTTGAATGCCTGCCCTGCGTAGCTCTTCGAGCGAAACAGGGTCTTTGTCGGGGGTTTGAGACGCGTATACCTCAAGACCATTGCAGAGAATGTTTGATATCGCGCAGGCAATCTGTGCCGAGTCAACGAAGACCTCCGGCGAATCAGGTGCAATATCAATCTTGATATCAAGCTGATTCATTTGCTTTTTCTGTTTTGTCAAATCGATCGCGTCATTGATTATTTGTCTTACGGCGGTTTCAGTGGGCCTCGGCTGTTCCGGGTTCGCGTAGCTCATCAAATCGTCGATGATACCAGAAAGCTCGCCCGCGTTTTGCTGAATCTGCTCTAATATGCGCTTCCTGTCCGGGTCGCTTTCACTTTTGGCTAACAATTGCGCCCGCCCCGAAATAACCGACAGCGGATTATTCAATTCGTGCGCCGCTCCCGCCGCCATTTCCGCCATCGCCCCCGAACCATCTTCCGTTCCCTGCCTGCCCGGCGTAGCGATAGCGAAGTCGGGTCCCCTGCTTGCCACGGCGTAGCCCCTTAGGGGCGAAGCCGGGTCTTGCGTCTTACTTAGAACCTGCGCAAAACGCTCCGCGTACCATTGCTGGCTGCCGATTGTCCCCAGCATATCGAGAATAGCGCCCCCAAATCTTGCTGTAGGCCCGAGTCGCTCCGCAATATCGCCTACGACCGGATGGCGAAGCTCGAATACTATTACGCCGACTGTCCTATTGCCTGATTGAAGCGGAGCAATTTTGGTGCGGCTAAGGTCAAAATGAACGTCAACCTGCTCAAACAGCCAGTCAACATTGTCATCTGCGTCCAATACGACAAATTTTTCCCGTATCTGCTGCGGGATTAAATCCGCGTCAGCAGGCACTTCAAGCACAACCGTCTTTGCTTTGCCCTGTTCCTCAACGATTGCCCCCTCGATGACATTGGCTTCAACTTGGTCGTCAAGATAAACACAGACAGGCCCTGTATGGTAAAAATTCTGCCAGGCGACCGCGTAATCTTTCGCCAGTTCAATCGCCGACGTTGATGAGTTGATTTTTGGTATCAGCTCTTTAACAAAATCGAAATAGCTGGCGTTGCTTTGCAGCCGGGCGCTTTCCTCGAATAGTTTCGAACTGTCGCAAGCTAACTGCCCCGCCATAGCTCGCAAGGCGTCGCAATATGCCCACCCCGGCTTCAATATGTTCAGCCCTACCGCTTCGCTTCTGTTGCCGACCATATCGGGCAACTGTCGCTCAACCTGCCTCACCTGTTCGGCTGTCAGCCCCAGTGTCCCCGCGATTGCGTCAGGCGTGATTTGCTCCTCATAGCTGCCTGATTCGCCGATACCTGCCCGGCGAACAATAATATCCGCAAGCTCCACAACCGCCGCTATCCTCGCCTGGGGCATTTGTGATATCGCGCCCGTGTGGCTGTGATGCAGCCAGAGTCCGAGTATGATGTCACTGGGCAGACGAAGCTTCTGTGCGAATCGCTTTGCCAGTATCGTGTGGTCAATACCGAGATTGGCCTGCTCAACTTTGTAGAAACTTGTCTTGTCTGCCCTCGCCTGTTCTAAAAGCGTATCGAAACTTTTCGGCATCGCCTCATCGAGCAGGAACTTGCCTATATCGTGCAGCAGGGCCGTCAAATATGCGGTATCGCCGTCGATGGGGGGAGATATGAATTTTGTGAGCAGTTTAGCGCAGCAGGCCGACGCCAGCGAGTGTCGGCTAAGCTCTTTTCTAAAATCAATTCCCGCGTTGTCCGAAAGGCCCCCGCAAATCTTGGCCGACAATACCGCGTCTCGAATCTCCCGCAGCGATATGTTTTCCATCACCTGCAACAGCCACGTATCGCATTGTTTTATTATGATTCCTTTGTTGTGGCAGAGGCGCAACACCAGTGCCGTAAGCGCCGGGTCGGATTCTACAAGCTCCGCCAGCGAACCGGGAGTAAGCGCCATTCTGCCAAGTTGTGTTAGAAACCGTGCGGCCACCGCGGGCAAAATCGAAATTGATTCGCACTGGCCCACCGCAAGTTCAACCCTCCGGGCGGCAGAATTGTCCGGATTCTCTCCCGGCATATTACCCATCCTCACTTATCAGCTATCGCTGCTGTTTTTACATTCGTTTGTGCCCCGGCGGCGGGCGTGGCCGACAACCTAACCGGTTTTACGCGGTCTTTTGCAGCATCTCAAGCGTAGCACAAATCCTGTTGATTAAGTCATTAATATCAAACGGCTTTTTTATGAAATCCTGTGCCCCGGACTTCAAAAGCTGGTCTATTTCTTCCTGCTTTATCACCCCGCTTACAATGATAATCCGAATGTTTTCAAACTCCGGGTTTTTCCTGATAGTATGGCAAACAACGTTCCCATTGACGTCCGGCAGCATATAATCCAGCAATATACAATCCGGCCTGAACCGCTGCGTCTGTATCCCCGCCTCATACCCGCTGGTTGCCGTCTTTACGTCGAATCGGCCGTCGCGGGACAGCACTTCGACTAACAAATCCACGATTTCAGCGTCGTCATCGACGACTAAAATCTTCTTTTTCCCCGTTTCCAGCCCGTCCAACGGTATGGAATTGCCCTTCATAAATTTCATTAAGCTCTCGCGGGGTATCCTTCTGAAGCGCGAGCCGGGCACGCGAAATCCTTCCAGCCGGCCGGCATCGAAACACCGGATTATTGTCTGTTGGCTGACCCGGCAGATTTCCGCTGCTTCTCCAGTTGTGAATAGCTCCTTCATTTCGCACTCTCCTCTTTTCTCAACCCTTTCTTCACCGGTCTATCTAAATTACCTCATCGCCCTAATTTAACTGTCGGATAGGGGGTTTGTCAAGCATAAAAAAATATTCCGAAAACCCGTTTTTTAGTGTAATTGTGCGGTGTTTTATAGGCGGTATCGATACCCCCTGCGGTTTGCTGTCCGTAAGCACCCCTTGTTTTTATGATTATGCCGTTATTATAAGACTTTTCGGGGTTCTGTTGCGTTAACAGGGGTAGTTTGTGTATAGGGGGGTGTAGAAATTTAGCTGCTGCCCGGCTTCCATCCTTCGCCCTGAGGGGCTTCCGACTTCGCTTGCGCTATGCCGAGGTTTTCGCCCGCCACACTGACGGCGAGGTAAACCCGCCACAGAGCCGGCGGGTAAACTTTGCTACGAAAAATTGACGTATCAAGAGGCAATCGAATATAATCCCCCGTATGAAAGCAGAGCAAGTTTACGAACTCATACGCAAAGAGAAGATAATCGCCATAGCCCGGGGCGTGGGGATTGACCATATAATCAATCTCGCCGAGGCGCTTCTCGCGGGCGGCATCAAGATGCTCGAAGTTACCTGCAATACCGACGGCGTCTTTGAAATGATAGAAATGCTTCGCGATAAAATGGGCGACAGGATGTGCATCGGCGCAGGGACTGTAATAACGATGGAACTGTGCGAAAAGGCGATTCATACAGGCGCGGAATTTATGATTGCGCCGGATACCAATACCGATGTGATTGACTATTGCGTCAAACACGATGTCGCGATTTTGCCCGGTGCCGCGACAGCTACCGAGATACTTACTGCCAAAAGGCACGGAGCGAAAATGGTCAAAATTTTCCCCGCGTCGGCTCTCGGCGTCAATTACATAAAGGCGTTACGAGGGCCGATTGACGATGTGGATTTTGTGGCGGTCGATGGCGTGCGCCCTGAGAATATGGCGGAATTTTTCGCCGTCGGATGCGTGGCTATCGGCATAGGCGCATCAGTAGTGAGAAAAGAATTCGTCGAGAAGGGCGACTGGAAAGCGATTACCGAGACAGCACGGCGGTATGTTCAAAACTTGCCGGCGAGATAACTGCAACCACGGATGACACGGATTTACACTGTTTAGAATTCAATTCCGAAGCGGGCTCTTCGCTTCGTGTCTCGGGTGATACGATAGTATATAAGTATATGCGTATGTACTTATATACTGCTCCAACAGTCATGGTTTTAAGACGCGGAATTGAACTTTTTTGCGTCCGGCTTCGCTCCCCGGCCAACGGATTGCCGGGGCAGGCAGGACACGGGGTTAAACGACGGGGTAGCCGAGTATTCTCTCATAGGCGGCGAGGTAGCCGGCCATCATGTTATTTAGGCCCCAGTTATTTCGGGCGTCTTTCATAATTCTTTTGGCCTGTTTTTCCCATTCGGCGGTATCTTTCCTGAAGAACCTGTGATTCTGCACGGTCAGCTCCAGCCCATACCACAGGCCTCCCGCGTCGTAATTTTCGAAAAGGATTCCATTGCCATCGTCCCCATCATTGCCCATTTTTTTCAGCCGCAAGGGGACGATTTTATCGTGAAAGCCGCCCGTATCGCGATTGGTGGCTGTCGCGCCGTAGAGGTTTCCCACCAGGTCAATCTGGCCGAACGGCTCATACAGGGATGCGCCGAAGACGTCGCTTGCCGCAGCGTAACCCAGTGTGCTAAGGTCATCATTGAAAGGCGAATAGGCGATTTTGCCGCCGGATGCGCAGGCGATTCTCCCCAGGATATCGGCGTCGGTCCTGTCGTCGCCAACGGGGTTGCCGACAATAGCGATTTGAACGTCGGGATGCTCAATCACAAATTTCAAAGCGATGTCCTCAAGCAGCTCGATACCCTTCTGGATACGGTCCAGACGGCTGGGCCAAAAAAGCAGAATCGCTTCGGGATTGACGAGCAACCCGGTTTTCTTCTGGAATTTGATTAGATTAAGTTTTTTGGCTTCTATAACGTGGTCGTTTAGTCCGAATTTTTTCGCGAGTCCCGGCTTATCAACATCTGGGTTTTCTTCCTGGTTTTCGGGATATACCGAGGGCGAAATGCCGTTGGGGATTGAGAATGCGCAGCCATAGCGGTATTTGGCTTTGGTTTCTTTCCTGACGCTCAAGGGTATGAAGTTCCTGTCTAAGAAATAATCCTGAATTGTCTCTTGAAGAAATCTGTCACCGACGTAGTTGACCAGCGCCGCGTTTTTAATGGCAGTGGCCTGGCAGTCAACACATTCGCGGCCGAAGTCGCTGGCGACATACAAGTTGCTCCACAGTTCGCTCAAGTTCACCCCGCCAAACATCTCCAGCGGCACATACCCGGTATGCGAGTTGTGCAAAGTATGAAGGACGGGGATGCTGCGGAATTTGGCGAAGGCGGTGATGATGCCGCCCGCCATCCAGTCGTGGGAATGAATGATGCCCCTGCCCTCGTGTTTGGAGAGGATTTCGCCGATGAGGAAACGTTTAATCTGCCTCTGGAATTCGGCGGCGGTTGCGCGGGGGTCGCCATCGTAGGCGCTCATATAATTTTCGAAGAGTGAGGAATCGACAATTTTTATCTTGTCGCGTGGGAGGTGGTATAAGTTCTCGATGTACTCCTCCCTGCTCGTCCCCGACTGCGCCATAAACTTTCTCTGGAGATTGAGCGTGATAATGTAGGTTTTGACGCCCCTGTTCGAAAGCCCCCTGCATAAGGCGGCGACGACCTCGCCCATACCGCCTGATTTGCCGGAGACGTATTGGGCGAAATCGCCCAGACCCTTGGTAGGCAGTCGGTCAGTTTCGGGACTGATGATTATGACGGGGGTTCGGGTATATTTTTTCAGGATAGTAAATTTTTCGAGAGACCTTGTGAGCATCCAGAGCTTGTCGGCGATAGTTCGGACTGTTTCGCTGATTGTGCCGTAAGGGCTGAAATAGGAGTGGACTGCCTGGTCTGAGCCGGTGCTTTCGTGGATAAAATAAAGATGGTCTGAGGTGGTGAGGTGCCGCCATTTGGTTAGTAACTCACTGCCTGCGGTTTTGGCTTTTTTTTCGAGGTATTGAATACGGGAGAAGAATTCCTGCTGGGTTTTATTGCCGAGCCAGCCAAAGGTGTCCCTTGCGGCGTCGGCCCAGGAAGAGGTCGATAAGCCGTGGATATCGACGGTGGGGCAATTGGCATTTTTGAACAGTCCGGCAACCTCGGTGGGGTTTGCCATTCTGACGCTTTCGTATTTTGCCAGCTCGCTGGGGAGCTTTTTCCAGAATTCGAAGATGCCTTTGTCTTCCCAGATATGTTCGCCGATATGCTCATAGTCATAGCCGAGGAGGACGGCTTCGCCGTCGATTTCGGCGATGTGTTTGGCGTAGAGCTCGGCGGGGACGGGCGTGTGAGGGAATCGAAAGGCGATGTCGTCTGAAAGTTCCCTGTTTCTGGGAATGACGATGAGATTGCCTGTTTTTGCGCGGAAGACGGCGTTTGGGGAGACGAGTTTGCCGTTTTTTTGGCCGAACATATCATTGCGTTTCTCGCAGAGCATCGCCTTATATCCCATATCCGCGACGACGTTAGATATATCGTTATTGAACATTAGCTCGGTGTTTCTGAAAGACGCGGGCTTGATGCCGAAGAGGTCTTCCATTTTGCCCCTGTGCAGGGCGACCTGGTCTCTGAATTCCTGCCTGTGCACGTCGGCGAACAAGCTGGCCAGCGAGTGATAATAGGTTTCTTCGAGGAACTCGACCTGATTTTTGCCTTTGCCGGCGGCGAGCAACTGCTGGAGGCAGGTGATTACTTCGGGCTTATACATTTGCGCCTGTTCGAGGAATGTGCCGGACATACTGAAGGTGATTTTGAAGGCGGGATTTTCCTCGATGAGTTTTGTGAACATTCTTGTGGCGGGCAGATAGCATTTGTGGGAGACCTTTTCGAACACTTCTTTGTTTATCTCGTCCCAGATGAATTTGTCCCTTGCTGGATGCAGCCGGAACGGCTGGTGCAGTTGAAAATAAAATGTAGCTATCGGCATTTTCTACCTTTTTTCGACATTAATTGCAACCTCGGTCCGGCCAACAACTCGCTCCGAACGCAGCCGAACAGGTTTAACCAAACGACTTATGCTGCCCGTGGTCATTATAATCTGTTGCGGCAAAAAATGCAAAGGATTTGGGCTGCATGGGGACTTTGTTAAAATGGGAAAATTCAAAGAGGCGAATTCGCCGTGATGTTTAACAGCAGCATCATTATAGGCCTTTGCGGCGTCGATTTTATTATCGAAAGAGCCAAGCCATATTTTTTTCCATTATGTCTGATGCTGACAGACCACAGACCTTGTGGCTAACCATTTTTTATTGGAGTGTTTTAGAAACGTTTCACAAGGCAAAGGCCTGTTGCGGGGTGGGTATCCAAACTGACCATCGGCTCAATCTGAAAGCCGGCGAGTTCGAGCTGCTTGTGTTTCCCCGCGACGGTGTGGCCGACGATGTAGCCGAGTGTTCCGCCGAAGAGGATGTCGGAAGCCCAGTGGTCGTGGGCGTCCATCATTCGCCAACTGACGAGGGCGGCGCCGACATAGGCGGGCAAACCAACTTCCGGGCCATAGTATTCATCGAGGACCGACGCGACGCAAAATGAGCTTGCGGTATGTGCGCTGGGAAATGAGAAATTGTCGCCGTTGGGTCTTTTGTCGTTTACGGCGAGCTTCAGGCCGAATGCCGCAGAATCGGTAATCGCCAGCGCGCTGAGCATTGTCCAGGCGCGTTCCTGTCCGGTGCGGTTATCATCGCTGAGAAGATACCAAAGGCCGGTTGCGCCGAGGTGGGTGAACGGGTTTCCCGCTATATCAAAAAAGTCGCTGGTAGTGTTGTCGAATGCACGGTGACGCCTGAAGTTTTCGTTGAGGTTTTTGTCGGCGTCGGTGTTGTGCATCGCTATGCTCGCGCCGCCCGTCAGAAGCAGGGCGACTATGTTGTTCGAATTTGTGAACGTCGCATTGGCATCCGAAAGGAATGTCGCGGGGAATTCATTGACGAGTCGCGACCCGAATGCGCTGACGTTGTTCGAATCGGCGTAAGCGGCGTGGTTAAGAATAATCACAATAAGAAACGTAATATGGTATCTGGTTATTCCCATTCGATTGTCGCGGGGGGTTTGCTGGAGATATCATACACGACACGATTTACACCGCGGACCTCGTTTATGATTCTGCTGGCAATCAGGCCCAGCACCTCATAAGGTATTTGCGAAAAGTCAGCGGTCATAAAATCGGTGGTTTCGACGGCGCGGATAGCGATGACGTTTTCAAATGTCCTGCCGTCGCCCATAACGCCGACGGTTTGCACGGGGACGAGGACGGCGAGGGCCTGCGAGATTTTTCTGTATAGGCCGGCGGATTTGATTTCGTCGATGAGGATTTCATCAGCGGCACGCAGGACCTCAAGCCGTTTGGGTGTTATTTCGCCTATTACCCGTACCGCAAGTCCCGGCCCCGGGAAGGGATGCCTCCAGACGATGTGTTCGGGCAGGCCGAGGTATTCGCCGGCGACTCTCACTTCATCTTTGAATAAATCCCTTAATGGCTCGACCAGCTCGAAGCCAAGCTCTTTGGGAAGCCCGCCGACGTTGTGGTGCAATTTTATATTCGCCGCGGGATTCCCATCTTTGGCTCCTGATTCGATGACGTCGGGGTAGAGGGTTCCCTGTGCGAGGAATTTGGCGTTTTTGATTTTCGATGCTTCGAATTTGAAGGCGGCGATGAATTCTGCGCCGATGATTTTTCGTTTTTGCTGGGGGTCGGTGACGCCGACTAATTTCGAGAGAAATTGTTTCGACCAGTCAACGACGCGCAGGTTGATGTGGAAGTGGTTGCGGAAGGTGGATTCGACTTGCTGGCGTTCGTTTTTGCGGAGCAGGCCGTTATCGACGAATATGCAGACGAGCCGGTCGCCTACGGCCTTGTGGAGCAAGGCGGCTGTTACCGAGGAATCGACACCGCCGCTGAGGCCGCAGATAACGGTGTGGTCGCCGACCTGTTTAGTGATTCTTTTGACGGTTTCGCCGACGAAATCGCTCATTTTCCAGTCGCCTGCGCAGCCGCAGAGGCGAAAGAGGAAATTTTTCAGGATAACCGCGCCTTTGGGCGTGTGCGAGACCTCGGGGTGGAACTGGACGCCGAAGAATTTCTTTTTTTTGTGTTTTACGCCGGCGAAGGGGCAGGTCTTTGTGTGGGCGAGCTTGATAAAGTTATGGTTGGCGTCCTCAATCTGGTCGCCGTGGCTTGCCCAGACGGTTGTCGAATCCGGGAGGTTTGCGAACAGGCCAGATTTACCGGTGATGGTGAGGTTTGTCCTGCCGAACTCCCTGTTTTGGGCGGGGACGACCTTTGCGCCGAGAATCTGGCAGCCGAGCTGCATCCCGTAGCAGATGCCGAGGATGGGGACGCCGAGGTCAAAAATCTTCTCGTCGCATTTTATCGCGTCCTTGTCATAGACGCTGGCAGGCCCGCCGGAGAGTATTATTCCTTTGAGGTTTTCTTTCGCCAGTGTTTTCGCGGGCGTATTGGCGGGGAAGATTTGAGAGTAAACGCTATGCTCACGGATACGCCTTGCGATGAGCTGCACGTATTGGCTGCCGAAGTCGATTATTGCGACAGTTTCATGTTTCATAATTTTTTAGCGTATGGCGTATAGCGGATAGCGTATAGTGGATAAGAGCAAGTCCGCATTTTTACACGCTATACGCTAAACGCTGTTTTTAATCCTCAAGTGGTTCGACTGTTGAATAGTTTGGTGATTCTTTTGTTATTTTTATGTCGTGCGGGTGCGATTCGCTGACCGAGGCGGAGCTTACGCGGACGAAATACGATTTGGTTCTTAACTCTTCTATGTTTCTGGTTCCGCAGTAGCCCATTCCCGCCCTTAGACCGCCCACGAGTTGATACACGAAGTCGCCAAGCGAGCCGCGGTAGGGCACCAGTCCTTCGACTCCTTCGGGGACGAGTTTGTCTTTGGAGGCGGTGCTTTTCTGCCCGTATCTGTCGGCTGACCCCTTTATCATCGCACCGAGAGAACCCATCCCCCTGTATTCCTTGAACTGCCTGCCTTTATAAATGACTAACTGGCCCGGGCTCTCTCTGAGGCCCGCGAAGAGCGAACCAAGCATCACGCTTGAGGCGCCTGCGGCAATCGCCTTGGTTATATCGCCTGAGTGACGAATGCCGCCGTCGGCGATAACGGGTATGTTATATTTGTTCGCCACGGAGACACAATTCATTATCGCCGATACCTGCGGCATACCTGCGCCGGAGATGATTCTTGTTGTGCAGATTGCACCGGGGCCGATTCCGACTTTCACGGCGTTTACCCCTGCGTCAATGAGGTCTTTGGCGGCGTCGGCGGTCGCTATGTTGCCCGCGATGACGTCGATACTGTAATTGCTCTTAATCGATTTTACGGTGTCGATGACGTTTTGCGAATGGCCGTGCGCCGTATCGACAACGATTACATCGACCTCGGCAGCTATCAGGGCTTCGACTCGCTCGTAATCGTGGACGCCGACTGCGGCTCCGACTCTTAATCGGCCTCTCTGGTCGCGGGCCGCAAGAGGATACCGCTCGACCCTGTCGATGTCTCTCATTGTTATCAGGCCCGTCAGGTTGCCGTCGTCGTTGACCAACAGCAGCTTTTCAACTTTATGTTCCTGCAGGATTCCCTTGGCCTGTTCGAGCGTTGTGTTTGGCGGGGCTGTCACAAGGTTTTTCTTCACCATTACCGAGCTGATTTTGGCGTCGTAGTCCTTGAGGAATTTGAGGTCTCTTTTGGTCAGGATGCCGCGCAGTTTTCTGCCCTCGACAATCGGTATGCCTGAGACGTTCTGCTCGTTCATCATCTGTTGTGCTTTTCGGACCGGATCATCGGGCGACAGCGTAATCGGGTCTATTATGACGCCGTTCTCCGAGCGTTTGACCTTCACAACCTCTCTCTTTTGTTCCTGGATTGCG
>Ga0315275_10006164_pt1 | contig 11436 bp, 7 predicted proteins | sample YL17G03_0_MG_FD_205557 | JGI IMG/M metagenome (GOLD analysis project Ga0315275, IMG submission 205557) | Sediment microbial communities from Yellowstone Lake, YNP, Wyoming, USA - YL17G03_0 | ecosystem: Environmental > Aquatic > Freshwater > Lake > Sediment | place: USA: Wyoming | collected...
GACCAGTGGAAAACCAGGAAAGCAACTCCGGCGAGTCCGCCGAACAGGACGGCCGAGAGGGTCACGGCAAAAGCGCGGCGCCAAAGGAAGGGGTCCAGGGTGTGGACACGTCCGCCTGCGGTCTTGTGGATCAGTGCGGCGCGGCGGAAGCCCCTCCTTCCCAGCTCCCGGAGGGCTCCCCGAGCTTCTTCACGTCTTACGAAGTAAGCTGTGAGAATACCTGCCTTCATTGCATGCAGTATAGCCTACTTTTCCGTCAGTGGCCCCCCGCCAGGATGAACGACGGGCTTCGCCAGCATCTGGACAAGTCCGGACGACCGTTCGATGGAGAGACCCCGCGTCGTTTACTCAGGGAAGAGCTGAAGAGCGTTGGTGAGGCAACTCCCGATCCTCAGTCCACGTGCGCCAGAGATGGTGGCCCGTCACGAAACCTGCTCTTCTCCCCTAGCCCTGCACGGGGCGAGCTTGGTCTCCTGCGGGGACCTCGCGCGGGCGGGGTTGTGTCGATGGTCACGCTTGGCGTTGGGAAAGACGGAGACTCGTTTCCAGCGCTATCCACTGTCCGGGCAGAAGGTAAAAGAGGAGGGATGAGATTTCAGAGAACAATCGCGGGGCTTTGGGACTTGAGAAAGCGAATAGCCGGTGGGGGAGAGTAAGCTGGAGCTGTTGATCAAAACGGCAGTCAGGGCTCTCGCCGTGCAAGCGCGTCCCAAGACAACTAAGGGTTCTGAGAGATCGTCGATCAGCCGGGCGGCCAGGTGGTTTTTACAATTCGATTTCTTGCCTTTATTGGACTCAGGGGATATAATGCCTCTCCCGGACGGCCTAATAATGTCAGAAGTCTTGATCGTGGACGACAAGCAAAGCCTCTGCGAAAGCTTGGTGGCTAATTTCCGTGCTCATGGAATCGAGGCCTCATTTGTTCTGAATGGCAAAGCGGCCCTGGATGCCCTGTCGAAAAAGCCCGTTGGCCTCATGCTTTTGGACGTCCGTCTCGGGGAGGATGACGGCCTCGACACTCTCAAGAAGGCGCTCGCCATCAGTCCGGGGCTTCCGGTCATCATGATGACGGCTTTTGCCACGGTAGAATCCGCGGTGGAGGCCATGAAGTACGGCGCCTGCGACTACGTGCGCAAGCCGGTACGCATGAACGATCTGCTCGAGGCCATCGGCAATCTTCCCCATGGTCCCTCCAAGCTGCCCGGGCCGTCAGTCGCCTGTCACGGGTACAGCAGGGAACCGAGCCCCGCAATGAAGGAGCTGTACGCAAGAGCCCTCATGATCGCCCGGTCGGAGATCTCCGTGATTGTCTCGGGGGAGAGCGGAACCGGCAAGGAGGCGCTCGTCGGGTTCATCCACGAGAACTCCCACCGGCGGGCCATCCCGATGCAGAAGATCAACTGTGCAGCCTTTCCCGAGTCACTCCTGGACAATGAGCTGTTCGGGCATGAAAAGGGCGCGTACACCGGAGCAGACTCCCTCTTCAAGGGGATCTTCGAGCGCTCCTCCGGATCCACGCTTTTTCTCGACGAGATCACCGACATGCCCCTGGCCATTCAGACCAAGATCCTGCGCGTCCTGCAGGAACAGGAATTGCGCCGAATCGGCGGGAGCGACGTGATCAGAGTGAACGTGAGGTTCATCTCGGCTACCAACAAGGACCTGCAGTCGCTCGTCGCACGGGGCACATTCAGGGAGGACTTGTACTACCGGCTGAACTCGGCGAAGCTCCACATTCCGCCCCTCCGCGAGAGACCCGAGGACATCGAAGCGTTCGTGCGGCACTTCCTTGATCGCTTTGCCCGAGAGGGGGGCCGGCCGCCTTTCTCGATGGATCCCGAGGTCCTGGAGGCGTTCCGCCGCTACTCGTGGCCCGGCAACGTCCGCGAGCTGAAGAACGATCTGCACTATGCTGTCACAGTCTGCTCAGGGACCGTCATCGGCAGTGAGCACATCAGCGCGGAAATAGCGGCGCTCATCGGGCTGTCGGGCGGGTTCGAGAGCCCTCGGAGGCTCATGGAGCGCGATCTTATCCTGAAATATCTCCAGCAGACCGGGTTCAACAAGAAGAAGACCGCCGAGTTGCTCTCCATGAGCAGGGCTACCCTGTACCACAAGATGGATGCTTATGGGATCTCTCAAAAGCAAGGCTGAGGGGGACCCGGTAAACCTCCTCTCGGTGCGCGGCGTTTCCCTCGAATACGGCGCCGTTCGGGCCCTCAGGGAGGTCAACGTGTCCATCCGGGAAGGCGAGGTTCTCGCCGTTGTCGGGGAGCACGGGGCGGGCAAGTCATCCCTTGGACGCGTGATATCTGGCATGAATCAGCCCTCGGTGGGCGAGCTGTTCTGGAAGGGAACAAGGCTGGACAGCTTCGCCTCGAGCGCGGCGCGCGGCATCGGCATCGAGATGGTTCCCCAGCAAAGCAAGCTTTTCGATGGCATCTCCGTTGCGGAGAACCTGTTCATCGGCGGCCGCGGGAAGTTCTACCGCTCGTTTTTCAGCCTCAACAGGATGGCTCGTGATGCCAGGAGGTATCTCGAATCGGTGGACTGCCGCATCGACCCGCGCACCCTTGTCCAGAACCTCACGCTGTCTGACCGGGTCTTTCTCGAGATCGTCCGCCACCTCCGCTTCCGCCCGAAGCTCCTGATTCTCGACGAGTCCCTGGAAAAGCTGACCCAGAGTGGGCTGAACGTGATCCTGCCGCTGCTCCTCGAGCTGAAGGACCGGGGCATGGCAATCCTCTTCATCACCCACCGTATTGACGACGTGTACAGCTTCGCTGACCGGGTGGCCATCATGCGCAGCGGGGAGATCTTCTTCGAAGACGCGGTGAAGAGCATTGACAAGATCAGCCTGATCCGGCTGGCGTATACCCAGATCATGCGGCAGGAAGGATCGCACGATCTGGCCAAGGAGTTCCACGAGCTCCTGGTCTACAACGAAGCTATCATTGACTCTCTTCCCGTGAATTTGATCGTGGCGGATTCCATGGGGGCGATCAGGATCGTCAACAATTCGGCGGTGGACTACTTTGGACGGGCTGAGACGTCCCTGCGCCAGATCTCGGTCGAGGAGTTCTTCCTGTCCATGATCTCTCCCGACGACGGACGAGGGTTCGTCGACATGATGCGCGAAACCCTGTGCGGCTCCGGCATGCGGTCGCTGTACAACATCCGCATGACGGTCAATGGGGAGTCGCGGACGGCGAATGTGATGACGTCTCCCATCTTCGACTCCTCCCGCTGCGTCGGCTGCATGGTTATCGTCGATGACATCACCGAGCAGGAAAAGCTCAGGCAGCAGGTGATCCTTTCGGAGAAGCTCGCCTCCCTGGGCATTCTCGCGGCGGGGGTGGCCCACGAGATCAACAATCCCCTGGGCGTCGCATTCAATTACCTCGACCTCATGGCATTCAAGCTCGGCAATGACGAGCTGAAGGACCTGGTGAGAAAGGTGGAAGACGAGGTTTCCTGCATCCAGCAGATTGTCAGCAATCTCATCACCTTCTCCGACAAGAAGCCGCAGACGCTCCAGCGCTTCGACCTGAACTCCCTGATTGCCGACATCGTCGACCTGGTCGTTTTCCACGCCGCCCATGAGGGCATCGTCGTCGAGCTCTGCCCCTGCGAGCAAGCCCTGCCCATCTTCGCGAACAGGACGGAAATCAAGCAGGTCGTGCTTAATATCATTCGAAACGGGTTCGAAGCCATGACTTCGGGCGGACGGCTGTGCATTTCCACTCGGTGCGACGAGGCGGACGGCGGGAGCAGCGCCGTCATGGTTTTCGAGGACGATGGCCTGGGCATTCCATCCCAGAAGCTCAGCGATATCTTTCTCCCCTTCTACTCCACGAAATCGGGCACAGGCGGGAACATGGGACTCGGCCTGTCCATCAGCTATGGGATCGTCCGAAAGCACGGGGGAAGCATCGAGGTCGAGAACCTCCCCAACCAGGGATGCCGCTTTTCCGTGCGCCTTCCCGTATGCGCATCGGGCGCAGGCGCAGATCACGGGAGTGTCTGAAAACTCGACACGTGCCCGCAGGACTGTTCAAGAAAAATACAGGCAGACGTTCGACGCCGGCTTCGAGACGAGACGAGACAAAGAGCGACAACCCCCTCGACTTCTATTTGCTTGTCTCAGTGATAGTTGGGGAACAGCGTCGAGACGCTGCCCGTCTCCCCTCGGGACTCTCTTTGGCACGATATTTGCTAAAGAGGAGTCAGAGCGGCTTCAAGCCCGCAACAGCGGGAACGAGCGCAGCGCGCCCGTCCTGCAAATCTCGTCACGAAGGGGGAATGTATGAGGAGATGGTTGGTAAAAACGTCAACGATCGTGCTGATGCTCGCATGCATCGCGTCCGCAGCGTACGCCCAGCAGTGGACGCCGGGAACCCAATGGGCGCAGGGCATCCGACTACGGTTCTTCGTCGGCGGCGATCCCGGTGACACGTTTGCCGCGATCGTCTACAGGGGCGCGCTCCAGGCGGAGAAGGACCTCGGCGTCAAGGTCGAATACGTATTCTCGGGATGGGCGGTGGAGAAAATGACGGCCCAGCTCAGGGAAGCCATTGCGGTAAAACCGGACGGCATCGCCATGATGGGTCATGCCGGTGACGACGCGATGATGCCCCTCGCGAAGCAGGCCGCGGAAGCGGGCATCCCCATGATGTGGCAGAACGTGGACGTGCCCAAGGTCCGCGCGGTGCACGGCGGCGGGTACATCGGGGTCCTCGACATGGATACCCAGGGCCAGGCCCTGTCCAAGGAAGCGCTGAGGACGCTCAAGGTTCCCAAGGGAGGCGACATCCTGGTGCTCGGCGCGTGGGGTGACCCGGGCAGGTACATCCGGGAGGAAGGCTCCGCGAAGGCGTTCGAAGCAGCGGGGTACAAGGTGACCCGGCTGAAGGCGCCCCCGCAGTGGTCCTCCGATCCCAACCTCGGCACGCCGGTGATCACCGCCGCCCTTCTCAACAACAAAAACATCAAGCTCGTGGTGTTCCCCGGCGGTCAGCTCCTGGGAGCGGCGCCGATGTACATGAAGGCGGCAAACAAGAAGCCTGGAGACATCTTCTGCATCGGCTACGACACGAGCCCCGAGGTGATCAAGGCCTTCGAACTGGGCTTTGTCCAGCTCACCTCGGACCAAGAGCCCTTTCTCCAGGGCTACCTGCCCATCCTGAGCCTCTGCCTGACGCTCAAGTACGGCTTCGCTCCGATGGTCGAGGACACGGGGAACGGCTTTGTCGATGTGAAAAACTTCAAGAACGTGGCCAATCTGGCAAACAAGGGGCTGCGCTAGGGATCGAGATGCGGGACCCGGAGCGCGGGCACCGGGTCCCGTTCCTTTGAAGCCCTGGGAATGCCCGGAATCTGACCGAAAGGAATGTATGCCACTTTTTGAGTTCAAGAATCTCAGCAAGCGGTTCGGCCGGATTGAGGCCGTCTCCGGGGTCGATGTGTCGATCGGGGAATGCGAGGTCGTGGGCATTCTCGGCGACAACGGCGCCGGCAAGAGCACGATGGTCGGCATGATCGCAGGGGTCTACCAGCCCGACAACGGGGAGATCCTCGTGGACGGGCGCAGGATGACGAAATGGGACGTCGCCATCGCGCGCGGCGCCGGAATAGAGACCGTGTTCCAGGACAGGGCGCTTGCCGATCAGCAGTCGATCACGACGAACATCTTCATGGGACGGGAAATCCGCAAGGCGCTCGGGTTCATCGATGTGCGGAGGCAGCGACAGGAGTCGGCCACGCTCATCCGCGAAATGGGGCTCACCTCGAGGCTGATCGACCCTGATACCGCCATCCTGACGCTGTCGGGGGGAGAGCGGCAGGGCGTCTCGATCGCCCGGGCCCTCTACTACAGGGCGAAGCTCGTGATCCTGGACGAGCCGACTACTGCGCTTTCGCTCACGGAGTCGGAAAAGGTGTTCCAGTTCATCCGCAAGCTGAAGGACGAGAGATGCTCGTGCATTTTCATCAGCCACAACATCTATCACAGCTACGACATATGCGATCGTTTCGTCGTGCTCGATCGCGGGAAGATCGCCTACCAGTGCAGCAAGGAAGAAACGACGGCGGAATCTCTCATCAAGGACATGCAGAAGATCGCCAAAGGCGTCAACAGGATGTCCTCGTGAGGGGACCTTGCTCGGTCACGGGAGTACACGATGCTCAAGGATAGTATCAGGATGATCTTCGACAAGAACAGGATGGCGCTGGGAGCCTTCGGCTTCTTCGCCGCCCTCATGGTCATCTTCATCATCGCTCGGCCTTCGCTCTTTCTCCAGCCCGACATCTATTCCGCCGTCTTCGTGACGCTGCCGGTGTTCGTGATCATGTCCGTCTCCCTGGTGTTTGTGGTCGTGGCGGGAGAGATCGACTTGGCGTTTCCCTCGATCATCGGGGTGTCGGCCTGGGTGTACGGCATCATGGTGGAGATCGGCGTATCGCCCGGCCTTGCGTTCCTGCCCGCCCTTTTCGTGGGAGGCCTTGCCGGCTTCGTCAACGGCATCCTGGTGACCAAAGTGAAGCTGTCCTCTCTCGTGTCCACCCTGGGCATGAACTTTTTCCTGCGCGGGCTTATCAACATCGGGACCCAGGGACACGGGATCTCCCTGACGAACGTGACCGGGACGGTCTTCGAGCAAGTCATGGTCGGGAAGCTGGGCATCTTTCCGGTGCAGATGCTCTGGGGAGTCGCGTTCACGGCCATGGGATGGTTCCTGTTCAACCGGCACAATTTCGGCCTGCACATCAGGTGCATCGGGGACAACAGGGACAGCTCGCGGGAAATGGGGATCAACGTCGAGCGCACGAAGGTGGCGGCGTTCATCCTGGTCGGGTTGTGCGCCGCAGTGGCGGGTGTCTGGACGAGCCTGATCAACCAGACCTTCTACCCCACCACGGGAGACGGCTACATGCTCCAGATTCTGGCCGCGGTCTTTGTGGGCGGAACCCCCACGTGGGGCGGCGTCGGCACCATCGTGGGGTCGTTCATCGGGGCTTGCACCATTGGGTTCATCGAAACCGGGGTCATCGCCTGCGGTCTGACCGGCTTTTTCACGCAGTTTTTCTACGGCCTGATCATCATCCTTTCCCTGACAGGTCACCGGTTCAACAAAGGAAAGACAAGGTTATAGATGAACTCGTACGAGAGGATCCTGTCCGCGCTGAAGGGGCAGGCCGTGGACCGGGTGCCATGGTGCCCCTTCCTTGCCTACTGGTTCGAGTCCCAGCCGGAAGCCAGGAGAAAGATGGGACAGATCTCCTTTTTCCGGGAGATCGGCGCCGATGCGCTCCTGCGGGGGCTGGGATGCGCGTTTGCTAGCTCCGACGTGCTGGGTCTGGAGGAAAAGAACTACAACGCGCACGACGATCTGCCCGGCTGCACGATCACGCGGCGGTCCAAGGACGGCAGGCGGCTGGTCGAATATGACACCCCCGTGGGCAGGCTCTCCACCGTCCAGACCTATTCTCCCTCGGGCGACACGTGGTTCGTCACGGGGCATCCAGTGAGGGAAAAGGAAGACTACAAGATCCTGCGCTACATCGTCGAGCGGATGAAAATCAGCCCCGCATATGAGGCGGTGGACAGGGAGATCGACGAGCTCGGCCTCGACGGCCTTTCCGCGCCGCTGATCTCTCCCTTCAAGAAAACCCCGTTCCAGAGCCTCGTCGAGCATTTCGTGGGCACGGAAAAGCTCGTCTACGACCTGTGCGATCATCCCCGCGTCGTTGAGGAAACCCTTGCCGTGATGCGGGAGAGGACTCTGGAGGCGGTGAAGATATCTGTGGAGTCGAGGGCGGAAGCCTTCATCAGCTGGGAGGACTCTTCGAGTACCAACATCTCGCCAGCCCTCTTCGAGAGGTACGTCGTTCCCGATATCAATATCTGGGGCAGGATCGTCCACGGGGCGGGAAAGCTGCTGATCCACCATGCATGCGGCCACATCCGGGATCTCCTTCCGATCATGGCGCGCGAGGAGGTGGACGCAATTGAATCGATCACACCGCCGCCCACAGGAAACATCGGCATCGGTGAAGCACGGGCACTCCTTGGGGGGAGCAAGGCGCTGATCGGCGGCCTGGACCCCGTGCGCTTTCTGACGCTCCAGGGGAGGGACTTCGATGCCTACGTGGAGGAAGCGCTCGACGAGGCAGGCGAGCGGGGCTTCATACTCGCGAACAGCGATAGCTGCCCTCCCGGAGTGGAGGAGGGGAAGTTTTCGCGAATCACGAAACTGGTTGCCGCTCGGCGCGGGCTGCGGCCCGCGGGATACTGACACGCGTCCCGAAAGGACGACTCTCGGAATTGTGGAGGAGAACGCATGGAAAGCATCATGCATGCCCAGGGAAACAGGCTCGTTCGCGAATACGACTGTGAGAAGCTGTGGATCGAGCCATGGGGAAAGAACAGCCTCCGCGTCAGGTGCACGCGACAGGCGCTGATGCCGGAAGACCGCGACTGGGCTCTCCTGCCCCAGCCCGGGCACAAGGCCGAGATCAGGATCGAAGGGGGAGGGGCCTCGATCACCAACGGCGGCCTGACCTGCCGGATCAACCGCTACGGATTCCTGAGCTTCGAAAACTCCGGGGGAAGGACGCTTCTGCGCGAACGGTGGCAGGACAGGCAGGACGCGAACAACCGGATTTCCCTGCTGGTCCCCGGCCGGGAGCTGAAGCCCATTCCCGGAGGCACGTATCGCGCTACGGTCAGGTTCGAAGGCAACGAGCAGGAACGCTTCTACGGGCTGGGCCAGCACCAGGAACCCTTCCTGAATCTCAAAGGCTGCGAGTTCGAGCTGGCCCAGCGCAACTCACAGGTGAATATCCCCTTTGCGGTCTCGAGCCTGGGATACGGCTTTTTCTGGAACAATCCCGCCTACGGACGGGTCTCACTGGCCAGGAACTGCGCGCAATGGGTCGCCGAGGTCACGCCTCTCATCGACTACTGGGTCACGGCGGGAGACACGCCGGCCCAGATCGTGGAGGCGTACACGGCCGTCACCGGCCGCGCCCCCCAGCTTCCCGAATTCGCAGCGGGATTCTGGCAGTGCAAACTGCGCTACCGCACGCAGGAGGAGCTGCTCACCGTCGCGCGGGAATACAAGCGGCGCGGGTTGCCGATATCAGTCATCGTGGCCGACTTCTTTCACTGGCCCCAACAGGGCGAATGGCGATTCGATCCGAGGTTCTGGCCCGATCCCGCGGCGATGGTGAAGGAGCTGAAAAGCCTGGGCATCGAGTTGATGGTATCCATCTGGCCGACGGTGGATCCCCGAAGCTCCAACTACTCCGAGATGAAGCGCAGGGGCTTCCTCGTCCAGACCGACAGGGGCGTCCGCACCCAGATGGTGTGCCTCGGGAGCGAGGTCTTCTTTGATGCGACGAACCCCGGGGCCCGGGAGTTCATCTGGAAGAAAGCCAAGGCGAACTACTTCGACCACGGGATACGGATCTTCTGGCTCGACGAGGCGGAGCCCGAGTACTCGGTGTACGACTACGACAACTATCGCTACTATCTCGGGCCGAACCTGGAGGTGGGAAACTTCTACCCCGTTCTGTACGCAAAGGCCTTCTACGACGGAATGACGGAGGCGGGCATCAAGGATGTCATCAACCTCGCGCGCTGTGCGTGGGCGGGAAGCCAGCGCTACGGGGTCGCGGTGTGGTCCGGCGACATCCATTCGAATTTCGGGACTTTCCGAAAGCAGGTGAGCGCCGGGCTCAACATGGGCCTGTCGGGAATCCCCTGGTGGACCACCGATATCGGGGGCTTCTTCGGGGGCGATCCGCGAAAGAAGGAGTTTCGCGAGCTTCTCATCCGATGGTTCCAGTATGGCGTGTTCTGTCCGATCACGCGCCTGCACGGCTATCGCCTGCCGACTGGCGAATGGAGCGAGGGCGAGGACACCGGCACCTTCGATTTTGACACCTGCGGGCCCAACGAGATCTGGTCCTACGGGGAGGAGGCGTATCCGATTCTGAAAGAGCTCCTTTTCCTGCGGGAGAGACTCCGGCCGTACGTCATGAAACAGATGAAGAAGGCCCACGAGGCGGGCACTCCTCCCATGCGTCCGCTCTTTTTCGACTTTCCCGAAGACCCGAAATCCTGGGAGGTCGAGGACCAGTTCATGTTCGGACCCGACATCCTGGTGGCCCCCGTGCTGTTCGAGGGGGCACGATCGAGGAGCGTGTACCTGCCGGCAGGGGCCACGTGGCGGGATGCGTACACGGGTAAGGACTACGACGGCGGGTCCACGATCGAGCGCGAGGCGCCGTTGGAGGTGATTCCCCTGTTCCTGAAAAACGGGGCTGACGTTCCGATCAGGTGAGAAGGGCGGGGCGCGCCTGCGGCCGAGCGGGACCGCTGCGGGCGCCCCGTACCCCCCTTAGCTGCCCTTTGACATCATCCACCCTCTGGCCATGGAGGCGCGCCGCTAGCCTGAGGAGGAAAGCACCTTCCACTTTGCCCGCCGGTACGGGCAGCTCCGCCAACAGGGAACGCCGGTCTCGGCCAACGATCTGTGGATCGCGGCAGCATGGGCACGACAACCAAGGTTCGAAAGGCGTCGGGAATTCCCGACGCCTCGAAATCCATCTTCGCGAGAATGCGAGGCGGAAAGACCCGCATGACCAGGTAATTCACGACCTCGAGGGAGAGTTGGCTTGCGGGGATCAGCGAAAGGAGGGAGATGAAGAGCGCGGAGAAGAAGCTGAGCCCGAGGAAGTACACCGCGGAATGATGGCGGTATACCCACGTCAGTATGCGGAAGAGGGGGGCTTCCTGGCAGACGATGAGCCGGTCGAGCTCACCCCTGCCCTCACCAATCAGATAGGTCCCTACATGGATCCACCGCTTATCCCCGGAGATCGCCGTCCCCGCGGCTCGCGCAGCCAGGTCGATGGCGCCTTGGGCGACCTTCTCTTCGGCCTGACCGGATCGACGGGCAATCTCCTCAACCGCGAGACGATACCGATCACGTGTCGCGAAATCCATCCTGGCATAGATGCCGGATGGATCCCGCCGAAGCAGCCGTTCCACATGGCTCGCATGTTCAAAGACCTGTCTCCAGTCCAGCAGGGCGAGCTGTCGCAAGCTGGTGAAGGCGCTGCCGATCGAGATCTGATCTTTCGTCTGGCGATCTTGCTCGCGCGAGTTCAGCTCGCTGAGAGGCTTGCGAGAGATGCGCTCCAGCCAGCTCTGAACCGGCACCAACGCCGCTTCTTCGTCGTAGAGGCGATCGATCAGTTGAAAAGCGAAATAGGGGCTCGGGCTGGGCTGGTTTTCCGTCAGCTCTGCCATGATTGAGAACAGGTGGTTGGGATCTCTCCGGTTGGCGGTGATGAGCCTGTTCGCCCAGAAATCGGCGATCTCGCGATCTCGCAGCTCCGTGAGGCCTCGAGCCGCGAGATCCTGGATGC
>Ga0315275_10006165_pt1 | contig 11435 bp, 10 predicted proteins | sample YL17G03_0_MG_FD_205557 | JGI IMG/M metagenome (GOLD analysis project Ga0315275, IMG submission 205557) | Sediment microbial communities from Yellowstone Lake, YNP, Wyoming, USA - YL17G03_0 | ecosystem: Environmental > Aquatic > Freshwater > Lake > Sediment | place: USA: Wyoming | collected...
AAGTGAGCCGTCACTCCTTATAATCGGTGCCTCTTTATTTAGCACAGAACGAATCGTACCAGGTACAATTCTGTTAAAGTTCAAGTCTCCTCCACCGTAAAAGTTACCGCAACGTGTTATGCAAACAGGAAGTTTGTAAGTCTCAAAATACGCTCTACACAATAAATCAGTGCAACTCTTAGAAACATCATAGGGGTGCTTACCTTCCAAGGGTGTATCTTCATCATAAGGCAATTTTTCTTGATCACCGTATGCTTTGTCGCTAGAGGCAACTATTATTCTTTTGACTAAAGGAGCTCTTCGACAACCCTCCAATACATTCCATGTCCCTTTAATGTTGGACTCAAAAGTAGAAATCGGATTCCTGTTAGCAATAGTAACAATAGTTTGTGCTGCTAAATGAAAAACTGTATCAATTTCATATTCATTTATTGTTCTTTCTAAAAGAAAATAATTTTCTATTTCCCCCCGTACGATATTAATCTTATCATTAAATCCAGACCAATTTAGATTAGATTTTGGTACTAAATCCCTAATTAGACCAGTAACATTTGCACCTTTTTCTGTCAGATCTTTGACAAGCCAGGAGCCGAGTAAGCCTGTACAACCTGTCACAAAAACATTCCGGTCCTTCCAGAAATTATCCATACTTTTTCCTCCGTTATTCCCAAACTTTCCATGGACGAATTGAAGATTTCCACATATTATTTAATATTTCAAGTTCTCTATAGGTATCCACGCACTGCCAGAATCCTTCATGTTGATACACTATTAACTCTCCATCTGTCGCCAAAGTCTCTAATGGTTCTTTTTCTAAAAAACAGCTGTCGTCCTCTTTCAGGTATTTAAAAAACTTTTTATTGAATACAAAAAAACCACCATTGATTAACCCTTCTTTAACTTGAGGTTTCTCGTTAAATACTGCAACCTTGTTTTTTTTTATTATCAACTCACCAAACCTGGACGAAGGATGAACTCCGGTCATCGTCCCTATCTTTCCATGCAATTTATGATATTCAACAAGTTTTTTAATATCTATATTTGCTACTCCATCACCATAAGTTAACATAAACGAATCCCCATCAATATATTTCTCTATTTTTTTCACACGTGCACCTGTCTGTGATTCTTCACCAGTGTCTGCAAGTGTAATGTGCCAGTTTATTTCTGAGTGGTTGCTGTGATAATGGATATTACTTTGGCTACCCAATGAAACAGTAAAATCGTTATTCATTGCTTCGTAATTTAAAAAGTATTGCTTAATAATATTCCCTTTATAGCCAAGACAGACGATAAAATCATTAAAGCCATAATGGGCATAAATCTTCATTATGTGCCATAGAATTGGTCTGCCTCCGATTTCTACCATGGGTTTAGGGCGATATTCCGTTTCCTCTCGCAAACGCGTTCCCCGCCCTCCGCATAGTAATACGACTTTCATAGTTTATACCTCTTTGTTTCGCTATATGTGATTTTTCATGGTTTTTTTATGAACTCTATTCTTAAGTTTATGCCAATCTGCTTCTGGTATGTAAATGTTTTCCTTGTATTCCCTGGGAAGATAAATTAAGTGTTAAATACTCTACTTTTGTATCATCCGTTGTTTTCACTTCTAATTCATAACTCTCAATCGTCTTTTGAAGTTATTCTCTAAAATATTTTTTTAACATTGTATTCAGAAAATTCTGGAAACAGAACTGTAATAAATGCTACAGGAATAATTAAAATAATCTGTAAATTTTAATGCAAGGAAAAATAATATCTATCTCTGTGTTATGAGTTTGATTGATAAAGATAATTGAAAATAAGAAAGAAAACACGAGAATCTCAAGTAGGGATATTGCCCTGTATTCAAGAATTATAACAGAAGAAGATTGATTTTACTTTTCCTAATCTTACAAATATAAGTCATTAATTAACTATTTTTTTCTTACTTCGGACCATACATAAGATATCATTTTCTTTATATTAAGGAGGTCCAGAACGAAATCAAGGTCTTTTCTAGTGAATTCTTTTAGTAAGAAAAGGATGAATAGATAGATACCTAGTCCAAGCACAGAATATCCTAGGAGGACATACCACCGTTGGATTGGTAAAAAATTCATGAGTTCATACAAGATAAACCCCATAATACTCGCAGCAAGTAGATGGAGCAAAATGCGGGGGTTGAAGGGGTTTTTTGCCAGTTTCCAAGCAGCATATCTGCAATAGATGAGTCCTGCTGCATAGCCGATGACGGTTGCAATAGAAGCTCCGAGTGCGCCTAACCCAAAGAGTTTCAGATTCAGACTTTTGATATTACTAGGAATAAGAAGAAGGTCAAAAAAGACGGTGAGACCAAGGATGATAAGGATTCTGTTACGCGCAAGTTTTGGTTTATTCATTCCAATGGCTTGGTACATATACGGTTGTGACAGTGCTTCTAAAATCACAAAAAAAGGTAATACCATGAGGATGGGTACTGCCGGGTAAAATGATGAACTCAGGAGAATACGGACCGTAGGTTCAGCAAGGACAACGATACCAATAACCATAGGAAAGATCAACAAGCTGATATAGCGTTCTGAGAGAAAAACAGTTTTTTTGATACTATCTATATCCTCCTTGCTATGGAATCCGGAGATGGTGGGGAGAAGCAAAGTACCAACAGCGGACGCGGCAACAAGCAGGAACTGAACGATACGGAAACTCGCGAAATAATACCCGACTTCTTCTGATGTCCAGAAAAGCTGGATAAGGACTTTGTCGGTGTTAGTAATAATTGTATAGGAGATTCCCACCAAAATGAGCGGCCAAGCAAAAACAGAGTAACTTTTAAAACATTCTTTTGTCGGTTTTTTTAACCGATACCCTCTAAAAAAGAGGATTGAAATACACAGGAAGATAACCTCCCCAAATACATATGCCCACGCTAAAGCAAGTGCGCCTAACCCTGAGAGAGCGACAAAGAGTATTGCGATAGTTCTTGCAACTGTCCCCATCACGAGTGGTATTTGTGCTTTTGCGATTTCTTTTGTCGCAGAATAGGTGTTATAGAAAAATGTTCCAATGCTATTGACGACATAATATCCTAGGATGATATAGATAGCGAGTTCATGGGTGGGGGATTCAAACCCACGGCCGAAGATGAATTTCCAGATAAGAACGATCCCGACGACGATAGATGCAAATAATCCTGCGTACCCGAGTTTTGAAATAAGGTAGGTGCCGAGGCAGGTCCCTATATCTTTTCCTTCAGAGACTCGTTTAATGTGTGCGGAGTTAAACCCGAGATCTGTTAATATCGTAAACAACCCGACGAACCCCATCGCAAACCCGATAATCCCATACGCCGCAGGACCCATGTCCCGGGAAATAAAATATAATGCGATGTAGGCAAGGAGTCCATCCAGAAGATTGGCGCTCATGATTAATAACGATTTTCTGGCAAACATGGAAAAGTCAAAGATGTAACAAAATGATATATATTAAACAAATGGACCTATGAAAACAATGGATTTCGGTCTTTTATGATGGTTAGAGGATTTTCGTATGGGGCGTAACTTCTCTTTTGACAAAGCCTCCAGGACCGATATATACATCATTCCCTATCATTGAACCAATATTAATCGTCGCATTGATACCTGTCTGGACGTTATCACCAATGATTGCCCCTAATTTTTTCCGTTTTGTGTCAATTTTTTTTCCGTTTAGTACAACAGTGACATTTTTTTTATCAAGCCTAAGGTTCGCCACTGTGGTTCCCGCTCCAAGATTACAGTTTTGTCCAATAATAGAGTCACCGACGTAATTGAGATGTGGGACATTACTATTATCCATAACGATTGAGTTTTTCACTTCGCAGGCATTCCCCACATGACAGTGATTTCCAATCGTGGTGTATGGTCTGATATAACAATTTGGTCCGATTTTGCTATCATTCCCAATCACTAGGGGGCCTTCAATATAAGTGCCTGAACGAATGACGGTACCTTTTCCAACAATTATCGTTCCATTTATTACCACGTTTTTCTCTACAGTCCCCTGGATTTTTGTTTTCGTTTTCTTTAAGAGCTCTTCGTTTGCATCAAGGAGATGCCACGGGTAGACAACGTCTCGCCATTCTTTGAGAAATACGCCTTCCATTTGTTCTTTATTTACAAGCATATTGATAGAGTCAGTGATTTCATATTCGCCTCGTGGTGATTTTTCTGTCTTTCGGATAGAGTCAAAGATCTGCTTGTTGAAATGGTACATACCTGCGTTGATGATATTGGAGATGGGATGTTCCATTTTTTCATGGATTTTCATTACGTATTTTCCCTTGAGTTCCACGATGCCGTATTCTGTTGCGTTGTCAATCTTTACTAATCCTATCTTGGTCCCTTTTTTTGCGATTTGTTTGATGTCGTTGATACCAAAAATCGTATCCCCGCAAAGGACAATGAAATCATTGACGAATGGTTTGACTGTCCCGATTGCATGAGCTGTTCCCAGAGCCTTTCCTTGATTGACATAATTAATTTTCACATTCCACAGTTTGCCATCGCCAAAATATTCTCGTACCATTTCGCTTTTATAGCTTACAATAAAAACAAACTCTTTGAGTCCAGCAGCACGGGCATTTAACAGGTTCCATTCCAGGATTGGTTTGCCTGCGATTGGAAGCATCACCTTTGGTCTCGTATAGGTGAGAGGATGCATCCGTTTTCCTTCGCCTGCAGCAAGAATCACACATTTCATGGGTTTTCGCTCCTTATTCAACGGTTACTGATTTTGCTAGGTTGCGTGGTTTGTCAATTGGACATTTTCGAAGGTCCGCAACATGATAGGCCAGTAACTGAAGAACAACCGTAATAGGAATACAAGGGAGTACATGAGAGCTTACGGGGAAGCGGAGGACAAAGTCAGCATGGTTTTCGATTTCCGTGTCTTTATCTTCTGCGATTGCGATAACTGGTGATCCTCGTGCTTTGATTTCCCCGATGTTTGCTAGGATTTTTTCATAGGTTTCATCCTGAGTCACGATAGCGACGACCGGGGTGTCCTTTGTGAGAAGTGCGAAGGGTCCATGTTTCAGTTCACCAGCGGCGAAACCTTCAGCATGGATATAGGATATTTCTTTCAGCTTTAATGCTCCTTCAAGAGAGAGTGGATAGTTGACGCCCCTTCCTATGAAAAACACGGATTTGGCATCCTTCAGTTGTTTTGCGATTGCTATAATATCGTTGCTCCGCTCTAGGACGTCTCTGACATGTCGTGGGAGTGCCTTTAAATGAAAGAGATAATTGTAGAGCTCATCGGATCCAAGCTTCTTTTGAAGAAGAGCGATTTTGAGTGCAATGAGGAACAGGACCATAATCTGGGAGGTGAATGTCTTGGTTGCGGCTACACCGATTTCAGGGCCTGATTGCTGTAAGATGTATCCATCTGCGATACGGGTTGCTGTGCAGCCGATGACGTTAGTTACTACGAGTGTTTTACACCCTGACGATTGTGCTTCACGTAACGCAGCAAGTGTATCAGCGGTTTCTCCAGATTGTGTGATTGCGATAACAAGCGAGGATTCATTTCTTGAACCAAAATATCGGTACTCTGAGGCAATCTCTACGAACACCGGGATGTTCGTGTATTGTTCGATGAAGTATTTCCCAACAAGACCAGCATAAAAGGAAGTACCACATGCGACGATGTGAATGGAATTGATCTCGGATCTGAGGAGTTTTTCCACAGGCTCGGGGAACGTGATTGTTTCTTCCATTTCTGAGATCCGACCTCTGAGGACATGATGGATAGAGTCAGGTTGATCGTAGATTTCCTTAAGCATGAAATGGGGGAAGCCTGATTTCTCGGCGTCTGTCACATCCCAGTTGATGAGTTCTTCTTTCTTTTTGATTTGTTTTTTGTTCGTATCCAAAACATGGATTGAGGTAGCGGTGATTACGCAGAGTTCTCCATCGTTGAGAAACATCACTCTGTTGGTGTATTTTAGAAACGCTGTGATGTCTGAGGCAAGGAAGTTTTCGCTATCTCCTACACCGATGACCAGAGGGCTTTCATTTCGTATTCCGACGATTTTTCCTGGCTCGTCCTGACTGACAGCGACGATCGCGTACGATCCCTTAATTTTTTTTATCGCTGCAAAAATTGCTTCCTCAAGATTTCCTTTGTATACATCATCGATGAGGTGAGCGATAACTTCTGAGTCTGTCTGGGAGACGAATCGATGTCCTTTCTTTTTAAGATCTTCTTTGAGTTTGGTGTAGTTCTCAATGATCCCGTTATGGACGATTGCGATTTTTTTATCGCAGCTGAGGTGTGGATGTGCGTTTTCCTTAGTCACGCCTCCATGCGTAGCCCATCGGGTATGACCGACCCCAGTTGTTCCTTTCAGCTGAGGGATTTTTTTTTCTACGTTCGCGATCTCCCCGATTTCCTTGTAGACCTTTAGGTTTTTATCGATGATGGCGACGCCAGCGGAGTCGTATCCTCGGTAATCGAGTCGTTTCAATGATTCGAGTAAGACCGTTCTGGCTTCTCGAAATCCTACATAGCCGATGATTCCGCACACGTTACATCACTTTACTTTCACTTGGGATGTTTTTTCGTATCTGTTTCATCGGGCTGATTTTACATTTTCTACCGATGATTTTTCCTGGGTCGACTACAACGTGACTTTCGATGATGCAGTCTTCTCCCATCATGGTTCCTATGGGTGTTTCTAGTTTTTTAAACTCATTGTCGATCTCTATGACTGCTTTTCCTGATATCGTCGAGAAATTATCTCCTATGATGCATCCTTTTCCGATGACGGAATGGGAGATATGGGCGGTTGATGCGATGTGTACGTCATCCATGATGACGCTGCTTCGTATTTCGCTGAATGGGTGTACAACGGTGTTCTTTCCGATGCTGGTAGAGGGGAAGATGCATGCATGTGGTCCTATTTCGCAGCCGTCGCCGATGACCACTGGTCCGACGATGTAGCAGCCTGCGTAGATTTTTGTATCTTTTCCTATGGAGACTGGGCCTTTGATGGTAACACCTTTTTCGATGGTGCCACTGGTGTATTCGCTTGTTTTTTGGATCATTGTTTCATTGACGGTGATGAGATCCCAGGGATAGACGATATCCATCCATGATTTTGCTAAAAGAGTGTTGATATGTTTTCCTTTCTCGATTAAGGATTGGATGACAGTTGAGAGTGCATGAGCTCCTTCTGAGGTGCATCGTTCAATGTCGGTGAATACCGAGTGTGGTAGCTTGTAGATGCCGGTTGAGATGTATTTACCGATGTCTTCTTTTGGTTTTTCCACGATGCGGCTGACGTTCCGGTTTTCGACTATGACGACTCCGTATTTGGATGGATGGGGGTGTTCTTTTATGAGGAGGGAGTATTCTGATGGGTCTTTCATGAGTTTTGCGATGCTTCCTGCATCGATGATATTGTCTCCTGCTAGGACGATGAAGGTGTCTTTAATGTGTTTCTTTGCTTGGAGGAGTGCATGGGCGGTGCCGAGTTGTCTGTCTTGGGTGACGTAGGTGATTTTGATGTTCTTGTAGTCTTTGAAGTGTTCCATGATGACTTCTTTTTTGTAGCCGACGACGACGATGATTTCATCGATGCCGCTTTTTTTGGTTGCATCAAAGACGTATTCGAGCAGTGGTTTATTGGCGACAGGGAGCATGACTTTGGGCATGGTTTCGGTGAATGGTCTGAGTCGTTTTCCTTCGCCTGCCGCTAAAATAACCGCTTTTTTTATCATGAACTTCACAGGACTGTAATGTTTGGTTCTTTATTTGACTTTTTTCTTTGGTATGTTTATGTTCTTTAATACTTATTTAAATCCTTCTCTAAATAAATATCATGGTTTTTTTTTTAAAAAAAGAAATTTATATGGTTTATAAGGGTTTTTTCGGGTCTATCCGATGACTTGGACGACGTGTTCGTTGACGATGAGGAATTCGACGAGCTCTTGGGTTTTTTTTAATTCACTAAGCAGGCTGGAGCTGATGGAATTTTTGAAGCGTGAGAGAACACGGCTTCCACTTGGTCCCCAGCTACCGATTTCCACGTATTCGTCGTCAAAATCCTTTATGCCACCAAGAATGGTGAATGACTCTGTCACCATGCGGAATGAACAGCTGGCGCATTCGACTACGGTCCTATACGGGGTGTACGCGTTCTCTGGGTCGTAGATTGGTTCGACCTGTACGACGGTTAAGAATCCTTTGCATTGAGGGCAGGTCATGCTTCGTTTGTCGGTTTGTTCCCAGATGTCCTCTGCGACACTTGTGTTTTTATAACTCATCTCTCCAGGCTCCATTCCTTCTTACTTCTCCAATCTGTATTATTATACACGCTTCTTCCATATATAGTTTTGCTTCAACTGGATCAAAAATGGATGATAAAGCTCTTGAATAATTGAACAATATTGGATAGAAAATGGAATCGAGGTAGGTGGCATGCAGAGGATTACGTTTCTAACTGATTTTGGCACGAAAGGGGCGTATGTGGCTCAGATGAAGGGCGTGGTTTCCGGTATCACTGATGCGCGGATTATCGATATCACACATGAGGTTTCTCCTCATAATATCCGGGAGGGCGCGTTTCTTTTGTGGACGACGGCACCGTTTTTTCCTGTTGGGACTATTCATGTTGCGGTTGTTGACCCTGGTGTTGGTACGGAGCGGAAAGGTTTGATTATTACGACGAAAAAGCAGATTCTTGTTGGGTCGGATAATGGTCTTCTGTTGCCGACGGCGCATCTGCTTGGTGATTTTGTTGTCTATGAGATTACCAACCCTCGATACATGATTCATCCGTTGTCACGGACCTTCCATGGTCGTGATATCTTCGCGCCTGTCGCTGCGTATATCGCTCGTGGTGTGCCGTTTGGTGAGCTTGGTACGCAGACGACGCATTTTGTTGACATGCAGTTTGCTCTTGGGGAGCATCGGGGTGATCGGGTTGTTGGGGAAGTTCTTTATGTTGACCGGTTTGGGAACCTGATTACAAACATCCCTTATGATATTCTTCCTAGTGGTATCGAGGGGAAAAAGATCACCTTGATCTCTGGGGACCGTCGATGGGATCAGGTTTTATTTGTTCCTACATATGGCAATGCAAAACCTGGGGAACTCCTTGTTACTGTTGGGAGCAATCGTTTTCTTGAAATCAGCGTCAACCAGGGCAATGCAGCCCAGGTTTTGGGGATGCAGGCCGACACCGAGTTTTCCCTAGTTTTCGGTTAGAATGTCTTCCTTTTTACTCTATCAAGTGTCGTATACGCGTTTTTTCCGATGTAGTAAACAGGATGGATACGGTCTGTTCTGAGCAGCTCATTTTGAAAAGCGTTTTCATCAGCAGAGATAGCGACTACCTCACCGACGAAAAGCGTATGATCGCCAAGAGACAGGCTTTTTACGAGTGTACATTCCAGGTGTGCATACCCTTCTTTGATGAGGGGTGTTTTCAGTTTCGTTGCAGGGAGGAATGTCAGTCCGGTTTGGCAGAGTTTATCGGTTGTTCTTCCAGAATGTGTTCCACAGTAATCCGCTGCCTCAACTTGGGCGTATGGGATAAAATTGATGACGAATTCCTTGCTTTTTTTTATGAGCGCATGGGAATATCGTTTCGGAGAAATTGAGATCCCATAGAGCGGTGGGTTTCGTGAGATGGGGGTATGCCAGGCAAGGGTAATGATGTTTGTGTTCCCCTTTTCATCATTACAGGTGACGAGCACCGTTTGCATGGGGAAGGCGTAGTGGTAATATTTATCAATGGTTCCTTGGACTTTCATAGGACCGTCCTCTTAATGGTATGTTTTGAGAATCGCATCGAGCAGACCATGGGCGTAGTTGATGCAGCCAAATGCGGTGAAGTAGTCTTTTTTGTGGGTATAATATTTTGTATCTTCGTAATATTGCGTTGCAAGTTCGAGGATTTTCTTTTGGCTGTCTGTGGGCGTGTTTTGGTTGATTTGTTTGATGTTTTCCTCAAACATTACGATGTCTTTTTCTACCCTGGTTTTTTCGTCCATGTTGTTGATGTTTACGGGAGGTGATGCGGGGACATAAATGTTTGCATCGTTGGTATTTTTATCGTTTTTTAGGCGATAAAATGTTTTGTCGGGTAGGAAACGACAAAATGGAAAGGTATTTAAACCTAGAAAACAACATTTTTTATTAAAAGTATCACATAAAAATGGTGCGCAGTAATGAAAAAAACCCGTTCACCTATCGATAAAAACATTGAGACAGCGGTCCATGAATTACTGGATTCCAGGGCAGAGTCTCGTATTTATGTCTACTTACTTCGGAAGAATCGGGCACGAAGCGATGAGATCATCCGAGGCACCAAACTCCATCCCAGTACGGTCCGAGAACTCCTTTCTAAAATGTATGATAATAAGATCATTTTCAGGGAAAAAATCAAAACTGACCGCATTGGGAAAAACCCTTATCTCTACGGTGCGGTTTCCCCTATTCAGTTGCTGCAGCGTCGAGTAAAAATAATTGAATCACGGCTTAATGTGATAGCAAATCTGACCGGAAAACCGAATGGAAACAAGTATGTGCAAATAACGATCGATAACCAGGGTGGTGAACCATGAAGATAGCACATTCCCTGGCAAAAACACTGGTGAAACGACCAAAAACAGTCCTTATTATCTATACCATCATCACCATCATCATCGGGATTCAGATCCGTAATGTATATATGCAGTCTGACCTCGCTGCTTTCCTCCCGCAGAACGACCCGACACTCCAACTCTGGAATAAAATTAATCAGGAATTCCAGATAGGATCTACTATTGTCGTGTATATCGACGCCGATGATATCCGTGACCCGTATGTCCTTCGAGAAATGGATCGGGTGAGTACCAAAATTAACATTTACGAACTTGATAAAGGAAAGACGGATGGTATCTTCTCAGTCACTAGCATTGCTCAGCTGATAAAGGAGGAGAATGCAAAACCTGAACTCCCCTACAATCTAGGAGGTACTGGAAAATACGAGATTCCTGATGATCCAGCATTAATCAACACCTACATGGCTCGTATTCAATCAATGGAAGGCACCCTCTTCCTCAATACGTATCAAGATACGGTCATTATCTTTCAGTTGGCAGATAATGCAAATTACGATCAGATTCTCCATGACTTAAAAGTAGCGATACAGAAAGACGCTCATTATTCTGAGATGACCATAACAGGCGGTCTTGCCGCACAACGGGCTATGAGGGCTCAGACATTCCAATCTCTCATGATTGTTTTTCCGCTTGCTGCGTTATTTGGAGCCATTGATTTGTTCTTTTTCCATAGAACCCTAAAAGGTTTCATCATTGGTTTCCTTCCTCTGAGTTACTCATTAGTTTTAACATTTGGAGTTCTCGGCATTGTTCAGCCTGAGTTAACAATTTTAACTATAGCAGTTGCAGCTCTTCTCCTGG
>Ga0315275_10006168_pt1 | contig 11432 bp, 25 predicted proteins | sample YL17G03_0_MG_FD_205557 | JGI IMG/M metagenome (GOLD analysis project Ga0315275, IMG submission 205557) | Sediment microbial communities from Yellowstone Lake, YNP, Wyoming, USA - YL17G03_0 | ecosystem: Environmental > Aquatic > Freshwater > Lake > Sediment | place: USA: Wyoming | collected...
GTCGGGCAGACCGCAGTTCCTGGGACACGGCGGTCGCGGAACAACTTCTCGATAGGGGCCGGTCACCTTCGCTTCGTCGCGGAAGGCCGCACGGTCCGCGTCGGTGAGTTGCCGCCAGAGCACGTCAAGCAACGACCGGAGATCATCCGCCGCAGCCTCATCGGTGTCGTCCGCATCGACTGCAATCTGTGCGAGGATGCGGTACGCGGTCAGTCGTGTGGTGGTCGCCGCCTCCCGCAGCAGTTGCGCCCGTGCCTCGTCGCGCTCGCGCTCTGCCTTCTCGGCCCGAAGCTCCAGGGCTCGGATAGCCTCTAGGCCGCGTCGAAGGGACTCGTCGTTGGCTTCCCCGGACACCATGCCCAGCTTCGCTTCAATCTCGCGGCGCATCGCATAGCGGACTGTCAGCGCCGATTGGGCTGCGTCCCTCTGTTGGTAGGCCCGGTCGAGGTCAGCCTTGGTGTAGCCGACCACCCCCTCGAAGCTCCTGACACCGTGACAGGCGTGGCAGAGGGTGTCTCCCGGCTCTAGTTCGAGGGGGTGGTCGGGGCCGGGTCGCTTCACGACCTTTCGCCACTCCAAATCTTGGGCACACCGGGTCTGGACGTTCATGTCCCCTAGGGCTGTTGCCCAGTGCCAGACGTGCCCGGTGTCTCGTGCCGCTACGTTCTCTACCGGTCGCTTCTCGGTCATGCCCTAGGTTACGCTCAAGCCGGGGTGGTCGGGCGTAAGGTTGGGACCATGACCACCCCTCCCGATTGGACCGACGAACATCTGCTCGGCTACGTCGAGCTTCACTCGCAGACCGAGCGGGCGCTCTTCCATGTGGGCCACCTCAACCGGCTGCTGGAGTTGGCCGGGAACCCCGGTAGGTTCGCCGGGAACGGCTTCTCCGACCTGCACTACCAGGACGCCAAGCCCCTGATCGAGGCTGCCCGTCGCAGGCTTGCTGAGCAAGCCGTTGTCACCGAGGGGAAGGCCCGATGAACGACACGCTCGTCTACGTCTGCGGGGCTCTGGTAGCTATCCTGATCCCCACCCTGTTCTGGGTCCAGTTCCGTGCGCTTCGTGTGGCACGGGCCACCTGGGAGAAAGAACGCCAGGAGCTTCAGGCGCTTGCCTCTGCGAAGCCCGAGGAAGTGGAGGTGCCTGCCACCCCACCTGAGAAGCGCACCCTCTGGAGGATTGGTGACCGCACCGAGGTAGACCTAGGGGGTGGGGTGTTCAGCCTCGCCATGATCTGCGACTTCGATGACGACAATGACGGGAACGAAGTCGATGCCCTCGTCAGGTTCGAGAACAGCCAGACCCCCACCTCCGGCTTCTGGAACGTCCCCGTAGACGAACTCCGCAAGCCCAGAGCCGGGCTCCCTGAGCCGCTCCCGTCGGTCGAGGAGACTCTCCCGGCTACGCCGCAGGAACCGGTGAAGCCATGAAGCTCGGGGCCACAGGCGAGTTCCCTCGCGGCAAGCTGAGTCAGGGCGACGAAGGCGAGCTTCAACTCGCAATCTTGGTTCGCGACAACACGGTCGTCATCGAGTTCGGCAAGTCCGTGGCATGGCTCGGGCTCGACGCTGACGGCGCAATCGAGTTCGCGAACCTCATCCTTGCCCATGCGAACGAGATCAAGAGCCGATGACTCACTCAAAGCGACCTGAGACCGGCCCGATGCAGTTCGGGGACGATTGGCCGGGGGTCTTCATGCGTGGGGACAACGCAGTCACTGCGTCGATCTTGCTGCTGGAGGCGCTGAGCAAGATTCAACGCACCGGGGTACTCGACGCCCTTGAGCTTGCCCAGCTTCATGGGCTCGCCCGCGACCTGGGGTCGGCAGACGTTCGGGCGGGGGCTCCCGTGCAGCAGCTTCAGTCTTGGGACCAGTGCGTAAGGTTGGGGACCATGAGCAAGACCATCCTCCGGTGCCGGATTCAATCTAGCGGCCTGACCAAGATGCCGAAGGGCAAGATCCTTCGCGTCAGCAACAGCGACGCTGGCCCCTGCGTCTGGGTCTTCACCGATACCGGTTCGTCTGAAGCTGAAGCACTCGTAGACCGGGACATCCGCGTCTTCAAGGAGGGTACTGAGGTAGTCCCCAACGGGATGTACCTTGGATCCTTCATGGCGAACGCACCGGGCTACCTCGTCATAGAAGAGATGTTTTTTGCCTTCGAGTGGTTGGTGAACCCATGAGCAAGACCGCCGAACGAGAGCTAACTGAGTTCGCGAAGACCGACACCCACTCCCTTGAAGCAACCAAGGTGTGTTCGGGGTGTGACCTCCTGAAGGTGCTGAGTGACTTCGTTCCAACCTCGAAGAAAGAAGGCAATCTTGAGCGATCTGGTCAACCACCCGTCCCACTACAATCAAGGCGGTCCACTTCTCGCGGACGGCACTTCGACGTATGAATGTATCAAGATTGTCGAAGATTGGAGGCTCGGCTTCTGCATGGGCAACGCCCTCAAGTACCTCCTGAGGGCACCTCACAAGGGCACCGAGAAGCAAGACCTCGCCAAGGCCCGCTGGTACTTGGCCCGCAACTCTGACCAGCAGAACGTCAGTGCTGCGGTCGTCCCAGTTCCCGCAGGCCCCGCCCCAAGGATGACGACGTGGCACCTGGAGTCCGGGTCACCCCGCAAATTCGAGGTCGAGGCCGTGTGCTCGGCGTGGGGGCTACCTGAGTCGCTCAGTCAGGTCGTTCTCCACATCAGGCAGGGTGACGGCAAGCAAGCCCTCGCTGCCCTCGACCTACATCTCGCTAGCAACCCGTGAGCAAGCTCGTTTCCGGAGGTTCCGTATGGCTCGTGTGATCAAGCAGGGTAAGCCGGTGGTTGAGGTCGCGGTCATCAAGCACGACTGTGGTGCGACCGTCGAGTTCGAGAAGTCTGACATCAGGAACGACCAGCGTGAGGGCAACTACGTCATATGCCCTGCGTGCAGGGTAACGCCGTGGATCGACGCAGGCATCCTCAAGTGGAAGAAGCGAAAGTGATCCTTCGTCTCGGACTGATCTTGCTCTTTGGTGTCGTGATACTCGTGTTCGTGGGGTCGATGCTGCGCCTTCCGGAGGAGGGGGGAGACCAAGCGAACATCGACGCCGACAACCGCTGCCTCGCTGCGTGTGCGGCGGCAGGGAGCCCTAGCCTCAATGCCTTCTACGACCCACGTCACGCACAGTGCTTCTGTCAGGCTCCAGGGGCCACTGACGACACCCACGGCTACTTCCTGCTGAGGCCGCTCCATGACTGATGCAACTCAGGGCGTTGCCGGTCCCATGACTGAGCATGACCACTGATCACACACACGACTGGAAGCCCATGCCGATGGAGATGGGCCGCTTCACTTGCGACTGCGGGGCGACCGGCTACCGCAAGGAGTTCGGTCCGTTCAAGGGGCTCATCGTGCCCCACAAGCAAGTGAAGAAGATCAAGGGACCGATCACGCACATCGGGGACATGAACATGGGCGAGGGCACAGCACGGCGGGGCAAGCGCGGACCCGGCGGTTGGTGAAAAGTGTAAGGTTTGTGTGACACGCGCCGAACAGATTGAGAAGGCCGCTCGCAAGATCCGAGGTGGCCCTGAGGGGTGTCTCACCCAGCCCAACTGCGGGGCGTGTGCCTGGTGCGACCTGGACCGGGCTCTGGCCCTGCCTGTTGACCCACAGGCCACTACCAGAGACGAGCTAGAGCGATTCGCCGTGCGGTGTGGGGTCTCGATGCAGACCGTCATTTACCGCAAGGTCATGGAGTACATCATCCCGAAGGTACGGGGTGGAGGTGATGTGGACCTCTCCGAGGTCGATCACTTGTTGATCATGGTGGATTCTTTCATGGTCCTCGACAACCCGGAAGTCCAGAAGTGGATCGAGACGCTCCTTGGGAAGGCACTTGCTCTGCCTGATCCCACGGCGACACCGAGTGAGCAGCGATACCGGCGTGGGATGAAGCGGCTCGTCGGCAACGCACGGTGCAACGAGTGCCTCACGCACAAGCCTGCCCTGACCTGCTTCGACTGCGACCCCGACGGCTCGTGCGGGTGGATGGTCTGCGACGAGTGCCTCCAAGGGGCGCTCCTGACGGTTGACCCACCCATGAACTACCTGCGGCGTGTGGTTGCACTCGCCCGTGCTGAGTCTGACTTGCCCACCGAGTCGGTGATCTTTCAAGCGGGTCGCCCGGAGCGGGAGATTGGACCACCTGCTGAGACTGACGATGGTTGAAACGAAGACCTTCAGTATCTGGGCCGAGGGGTATCAGGCTACCGGCGAACACGGCGGCGCAACGTGGTATGGCCACGCCCGTGGTGTCACCTTCAAGGACGCCTGCATCAGCCTCTTCAAGACCCACCCGGAGGGGCACCTCTTCGATCCCGAGCGTCTCACCTACTGGGGGTGCAGGCTCTTCGACAACGAGGGCAGTGCGCGGGCGTCATTCGGTTGAAGATTGAGATGAGCAAAACAGGTAGCCTGACACCTTGAAAGTCGAGACGAATGAGCAAGACGACGATCCATGTACCCGAACACCTCTACGAGTGGGCAAAAGGCGTCGCGTTCCTGGGGCTGACCCGAGGCTTCGTGCTGGCCCGTGGGGGCGCTGAGTGCCCTCCGCCGCCCGACGGCGACGAGGTGAGCCTGGTGCTCGACGCTGCCGGTCCTGCGCCCGTCCCTGAGGCGGCAGAGGGTAGTGCCCGTGCCGAGGCTCTTCGGGACGCGGCGGACATGGTCGAGGCCCGCTTCTCCGACAAGGTGAAGCAGCCGCACAAGAACCTCTGGCTGGAGATCGTCGGAGCAATCCGTTCGCTTGCCAACAAGGCTGAGAAGGCTGCCTCTCGCAAGCGGGACCGGGCGCTGGTCCGTGCGGGCATCGTGGACATCCTTCAGCCCACCGACGGTCGCCCTGTCGAGGTCGCGGTGAGCCTGCTCGACCGGCTCATCGACTCCGTGGACCAGGAGGATGGGTCATGAGTGACGAGTGCGACGAGTGCTGGGCCGAGAACGTCATGGTCACCTACCTCTCCACGGACATTGGAGGGTCTATCACTCTCAGGCGGGTGTGTGACGAGTGCGCCCTGAAGCACCTCAAGTGGTTCCGGGCTGAAAAGGCCCGGATCGCTCGGGCCAACGCCCGTCAGATCCAGTAGGATACGCGACCATGAACTGCGGAAAAGTCATCGCTGATCGCCGCCGCTGGGACCTCTACTGCCGTCAGCCGCTCGGACACGACGGGCCTTGCGACAAGCCCGAGATTCGATCGGGGAGGCCGGGACAAGGGCGCGCTGTCGAGGTGCCCTACTACGACTCCGTGGACATGCGGCGTCCCGAACTGAAAGACCAAGAGACATGAGTGTGTTTGACCTCCCCGACCCCGATGACAACGACCTGAACGAGGACGACTCGGACGACGACGACGACGACTATCCTGGTGCTCTCTGGGGTAGTGACACGCCCAGCGGCGTCATTGAGGCATTGGGGAGCTACGAACTCACGGGCCTCAACACGACTCAGATCCTCTTCGAGATGGGTGACATCAAGGAGGGTTTCCTCCTCGTGCGGTTCTGCGAGGAAGAGCGACATGTTCATGCGGTGCTTGATCGATCGGCACCGATGGCCCAATGCTCCGTGGCGGCTGTGATCGCCTACTCCATCGCCCTATCTCTCGACCGGATAGAGTGGCAGACACGATCTATCCGTCCTGCTGATGCGGCTGAGACATGGAAGGACGTACTCTCAATCATCAAGTCGGTTCACACACCGCTCGCAGAGTTCCTTGAGGAACGGGCCGTGACCGGTGGTGAGCTAGGCTCGCCCGCTGAATGGTGCCGGGACTTCTCCGGGCGCAATACCCCGAAAAAGGACATCTCAGGTGTCAACTGAAGGCATCGAGACCTATAATTGGTTGATCAAATTTGATCGGGTTTCGTGAAAAGGGGTAAGCTCTGCACGTTTCCTTGGTGCAGAAGTGAAACAGGTAGCTCAGTACCTTATCGACTGAGACAGACGTGCAGACATGTCACTCGCCGCAACAGAAGCTCGTCAGAAGGCCGAGGAACGGTCCGCTCAGCGGGCTGCGTACCGCGCCAAGCTCAAGAAGGACGCCGAGACGAAGGCCGAGGCAGTCGAGCGTGCGCTTCGCACCCACAAGGCCAAGCCGTCCCCCCTGTCTGGCAGCCTGATCGAGAAGCTCGCGCCCCGGCTCCTGGACAGCCCTGAATACGCTTCGGCGGTCGGGGAGTTCCACAACCACCGCCACCGCTGGCTCCGCACCCTCGAAGATTGGGAGCCCCGTGGCAAGGGTCGAGAGACACTCTTTCGGTCGCTGGCTGAGCACCTGTTTGCCAAGTTCAAGACGCCCCCCTTCGTGTGGTCGGTGTTTTTCGAGCGTGACACTGGGCTCCGCAAGCGCCTCTCGGATGTGGTGATGAGCGTCGCGGGTGGTGCGTCCTTCTACGAGGAGGTCAAGACCGGTGGACTGCCGGTACCTCTGACTCGGAAGATGTGCCACGAGGTGTTGACCTCGTCGTCGGAGGTCACGTTCCTTCAGGCTGTGCGTCGAGTTCAGGTCCGCACCTGTGGCGGCGACGAGCGCCTGTGGCGGGCATGGTTGGGTACGTCGGTGGGAAGGCAGATCGAGTCCGAGAAGAGTGAGATCTTCTGGGCGTCGGTCATGGAGTTCCTCGCCCGGAACCCGATGCTCGACCGAGCCCAGGTCGGTCCCATCGTGGACTTCATCCGATACCGCCGGGGCGTCGATCCGACCTTCTCGATGAAGGGGCGGTCGGCCAACGCCCTGTTGGAGTCGATGGCCGAGTGGCACGGGGAGCTTCAGGCTGCGAAGGGCAAGGTCGGCCACGTCTTCGATCCCTCTGGTTTCTCGCCGGGGGAGTTCGACTACTCTCGGGAAGGGCCGAAGGGCCGTCTCGTTGAGATCTGGCGCATCAAGGAGATCCTCACGGGTATCGACCTTGCCCGCGAAGGCCGCAACAACAAGCACTGCGTCTACTCGTACTCTCGCTCAATCGAGAGCAAGCAGACCTCAATCTGGAGCATGACCCGCGAGGACAACTCTGGGAACTGGCACGCCCTCACCATCGAAGTCCGCAACGCCTCGAAGATGATCGTGCAGGCTCGCGGCATGATGAACCGGCAAGCCCTTGGTCCCGAAGCCAACGTGCTCTCTCAGTGGGCCGCTCAGAACGGGCTCACCGTTCACATTGGCTCCGGCTGGTAGGCGTAACCCAGACATGGGCAAACACGGGATCTTCGTCAGTCACAGGACGGTGCTCATTCAAGAAGCGGTTGAAAACCTCGTGGAGGCGGCGTCTGCCTTGCGGGAGCCGACAACGAAGGGGTTGGGCACCGCGCTCATGTACACAGCTATGGCCCTGACGAAGATCGTCCGTATCGACGCGGATGAGGCAGGCAGGAAGTTCGCCGTCGAGGTCATTCGCCGGGTCAGCAGGGAGACATGAAGCACGCACGACCCCGCTGTGTTGGCTGCCAAGAGCCCAATGACACCCTCATACGGGTCGTCGGGCTCGGGGGCGTTTGCCCCTTGTGTCACGAGGTACTGCCTCTTGTGTGGGAGATTGAGATCGCTCGCACGCAAGCAGCAATCGAGGCGGTCAACACATTCCTCGCCACGTTTCAATCCGATACAGACCCTCAGGTGTGACGGTCCCGATACTCATCATGAGCGCAGACGACGGCACCTCCCTGTGGCGGGAGATGACGGGCGACGTGCAGCCGTGCCGGTGGTGCAAGACGGGTACTTGGTGGTTCTGGTACAGACGCACCGAACCGAGCCCGGTCCTGGTGCCTATTGGGTTCTTCTGCGCGTCGCTCTGTGCGTCGCGCCACCAGAAGAGGCCCCTACGAGCGTAAGGGTTGCGTGACACGCCCAATCGAAACATCCCCCTCCGGCAAGTACACCCTCTCAATCTCCGACGTGGCGACCGAGCCCGGCTACTTTGGTCACACCAAGGGTGAGGTGAAGCTAGCTTCCGGCGAGCTACTCGCCACGGTCAACCGAAACTACTGCTCGTTCCCGTTCTTGTGGATCGAGGATCACCCGAACGGGCACGACTACATCATTGCGGGCGAGGACTACCAGGGGCAGACGGTCATCGAGTTGGACACCGGGAAGCGCGTGGACTTCCTCCCCGAGGACGCAAAGGAGGGCTTCGGCTTCTGCATGGCAGTGCCGACCTTCAATCGCGAGGCTCAGGTGCTCGTGATCGATGGCTGCATCTGGGCTGCACCCTACGAGAACCGGTTCTACGACTTCTCGGACCCGATGAACGGGTGGCCGCAGATCGAAATCAAGGACGGCTACGCGGAGGCAAGTGCTTCGCCCCCTCTGTTCAGACCCGATGGTCTGATCGTGTGTTCCGAGACACGCAGGGTCGGGAAGCACAAGGTCTCTTGGCACACCGAGCACGCCTCTGGGGACTTGCCTGGCGTCTACGCCACTGAGGGTGAGGCTGAGGCTGCGGGTGCCGCGTGGAAGCAGGAGATGGTCGCAGCGGACGACTACCCTGCTGAGGCTGAAGCCGAGTACTCCTACGAGGTCAACGAGATTGAGTCGGGGGAGACGTTCGAGGTGATCGCCACCACGACATACCGGCGGGAGGGGCTCACGCTCGTCCAGGTGGCCTCCTGGGTCGATCCTGAGGAGCAAGTCCGACGGGACGAGCAGAAGGTCCGCCAGACCGCCTACGACGCCGCCTGGACCGAGTACAAGGCAACCGACCCGCTCTACCTCCGGGTCAAGGAACACGTCGCCACGGGCGTCCTGCACCGAGAGGACACCTATATGGGCGTCGGCCAGTGCTACGAGGGGTGGTGCCCTCACTTCAAGGGGGAGGACGGGCGGATCACCATCCACCTTGTCGAGAAGGTTGCCCTGCCGGGTGGGGGCACCCTCTCCGTGGATCTGGAGTGGGGTCGGACGGTCGCGCCCGTGAAGCTCGTCATCTTCAAGGATGGCAAACAGGACGCGGTCCTCTGGTTTGAGCACGCAGTCGAGGGCATCAACAAGGCTGTCGAGCACACCCTGAATCTGTTGGTGCCCTGACCCTCTACTCGGTCGGCCAGATCAGCACGGTCTGCACGGGTGGCATGTAGCCGTCGAACTCACCCACGTCGGAGTTCGGGAAGATTGCGCGGAGCGACACGCCCGTGACCCTCAGGGTCGCAGTGCCGCACGGGGACACCGCGTAGGTGGTCCCAATCTCCGGGCATGAGCCGAGACGACGGCGGGCGTAGGCGCTCGCCCCCTTGACGGTCTTGAACGAGCGGGACTCGCTGAAGTGGTCGCACGTCCGGTAGCTGGTCTTGATCAGCATGGTGTTTTCCTTGTGTTTGGAGCGGGTGTCATCGACAGGTCGGTCTTGCGACCGGGACCTTGTGGATCTCCTCCCAATGCAACCGCCCGCACATCCAACCCGACTTCCCGATGAAGGCGCAGTTGGGCGTGAAGTCCGTCGAGGACGGCACCCACTCGTGGGGTTCCTCGCACTCCTCGATCTCTGGCTCGTGTTGGGTGGCCATCTTGTCCTCACCCACGAAACGAGTGTAGGTGCAGCTTTTACATGATTCGTTGACTCAATCGTGAAAAGAGCCCCTCCTCGTTCGTTTCAAGAGCGAGGAGATACCTGGATGGCCCAACTCAGTCCCAAGACCTACCCGTCCTTCCCCGCGTTCGACTGGAAGGACATCGACGGCTCGATCGCCCGCAGTCGTGCCTTCTGGAAGGGTGTCGATGCCGCTGAGGCGGCTCTCCCGGAGGGGGAGATCGTGGGAGTCCACGTCTCGTTCTCGGTGGCGGACGGCTCCGCCGACTACATCGTCGTGAAGGAGAGCCCCCTGACGCTCTCCCACGTCCCGTCCGGGGACGCCTACCGCGCCCACCCCGCCATGATCCGAGGTCTCCGCAAGGAGGACATCCTCGCGATGAAGAGGTTCAAGAAGCTCTTTGCCCCCAAGAGGGCGGCATGACTGTGGGAAACCTTGGACCCGTGATGCGGTACACGTTCAAGACCGCTTGGGAAGCCATCGCTGGGGCGAGTGGAGAGGCGCACGAGGTGGCCTACCTCAACTGGGTCCAGGGACTCGATGCAGGTGAGTACTCGACCTATGTTGCGCGTATCGCCAACGGAGCCGAGATCACCCGGCACCTCTACCAGAAGCGCGAGTGGTTCACCGTCCGCTTGGTGAAGGCGTAAGGGACGAGCATGGACCCCACCAACGAAGACCTCTTACGCGACCTCACGAAAGCCTCCGACGAACTACAGGTCGCTCGGAAGGATGAACAGGTCGCTCGTGAACGGCGGGACCGTGAGTGCGGTCGTGGACCCGACGAGGGCTGGGGGGAGCACGATGCTCCTGAGCCCTGGCTCTCGTGGCGTCGATACGCCGCGATCTTGAAGGTCGTCCACACGGGCTACCAACTCGCAATCCAGAACTGCATCGAGCGAGGGAAGACGCTGTGAGGAACTGCGGCGACTGCGGGGCGAAGCCCGGCGAGCACCACATGGGCGGCTGCGATGTCGAGCGGTGTCCCCGCTGCGGTGGGCAGGCCATGTGGTGCTCGTGTATCTACGAGGTCAACGGCATCAGCTACCTCACGCTGAAAGAGACCCACCCCGAGATCTACGCCAGTGGCCTCACGAAGGACATGGAAGCCAAGTGGGACGCTGAGTGGTGGGGCGCACGTCGAATGCCGTGGACCGGCGAGTGGCCCGGCATCGCTGAGTGCCGGGAGTACGGCTTCTGGGCCGTATTCGGTCCCGACCTCATTCCCCCACAATGGGGGTGGGTGCCGGTCCCTGTCGGAACGCCTGAGGCGACCGAAGACCTCAACAGACTCAATCGGGAGTGTCGGTGGGACGCGGATGTGCAGAGATGGGTGAAACACAAGTGAGCCCCTACCGCGACCACCACCATCGGTACGTCATACAGACGCACCAACCACCTCCGTTCTGTCAGCCGGTCGTTCATTGCGAGTGTGGCCACTTCCCACCGCCACCGTTCTGGATTCGTGTGGTTCTCTGGGTCTGTGGAATACCTGTCAACGAAGAGTGAGACACCAAGTGACAACACCAGAGCATGACGCCAGAGTAGAACAGGCCGAGCGCGAAGCCATCGGCGCGCACGATCGCGCCGATGAGTGTGAAGAGGACAGTCGCCGTCTGCTTGCGTCCATCGACGGCTGGAAAGAGCGCGCCGAGAAGGCCGAGAAGGAGCGTGACGCTCTGGGGGAGACGCTGACCAAGCTGGAGGAGTTCCTCCTCCCCTTCAAGGCCAACAACGCGCACATGACGCCCCGATGGAAGAGCCTCCCCGAGCGTCCTGCTGTCCAGGACATGGCGACGTGGGCCGTAGAGCAGGCAACCCTGCTGCTTCGCAACGAGCTACAGCATGGCCCGCCTGACAAGCGG
>Ga0315275_10006172_pt1 | contig 11430 bp, 11 predicted proteins | sample YL17G03_0_MG_FD_205557 | JGI IMG/M metagenome (GOLD analysis project Ga0315275, IMG submission 205557) | Sediment microbial communities from Yellowstone Lake, YNP, Wyoming, USA - YL17G03_0 | ecosystem: Environmental > Aquatic > Freshwater > Lake > Sediment | place: USA: Wyoming | collected...
TGCGCCAGCCTCGGCTCGGGGGTGTCACGGCGGGACAGCACCAGAATAATGCGGCCATCCAGCGGCTTCGATTCGAGCGTCGCGGGGAACGACACCTCGATGCGGAACGGTCTGGCCGATTGCGAGTCGAGCGGCACGGCGCCGGCCGCCAGCGCAGCGGCGACGGCGACGGCGAGCCCTGCCACGACGCGAGAACGGAACATGGATGCCTCCGCGGGGTGTTCCGCGAGGGTACCACAGCCTTAGTGCCCCGATTCCGAAATACGCCCACGTATTCCGGGCGGGGCATCCCCCTGGCGGCGTTGCTCTTTCCTCGAATATTCCCGACATTCTCGGTCGTCGCGCCTTGCGATCCGGGCGCCGCGCTCCGGACTACCGTTGCCGTACTTCGGAATCGGGGCACTTAGGGGTCAGGACTTATTACGGATCGAAGGCGCCCACACTCACATTTCCGTGGCTAGATAGAACTCCGCAACTCGGCGTAGCTGCTGCTTCTGAGTTTCGCGATGACCCTGAATCGCGGTTCTTCATGTCGCTACCGCGCGAGCCCTCGTGCACGCAGATTCGACTCGTGTGTGTTGCGGTAGAAGTCGCCGAGAGGCTCGGTGACATCGACAGGGTGTCCGTCGCGCAGTCCCTGCAGGTAGAGGATGTTGCGCCGCAGGATCTCGCGTCCGCCGATGGCGCCGTGCGCCGGGACGACGGTGCGCACACGGGCATCGCCCTCCCATCGCTGAAGCTCGGCAATCCACTGCGCCAGGGGGCTTCCTTCCGGGACGACGGGGAACGGCGTCTCCGCCGCATCCCCCATCAGCAGCAGGCCCCGTTCCGGCACATAGGCGACGATGGAGTCCTGCGTGTGGCCCGGCAGGTGATGGACCGTCACCGTCATCGATCCCAGCTCGACGGAGGTCTCACTGTCGAACACCCTGTTCGGCGCGACCAGCCTCACCTCATCCCACACTCCGGGCTCGGTCGCCTGCTTCTCTCGAAGCGTGACAGACACGTCGCCGGCAAAGCGCGCGAGGCATGAGCGGTGGCCCAGGACGACGGCCCCCCGGTGCGGCAGGCCCGCCGTGCCCCAGATGTGATCCCAGTCGGCGTGACTGTAGGCAATGACCAGTTCCCGGGCGCCGATCAACGACGGGTATCCACTCATGTCGCGTGGGTGTGAGAGCGTGTCCCACACGAGCGCCCGCTCGTCACCCGCGATGAGCACGCCGCGCACGTCGTACTCGCCGAGCGCGACGTCCGTGAACCAGATGTGGCGCTCGAGGGAGTGGATTGTGCTCATAGCTCCGGCACCTCGGGGCTCACGCGCGACTCCCGCTGATGTTCAGCAGAAGGAGTCGGGGCCGATTCCGTTTCTGAAAGTAGAATCATGCCTGACGCGTAATTGTTCCCGACACGTCTTGGTCAGTCCCGACAGCTCTTGGACCTCTTGGAGTGTACGGCATGTACTCACCTCTGACGATCATGGAACTCGCCTACGAGGATCTCGTCGCGAAGGCCCGCGCCATTGCGCACGGGGGGGGCCGCGGGCATCTCCATACGACGGCGCCCGGCTGCCTCATTACCGGGCGCGCGCGGCGGGCGATCGTACTCGAGGCGACAGACGAGGGCGCGGTCTATGCCTTTTTCGACGAGCGGCCCATCGAGGATCGCGCGAAGCCTCTCGCGATCCTCCTGCACGGCGCCGAAAGTGTTCCCGGGGAGACCGATGAGTTGCTGCCGGCCTGCGCTGCGGTGAATCGGATGGCGGACCGCATGGGGATGGGAATGGGGCATTTCCACATCCTGAACCCGGTGTGCCTCGTGAACCCCCACCGGGGCCGCTGGACGATCCTGTTCGAGGATGCTGAACTGGGCGTGATCGAGAGCGTGTCGGACGAGCGGCCTCTTGCCGACATCCGGCTCATCGAGCGCCTCATCTACGCGTAGCCCAAGCCGCGTCGCGGTTACTGCCTGCGCGCGGCCCAGGCCGCCAGCACCTCGCGCTCCCGGCCGGGCCTGATGCCGGCGGCGAGCTTCGCCCGCCGTTCTCCGCAGACCTGTGACGTGACGCTACCGGTTTCGGTGGCAAATCAGGATCTGTTCTGCGAGTGTGTTGGACCTTCGGGCGGCCCGCAGGCGTCACGAGAAGAAGAGATCGCACCCGAACGACGCCACGACAAGGTAACGAGACATGACCCTGACACGCGCACTCAGCATCTATGCCGTCACGCTGCCGATCTTCTTCGCCATCGACCTCGTCTGGCTTGGCGTCGTGGCGAAGAACTTCTACCGGCAGCACCTGGGACACCTGCTCAGCCCCCAGGTCAACTAGACTGCGGCCATCCTCTTCTACCTCGTCTTCATCGCCGGCATTGTGTTCTTTGCCGTGAGGCCGGCGCTCGAGGTCAACAGCCCGCTGCGTGCGCTCACCTACGGCGCCCTTTTCGGGTTCCTTGCCTATGCGACGTACGACCTGACCAATCAGGCCACCCTTCGCGACTGGCCCGTCCTCGTTACCGTCGTCGACCTCGCGTGGGGCGCCGTCCTCAGCGCGTCGGTTGCGTACCTGAGCTACCAGGTGACGGTCCGGGCTCTCTGAGCGAGGCTCCCAACGCCCCCGCGCGCGGTGCTGGCCTCCGCCAGGGCATTCAGCGGATCGGCCAGCAGGGCTTGTCGCCGATCGCGCCAGCGCCTGATCGGCAGGCGCCGTGCTCGCCAGCATGTTCCGGTCTCCAAGAGATACTATCCGGCGTGATCCGGCGTAGAATTTTCGCGCGCGGACGTGATCGCGGCCGAGCCTGACGCACGATGTGGATATTCTGTTTACAAAGTCTCTTCCGGGAATACGGCTGGCAGTTCTTCGGCCGGGTCGCGCTGCCGCACCCACTGAGGACAGCCCGGGCCGTCTTCGATTCCGGCGCGCTCGACGTGTCGGGCACGACGATCGCCGTGTCGCCCGGCGGTCTCGGCCCGCGCCTCCAAGGCGCGCGATCGATCGTCGGCCTCGGATTCTGCCTCAAGCCGATGACCCCGCCGTGTCCATCAGGCAGGCCGAACCACGACTGCCAGTATCTTGAGAACCTGCCTCGTTCGGGCGCGCAGGACACCTCCGCCTCCTGCCGACAGTGCGCGATCAGGGAGATCGGGATCCTGGCGCTGCAATCCGGCGCCGCGTTCTACATCATGACGTCGGCGAGAGACATCCTCTTCGACGTGTTCGTGCCGGCGCTCGACCGCGGGAGATTCTCCTCGGGGTTGTTCGCGTTGTGCGGCTACTCGGTCAGGCCCTTTGCCGTGGGCCTGCTCGCGTCTGGCATTCGCGGCTGGCTCTTCCCGTTCGCGAGCGGCGAGTGCCGGGACTACAAGAGCTGGCTGCTCGCGGATCGTGGCATCAAGGATGAACAGACAACTCTCGAGGCGCCCAAGCGTCGGACGATCAGAGGACTCCTCGAGGATGCCGCAAGTAAGCCGCCGCTTGCCACGCAGTTCGAAAAGCGAGGCCACGTGCTTTTCCCGGGACGTGCCGATGCGCAATGACCGTAGCGCCCGGGCATCGGCTGGCCCCGAGGCCACGCGAGGCACGGACTGACATGGATGGGCTGCTCGACCGCGTGATCGGTTTCTTCGTCCAGAACCTTTCGTCGTGGAGGGCTGTTGCCGTCGGCGGACCGCTGGGTCTCGCGTGGTCGTTCGCGGCCCTCTGGTTTGCGGGAACGCTGCAGCGGAATGGAACCAGGACCGGTTACACGCGCAAGGTCTTCCACTTTCTGATCTTCGGCACCGTGGCGGTCCTGCAGTGGCGCGCGGGGACGCCGGCCGTCTGCCTGTTCGGAGCGATGTGCACAGTGGCCGTGTTCGCGGCGGTGTGGAGAGGGCGGGGCAGCCTGCTCTACGAGGCGCTCGCCAGGCCACAGGACGAGCCGCGCCGGACCTACTTCATCCTCGTGCCGTACTTCACGACGCTCGTCGGCGGGCTCGTCAGCAACATCGCGTTCGGCACGATCGCCGTGGCCGGGTACCTCGTCACGGGTCTGGGCGACGCCATCGGGGAGCCCGCAGGGACGATGTTCGGGAGGCACCACTACCGGGTGCGTTCGCTATCGTCCGTTTCAGCCACGAGGAGTCTCGAAGGGTCCGCGGCGGTGTTCATCATGTCCGTCGTGGCTCTCTTGCTGGCCGCTGCCGTGTCCCCGGACATCACGCTCGGAGGATTCGGGATCCTCAAGGCGCTGGGCATCGCGGCGGCATGCACTCTGGCGGAGGCTGTGTCACCCCATGGGTGGGACAATGCGACCATGCAGATCGTTCCGACAGCGCTGGTCTGGGCCTGGATGACGTAGTCACTCGCGCCTGACGGCGCCGAGCGTGTCGTCCAGCCATGTGGTGAGCGTGGCCATCAGGAACTCGAGCGGTGGGACGTGGCCGCCGTCGTACAAGGCCAGCCGCTTCGGTTCAGACAACAGCTTGTAGAGCGGCTCAGCCATCGTCTTGAAGGCGGTGTCCTCGTCGTAGCGGCCCTGGATCAGGAGCTTGGGCCCGCTGATGTGCGCGGAGAAGTTGATCGGATTGGCCTCCGCTATCCACGGGACGTAGTACTTCGAGAGGCCGGCGCCGACCAGCACGACAGCGCGGTAACGGGTTTCAACAGCTGCCAGAATCAGCCCGATCTGCGCGCCCGCACTCGGTCCGAAGAACGCCACTCGACTCGCGTCAACATCCGACCGTGTTTCCAGGTAGTCCAGGCCGCGGCGCAGGTCCGTGATCCGGTTCACGATCGTCTCGAGGTACTCCACCGTCGCCGGGTCGGGTTCGGTGTAGCCCTCCGGCCTGAGCCGTTCGATGTAGCCCTTCAGCACCACGCCGAATGCCGCCCGGCCGGACTTGATGAACGGCGCGAGGCGGTCATCCATGGAATCCGGCAGCGAGCGCAGCCCGCCGTCCACGTCACCGGCTGGCAATTAGTTGATGACCGTCAACGGCCTCGAGAAGTTGTTCGGCAAGTACAGGTACGCGATCGCGCGCTCCCCATCGGCGTCGTTCCGGGCGGCCCCTTCCCACTGGGACGCCGTCGGCAGCTGCTTGCCACGGAACGGGGCGCAGGCCGAAGCTTCGTACCGGGTGATATCGGTGACGGGGTGATTGGCTTTCCCTTCGGGCACGTTCTGGCTCGACCGCCCGCGCCCAACGGTGAGCGGATCTCGTAACGACCAAGCCGCGTGCCGGCTGCGAGGGTCATCGTGTCGCGCCCTTCACTGGGATCGAATACAGCGTACACGCAACGACGGGCAGAGATCTTCTGTTCTGTTTCGTCGCTGCGGGTCGATGGCCACGAACCTGCCGCGAGACTACCAAGACTACCGCAAGACGTTGCCCCTGCGTCGACGGACCGCCATAATGTTCACGGACAGCGGTGGCGCCCGGGGGCGAGTGGCTGCCCGGTCACTGGCTGGCCTGATGCGCGGGGTGCACGAGATGGATCGGGCGGAACACTGGGAACACGTCTACGGCGCCAGGCAGGCCACGCAGGTCAGTTGGTACGCGCCGCATCTCGAGCGGTCGATCGCGATGATCCGGACAGCCGCCGATGTTTCGGCGGAGATCATCGACGTGGGGGGCGGAGCGTCCACCCTCGTCGATGATCTCCTGGCTCTCGGCTGCACGAAGGTGTCGGTTCTGGATGTCTCGACCGCGGCCCTCGCCGTCGCCAGGGAGCGCCTCGGTGCCCAGGCTGGAATGGTGACGTGGATCGCCGGCGATGTCACGAGCGTGCGCCTGCCCACGAAGGCGTACGACGTGTGGCACGATCGCGCGGTGTTTCACTTCCTGACGGAGCCCGCGGATCGTCGGGCCTATGTGAATCTCGCAGCCGCCAGCGTCAAGCTCGGCGGGCACGCGATCCTCGCTGCCTTCTCCCTCGAGGGCCCCTCGCGGTGCAGCGGCTTGGACGTCGTCCGCTACAACGCCGAGAACCTGAGTCGGGAACTCGGCCCGGCGTTCGCCTTGAAACAGGAAACGCCCGAATCACATCGCACCCCCTCGGGCGCAGAGCAGAAGCTGATCTACTGTCTGTTCGAAAGGACCAGCAGTGCAGGCTGACGAGGCGATGACGGTCGCGGAGAGCTGGCGATATCCGCTCAAGGCGATGGCCGGAGAGACACTGCAACGGGCAGGCATCGGACCTGTCGGGATCGAAGGTGACCGGGCCGTGCCTGTCGAGGATGCCGGGGGGCGGGTGATCGCCTGCTGTAGCGCACGAACGGGCATGCCCCTCGTCCGACGATTCCTGGTGGCGATGTTGCTGGCTGCGGCGCCGCTCTCGGCGCAAACGCGGTGGAACGTGGACGCGGACGGCGGCATTACGTGGAGCGTCAAGAGCGGCGAGGCGCACCAGGACCAGATCGAGATGAGCGGCAGAAGGCTCTCCGCCATCATCACGTATGGCGTGCGTGCGAACGGCAGCCTGTCGCTCACCCGCCAGGTCGTATTCCCGTGGCTCCGCACCCTGCCGAACGATACGCACGCCAGCCTCAGCTACACCTTCGGCGAGGACGCGTCACCGCGCGTGTTCGTCGGAGGGAGGCCCGCGCGGGAGGTGGTGACGCGCCTGCGCCACCGCGGCCTGATCACCGTGGACAGCACGCTGGGGAATCGCGGCGACATTGAACTGACACGCACCATCTTCCCGTCAACGGACAAGCCGTTGCTGATCGAGAAATACACATTCACCAACCGGGGCGCGGCCGCCACGACGGTGGAAGTGGAGAACACGGAGAAGACGGCGCGGACGAGTGCGGCTCGCGGACTGACCGGCGAGTACGTCATCACGTCTGACGTGCCCGGTGCGGGTGTGAAAACGGTCGGGCCTGGCGAGCGCGTCACCTTCGCGCTGGTGTTCACCGCACGAGAGGCCCGAGGCACCCCGCAGGCGGTGCAGGTTGACGCGGAAGAGGACGCGCGGCGCGCGCAGGTCGAGGGCCTCTTCTCGAAGCTGAGGCTCGAGACGCCGGACCCGATTCTCAACACGGCCTTCAACTTCGCGAAGGTACGGACGGCCGAGAGCGTTTTCGCCACGAAAGGCGGCCTGATGCACGGCCCCGGTGGCGGCGCCTACTACGCGGCTGTCTGGGCCAACGACCAGGCCGAGTACGCCAACCCCTTCTTCCCCTTCCTGGGCGACGCCACGGCAAACGAGGCTGCGATCAACGCGTTCCGGCTCTTTGCGAGGTACATGAACCCGGACTACACGCCAATCCCGAGCTCCATCATCGCGGAAGGGACGGGCTTCTGGAACGGCGCGGGCGACCGGGGCGACATGGCGATGATTGCGTACGGCGCCGCGCGCTTCGCCCTCGCATACGGGGACCGGGCCACGGCAGGTGAGCTGTGGCCCCTGATCGCGTGGTGCCTGGAATACTGCCATCGCCACGTGACCGCGGCGGGCGTAGTGGCCTCGGACAGCGACGAGCTCGAAGGCCGCTTCCCGGCGGGGAAGGCGAACCTGTCCACGTCCTCTCTCTACTTCGATGCGCTCAATTCGGCGGTGCTGCTGGGCCGCGAGCTCGGGACGCCGTCCGATCAGTACGCCACGCAGGCGACGGCGATGCGCGGCGCGATCGAGCGCTGCTTTGGCGCCGAGGTGCAGGGGTTCGACACGTACCGCTACTACGACGGCAATACCGTGCTGCGCGCCTGGATCTGTGTGCCGCTGACCATGGGCCTCTTCGATCGCAAGGCCGGCACGATCGACGCGCTCTTCTCACCCGCTCTCTGGACCGCCGATGGGCTGGCCTCGCAGTCGGGCGAGACGACCTTCTGGGACCGCGCCACGCTCTACGCCCTGCGCGGCGTCCTGGCCGCGGGGGACACAGAGCGCGCGATGGACTTCCTGACGCGGTATTCCACGCGTCGGCTGCTCGGGGAGCACGTGCCGTACCCGGTAGAGGCCTGGCCGGAAGGTAATCAGCGGCATCTGGCCGCGGAGAGCGCACTCTACTGCCGCGTCTTCACCGAAGGCTTGTTCGGCATCCGGCCATCCGGCCTCAGGTCGTTTACGGCCACGCCGCGCCTGCCCCGGACCTGGGACCGGATGGCGCTCCGCGATGTTCATGCGTTCGGGAGTGTCTTCGACCTGGTCGTGACGCGCGTTGGTTCGCAGGTACGCATCGACACGGCGCACGATGGGAAGATGATCGACACGCAGACCGTGCGTGACGGGGAAGCGGTCACCGTTTCCTTCAGGACTTCTTGACGATCGATGCGACAGAGGCCCGGATGAACACGCTGACGTCGCCGCGCGCGCGGAGCAGACTGGCATCATCGCGGATGCCCGCCGAGTCGTCACCACGCCGGCCCACGGGTTGTATACTCGTTCGACCATGACGCTTGGCCCGCTCTTGTCCGACGCGCAGCAGCAGGTGCTGGTCGCCGAACGCGCACTGCTCAACGACCTGCGAACGTCGCTTGCCCGATCGGGAGCGGACGACGAGGCCGTCGCCGAGCTCGGCCGGTCCATCGCCCAGCTCGACGGACTATTCCTGCTGGTGGTGGTCGGCGAGTTCAACTCCGGCAAGAGCGCGTTCATCAACGCGCTGCTGGGCCGTCAGATGCTGCCCGAGGGCGTGACGCCCACGACGGCCGAGATCAACGTCCTGGCGTACGGGCCAGCGGAGACCAGCGAGGCCACGCCCGGCCGCACCCGGCTGATCACGGCGCCCATCGATCTCCTCCGCGACATCCACATCGTCGACACGCCGGGCACCAACGCCGTGATCCGCGAGCACGAGGTGCTGACGACACACTTCGTCCCGCGCGCCGACGTGGTGCTGTTCGTGACCTCCGTCGATCGCCCGTTCAGCGAGTCCGAGCGGCTGTTCCTCGAGAGCATCCGCACCTGGGGCAAGAAGGTGGTGGTCGTCATCAACAAGCAGGACCTCCTGGAGGAGGCCGAGGACCTCGAGCAGGTGCGGCGCTTCGTGGCCACGAACAGCGAGAAGGTGCTCGGGGCGCCGCCGGCCATCTTCCCCGTGAGCGCCCGCGGCGCCATGCGCGCGAAGCAGGGCCACTCCGAGCTGTGGGCTGCGAGCGGATTCGAGCCCCTGGAACGGTTCATCCGGGACACGCTTGACCAGGCGGGCCGCCTGCGCCTGAAGCTGCTGAACCCTATCGGGGTCGCCCGGCACCTGGTCGAGACGCAGCGGAAGACGGTGGCGGAGCGCCTGGACACGTTCGCCGCCGACTTCGCGACGCTCGACGACGTGGAACGGCAGTTGACGCAGTACGAGCGCGACCTGGCGCGCGACGTCGCTCCCCGCATGGCCGCCATCGACAACGTGCTCCTCGAGATGGATCGCCGGGGTCAGGCGTACTTCGACGAGACCATGCGGATCGGGCGCATCGTCGACCTGCTCAACAAGACGCGCATGCAGGAGAGCTTCGAGCGCGACGTCGTGGGCGATGCGCCGGCGGTGATCGAACGGCGCGTGGATGAGCTGATCGACTGGCTCGTCGAGGCGGGTCTGCGCCAGTGGCAGGCGGTGACGTCGCACCTCGCGACGCAGCGCGCGGCGTACCGGGACCGGATGGTCGGTGGCGACGGCGATCACTTCCGCGCGGACCGCGCGCGGCTGATCCAGTCGGTCGGCGACGAGGCCCAGCGCGTCGTGGAGACATACGACAGGGGGGCGGAGGCCCGGGCGCTGGCCGAGGGCGCGCGCAACGCGGTGGCGGCGGCCGCGGCGACCGGTGTTGGTGCCGTCGGTCTCGGCGCGATCGTGACGATGGCGGCCACAACGGCGGCGGCGGACATCACCGGCCTCGTGATGGCGAGCGTCGTCGGCGCCATCGGGTTCTTCATCATTCCCGCGAAGCGCCGTCGCGCGAAACTGGACATGCGCGACAAGGTGGCCGCGATGCGGACGCGGCTCTCGACCGCGATCCGGACGCAGTTCGAAAGCGAAACGGCGCGCGGCGTGCAACGCATCCGGGACAGCATCGCACCCTATTCGCGGTTTGTCCGGGCCGAGGGCGAGAAACTCACGGCCGCGAAGGCCGAGCTCGAGCGATACGGCGGCGAGTTGGAGGCCCTGCAGACCCGCGTCGAGGCCACGCAGGCTCCAGGTAATGGCCCTTTGTCCGGAGGGTTGGCGTGACGGCAGAGGACGAGATCCAGGCGATGGTGGACCGCGAAACCGCGGCCTGGGACAGCCAGGACGCCGACGGACTGGTGTCGCTGTTCCACCCCGACATGGTGTGGCCATGGCCGCCCGACGCACGAGCCCACGATCCGGCCGCGTGGGTGTTTCCCCAGGGGCGCTACAACCGGGAGCGCTGGAAGGCCGGGTGGGAGAGCCTGTTTCGGACGCACGAACTGGTCCACAACACCCGCCGGACGGTCCGCATCGCCGTCTCGGAGGAAGGCGACGGGGCCTTCGCCGTGGTCGACGTCGATACCCTGTGGCGCAACAGGGCCGAAGGCCGGCTCTTTCACTGGAAGGGCCGAGCGTGCAAGGGATACAGCAGAGTGGGCGACCGGTGGCTGCTCATCTTCCACACAGGTCTTCTCGAGTACGGGGGCTGAGAGGCCGGATCGTCCCTGTCCGGAAAGCCGTCCGGCTGCGTGGTCCTTTCGTCCCGAAACCCCTCCGTTACACGGTACGCACGCGGCAGCAGGACGTCGCGTCGTTGCACCCGACGATGGCGAGGTGTAGGATTCCATGGATCCCGCCTACTCTGTGCCCCCGTGGATTCCGGGGGTTCTCTGTTCGAGGTCTGTTCGTTGTGGTTGAGGTCATGGAGGGTATGCCGATGTTCAGGCGAGTGTGGTTGGTGCCAGTCCTCTGCGCGGTGTTCGCGGTGTCTGCCGCCGCGCAGACCCAAATCACGACCGGCGTCATCGAGGGCGCGGTGGTCGACGCCAGCGGAGCCGTTCTCCCGGGCGTGGACGTCGAGGCGCGCAACGTCGACACCAATCTGAAGCGAAACGTGGTGACCGGCCGCGAGGGCCGGTTCTCGCTCCTGGCGCTGCCGCCGGGGCGTTACACCGTCACCTTCAAGCTGTCCGGGTTCGCGACGCTGGTCCAGGAGGCCATCTCGCTGACGGTGGGCCAGGCGGTGCGGCTCAACGCGGCGATGAAGGTCTCCGGCGTGGCGGAAACGGTGACGGTCACCACCCAGGCCCCGACCATCGAGACGTCCAACACCGCGTCGAGCACGACGCTCAACCAGCGGACAATCGAGACGACGCCGATCCTGGGCCGCAAGTTCGAGGACCTGCTGACCCTCACGCCCGGCGTGAGCGTGGTCCAGGGGCCCGACGGTGACGAGATCACCTTCGCCGGCCAGCGGGGCGTGTTCAACAACATCAGCCTCGACGGCGGCGACTACAACAACGGGTTCTTCGGGGAGCAGATGGGCGGCCAGCGGGCGGCCATCGACATC
>Ga0315275_10006173_pt1 | contig 11429 bp, 8 predicted proteins | sample YL17G03_0_MG_FD_205557 | JGI IMG/M metagenome (GOLD analysis project Ga0315275, IMG submission 205557) | Sediment microbial communities from Yellowstone Lake, YNP, Wyoming, USA - YL17G03_0 | ecosystem: Environmental > Aquatic > Freshwater > Lake > Sediment | place: USA: Wyoming | collected...
AAAAAAGCGGATTCGACAGGTTGAGCACGAGCGATTTTGCTTGCTTTTTTCTTTCAAAATTAGTATAAATAATATCGGCAGGCACCCCTGCGGTGTTGGTATAGAAAGCCATATTTGAAAAAACCGATACCCTATAACTATGGGGAATCAGGCCTTGAGGCCCGAAAACGCTTATAAAATTTGGACTTTCGGACCCAAGCAACGATTTCCCACCTGGATTGAATGGGTTTTTCGATTCGCTTTCTTACGGCATCTGCGGAGGAAATCCTGCTATACAGGAAAGGCCTGTAAGGACAGGCCTTTTTCCGTTCCCCCAAAAACAGCCGGAATACCAATCAAAGGCGTATAAGTTGTACAGACCATAGCTTTTCGATGGTTTTTGGCGTTAAGCCACGTTGCTATTTTGACGATTTATACGCAGGGTAAAACCGTGTGTGTTTGTGTCCTTTAGTGCTTGAAATAAAAAGAGTTATATCGCGCTCGTCTCGGCCCCCGCCGAGTCGCAGCCGGGGAAAAGGTGAAAATGCTTAAGATTCGCAACTATACCGTCCTGCCGGCACTGCCGGAGGTATTGAATGACCTTCAGGCGCTCGCCGTCAACCTGTTTTGGTCGTGGAACCCCGAGTTGATTGATTTGTTTTCGCGGATTGACCCGGCGGCGTGGAACACCTGCGGGCACAATCCCGTCAAGCTTTTAGGCAACGTCTCCCAGGAACGGCTGAACGCCCTGGCGGAGAACCAGGGATTCCTCGCGGAATTGAAAAAGGCGTCCGACAAACTTCAATCATATCTCGATGGGCCGACGTGGTTTCAAACCGTTTGTCCCAAATCAACCAAAATGACGCTTGCCTATTTCAGCGCGGAGTTCGGGATTCACGAATGTTTGCCGATTTACGCCGGCGGCTTAGGCATACTCGCGGGCGACCACATTAAGAGCGCATCCGACCTTGGTATTCCGTTAGTCGGCGTAGGCCTGATGTATCAAAAGGGTTATTTCCGCCAGTATCTAAACGTCGATGGCTGGCAGCAGGAAGTTTATGTCGAGAACGATTTTTACAATATGCCTCTCGAACTGGTTCGCGGCGACAACGGACAGCCGTTGATTATCAGCGTTGGGTACCCGGGCAGGGAAGTATTAGCCCAGATATGGTGCGCCTCGGTGGGACGCGCCCAGTTGTATATGCTGGACACAAATCTGCCGAACAATTCCGCGACCGACCGGATGATTACGACAACGGTTTACGGCGGCGACACGGAGATGAGGATTCGGCAGGAGATTATGCTCGGCATCGGCGGTATGAGAGCGTTGCTTGCTATGGGCATCAAGCCGACGATATGCCATCTTAATGAAGGACATACCGCTTTTTCCGCGCTTGAGCGGATACGATACATGATGAACGAGTCGAAAATGTCCTTTGACGAGGCGTTAGAGACCGTAAAGGCCGGCACCATTTTTACGGTTCATACGCCGGTCCGGGCAGGCGTTGACGAATTCAGCACGGAATTGATGCACAAATACTTCGGCGATTATGCGCCCACCCTGGGAATAGACCCAAAGCGGCTGGTTTCGCTGGGCAGGATACTGCCTGATGACGAAGGCGAATCATTCAAGATGCCGGTACTGGCAATGCGGCTCAGCAGTTACATAAACGGTGTCAGCGAGCTGCACGGACAGGTATCACGCGAGATGTGGTCGTGCCTGTGGAGACGTGTCCCCACCAACGAGGTTCCTATATCGTCAATCACCAACGGCGTACATACGAGAAGCTGGGTGTCGGAGGAAATCAGCCGGCTGTATGAACGGTACCTCGGCCCCAACTGGGCGGATGAAAAATCCGATTCGCCTATATGGGCCAATATCGACCAGATATCCGATGAGGAGTTCTGGAGATGTCACCAGCGGTGCAAGGAACGGCTGATAGCGTTCGCCCGCAAGCGTCTCAAGGCCCAGATGGAAAGAAGAGGGACGTATCACAGCGAGCTTAACCGGGCGGAAGAGGTGCTTGACCCGGAGGCGCTGACAATTGGTTTCGCAAGGCGTTTTGCGACCTATAAAAGAGCAACCCTGTTGTTCAGAGACCCCGCCCGACTGGCAAAAATACTGACCGACCCCAAAAGGCCTGTGCAGTTCATCTTCGCGGGCAAGGCGCACCCGAGGGACACCGAAGGCAAGGAGCTAATCCGGGACATCGTGCATTTTTCGACGCAGTTAGACGTCAGGCGCCGGATAGTGTTCCTCGAAGATTATGATATCAACGTCGCCAAGATGTTAGTGCAGGGCGTTGACGTATGGCTCAATAACCCGCGAAGACCCCTTGAGGCAAGCGGCACCAGCGGTATGAAGGCGGCGATAAACGGCGCGCTGAATATGAGCACGCTTGACGGGTGGTGGTGCGAGGGCTACAAGCCGGACAACGGCTGGGCAATCGGCTCGGGCGAGACATACGACGACGCCGGCTATCAGGATATGGTTGAAGCGCAGGCGATTTATAATATGTTCGAAAATGAAGTCGTCCCGCTGTTCTATACCCGCTCCGCCGACAATCTTCCCAAGGCATGGATACACAGGGCCAGAAAATCAATGAGGCGACTTACGCCTCAGTTCAGCACATCAAGAATGGTAACTGATTATGCGCAGCGATGCTATCTGCCCGCCCAGGCAAGGTGGGATTACCTGACCGGCGACAATATGAGCAGGGCAAAGTCGCTTGCCGCGTGGAAGGCGAACACGCAGAGCGCCTGGTCAGGACTGGCCATTAAAGATGTCCAGGTGGAAATGGGCAACGGCGAAGGCGCAAGCGAACTTGACGCCAAAAATCCGCAGCTCAAAGTCGGTTCAAACCTCAAGGTCAACGCCGTAGTCAAGCTCGGCAGATTGAAACCGGATGACGTTTCAGTGGAGCTTTACCACGGCCCGCTCGACTCCCGCGGCAATATCACCGACGGGGCTGTAATCAAAATGGATTACAAAAAATCCACAGGCCAGGACAACGAGCATCTGTTCTGCGGATTGACCCCCTGCTGTGCTTCGGGACGCAGAGGCATAGCGGTGCGAATTGTGCCGAGACACAAGGATATGGCTGCCCCCCACGAGCTTGGGCTGGTTCTGTGGGAATCACATACGGAACAGGTGGACGGGTAAAAAGCACAACAGCAAGTAATTGCCGTGCATACATCGGCCCAAAGCCGAATTACTCATTTTCCTTGCTGGTGAAGAGCTCGCAAACCTCATTGGCAGAAGTCGCCTTCTGGAGTTTATTCCTGAACGATTCGTCGAGCATCAGTCGGCTTATCCTGGCGAGGGCCTGAATATGCGGGCCGGTCTGGTCAACCGGCGACAGCAACAGGATGACAATATTTACCGGCTTTGCGTCAACACTGTCAAAATCAATGGGCTGGGCGGCAATTCCTAATGCTATCACCAGCTCCCTGACCGCATTGCATTTGCCGTGCGGAATCGCTATGCCGGAACCGATGCCCGTGCTTCTAACCTGTTCACGACTGATGACCGCCTGCAGAGCAACATCTTTATTCAACAGCAGTTTGCCGGCATCGAGCAGATTGACAAGCTCAATTATAACCGAGCGTTTATCTTTGCCCTCGAGGGGCACCTTTACATAACTCGGCTGTAAAATCTGCGATAAAATCATTTGCACCGCCACAAAACAGGTTAAATTACCCAAACAACCCAAAGGTCAAATAATAACAATTCACGAATCGTTATGCAACAGTCAACCGGATATTTCAAGTGGTCCGGGCAAATTTTACTCGGGCATCCGCGTCGCAAATCGCCGGCGTATCGCCCTTTACATATCGGCAACAGGGGGCTAAAATGAAGCCCATTAATAAGAATCTACAACATAAAACCGCGGAAGGAGAACTTTGAAATGTCTCGAGAAGAAAAATATTCAGTTTCCACCAAAGGCGCAAGGTATATTAACCGCCGTGGATTTCTTGCCGGCGCCGGCGCAGCAGCTTTGTCATTTGCAGTTATAAACCCGAAGTTTGTCCGGGGGACTGAGGCAAACGCCAAAATAAATATTGGTCTGATTGGCTGCGGTGGACGCGGAACCTGGATTGCGGGCTTATTTGCCAAACAGGGCGGGTACAATTTCGTCGCCGCCGCTGATTATTTTGAGGACAGAGTCAACACATTCGGCGACAAATTCAACATTCCGGCAGATAAACGCTATACGGGTTTATCGTGCTACAAGAAGATGCTCGAAGGCAAGCTTGACGCGATAGTAATCGAAAGCCCCCCTTATTTTCATCCTGAGCAGGCCGCCGCAGGCGTCGATGCCGGCGTGCACGTATATCTCGCCAAGCCCATTGCCGTCGATGTCGTCGGCTGCAACACAATCGCTGAAAGCGGCAAAAAAGCTACCGCGGCGAAACACTGTTTTCTTGTCGATTTCCAGACCCGCGCCAATGAATTTTATCGCGAGGCCGTCAAACGCGTCCATAACGGCGACATTGGCAAATTCGCCTTTGGAGAAGCGACTTATCATGCGGATAATCCATGGAAGCATATGGTTGAAGGATTAGCGAAGGATCCGGCAAATCCTGAAAATCGACTTCGCGCATGGGGGCTTGATAAGATTCTTTCAGGCGACATTATCACCGAGCAAAATATTCATACCCTTGACGTGATGAGCTGGATTATGAACCAGGCACCGCTTCGTGCTTTTAGCAAGGGCGGGCGAACCGTCCGAGACGATGCCGGCGATGTATGGGACCATTTTGTCGCGACATTCGAATACGCGGATAACGTCGCTTTCAGTTTCTCCTCAAGACAGTTCAATGGTTACGGCACAAACCCGGAAGGCATAAGAAACCGGATTTTCGGCTCCAAGGGCGTCCTCGAAACCGAATATGGCGGAGCAGTCCTTATCCGGGGCGACAATTTTTATCGCGGGGGTAAAACTTCCGATATTTACGAACAGGGAGCCGTCCATAACATTCAGACGTTCCACGAAAATATTACCACAGGTGATTTTACAAATTCAACAGTTGAATCCAGCGTCCGCAGCAACCTCGTGACAATCCTCGGCAGAACCGCAGCATACGAGGGGCGTCTCGTCGTCTGGGACGAAATAGTAAAAAGTAATCAGAAACTGCAGGCCAATCTGAAAGGCCTCAAGGATTAAATGGTACTTTGACTAATTGCAGCGCTTTCGACCGAATTGGATGTGCGTTTCCTTACAGGAGCTGAACAAATGAATTTATCTAAAATGACTCGTCGTCAAATGGTTGCAGATTCAGCCAAGGTCATTGCAGGTCTTGTCTTGACAGGGGGATGCGTATCTGCTGAGTCCATATCATCCAGGTCTTCTCACGGAGGATTTAAGATAGGCGTCTGCGACTGGATATTGGGTAAGGAGGCAAGTCCCGAGGCATTATTCGAAGTTGCCAAACACGTGGGAGTCGACGGAATCCAGTTAAACTTTAATACGTCCAGCAGGCCAATCCATCTGCAGAAACCCGAAGTCCGTGACAATTACCTCAAAGCGGCCCGCCAATACGGTTTGCATATCCCTTCAATCGCGATTGTGGAGCTTAACAATGTCCCGTTAAAGGGCAATGACCCGCGCGCAGAGCAATGGCTGTCCGAAAGTATCGATGTATGCCGGGCAATTGGGGGCAAGGCAGTTCTGGTTCCTTTTTTCGGCAATGGCGATTTGATTGGGGATGAAAAAGGTTTGGCTGTTGTTGTCGAAAAACTGAAAAAGATTGCGCCGAAGGCAGAAAAAGCAGGCGTGTCCCTTGCCGTTGAATCTTATCTTACCGCTGAACAGCATCTGGATATTATAAATCGCGTCGGCTCCGGGGCTATCAGCGTGTACTACGATGTGGCCAATTCACAGTCAAAAGGTTACGACATTTGCAGGGAGATTCGTTTGCTCGGGAAGCACATCGCTGAGTTTCACGCCAAGGATAATGACGGCCTTTACGGTAAAGGTTCCATCGATTTTAAGGCGGTTCGCAAGACAATTGACGATATTGGTTATCGCGGCTGGATAGTGATGGAGGGAACCAAAATGCCGCTGGGAGTGGAAAAAAGCTGCCAATACGATACTGAATATCTAAGAAGTATCTTTCCGTCGAAAGTGTAGCAACGGAGTCGAAAACACCGGCAAATAAGCCGGTATGGATTTTGAAATCCGACATTTGTTTACCGCGGACGAAGGATGTAAATAGGAAAACGAAATGGCAAAGAATATGGAGCAGTTGTACGCACAGCGCCTGAAACGGTACACGACGGCGATGCGAAACGGCAAACCCGACATGGTCCCTGTTCGTCCGTTTGTCGCCGAGTTCACCGCCAGTTACGCCGGTTACACCTGCCAGGAAGTCACGCACGATTACGAAAAGGCATTTATCGCAGCGCGCAAATGCGCAGCCGACTTTGACTGGGACGCGGTCGTCAGCAATATGGTTTACGTCTGGACCGGCCTCACCGAGGCAATAGGCACAAAATATTACGCGGCCCCCGGGATAAACATACCGCCTGATACGGGTTTCCAGTACCGAGAGCCGCCCGAAGACCAGGCATTCATGAAGCCCGAGGAATACGATGAATTTATTAAGGACCCTACAGGTTTTCTCTTTAATATCTGGCTGCCGAGGGTATCCAGATACGTAACCGCCACAGGCAAGCCCTCGTCCTACCACAACAACCTTTCGTTTCTCAAAGGCGGCATGGCGATGCTGCAATATTTCAATTCTTTCGGCAGACAAAACGAGTTGCTGCGTACTGAATGCGGCACGGTATCTGCAATATCGGGAATTTTCAAAGCGCCTCTCGATATTATCGCGGACAAACTGCGGGGATACCTGGGCCTGGTGAACGATTTGCTGGAAAGGCCGAAAAAAGTAATGGCCGCTTGTGAGGCGCTGATGCCGCATCTTGAATGGATGGCCCTTTCGGCTGCATCAAAGGAAGTCCCCATCGGTTACTGGATGCATCGCGGGTGCGTGCCTTTTGTCAATATGGAGCATTTCAACAATTTCTATTGGCCCACCGTCAAACCGATTATTGAATCAATCTGGTCGAAGGGATACCAGGTCCTGTTTTACGCCGAGGGCAACTGGGACGCTCATCTCAAGAGTTTTGCGGAACTGCCGGATGCGTCCATTGTCTATCACTGCGACAGGGGCGACATCTTCAGGATACACAAAGAGATTGGACATAAATTCTGTATCAGCGGCGGCGTACCCAACACCCTTCTCAGTATGGGTACACCGCAGGAAGTCCGCGACTGCTGCAGAAAAATAATTGAGGGCGTCGCACAGGATGGCGGCTACATCATGGACGCCAGCGCCATTATCCAAAATGACGCGAAAGTCGAAAACATGAAAGCGATGACCGACGCGACTCGTGAGTATGGTATCTATTAATTGTGACTAATGGTCAGACCGGAGATAATTTAAATATGGTAAATAGAAGCGAATCAGCCAAAAAACCGGGAGTATGTTTTCCCTGGGAAGAAAAACTCAAGGAATTCAGCGAAATAAAAGGCGACAAGGAGCTCGTGAAGAAAATATGGGAAGACGTTGACTCGCTGGCATACGTTTATATCTGGCACTGCCTGCTCTCATTCTAAATCTTCGTGGATATTATCTTACAGGCAAAATCGTGAAAATTTAGGGTAGTCCCGGCAAATTTTGCTCTGGCATCCGCGTCGCAAATCTCCGGCGTATCGCCCTTTACATATCGGCAACAGGGGGCTAAAATGAAACCGCTATGGAAAGAATAAAAATTTACGACACAACACTGCGAGACGGGATGCAGACCGAGGGTATCAGCTTCTCTCTCGAGGACAAGCTCGCAATCGCCAGGCGCCTTGATGAGCTCGGCGTGGACTACGTCGAGGGCGGTTATCCGGCATCCGGGCCAAAGGATGCGCAGTTCTTCGCAGAGACCGCGAAACTGGGCCTGGCCAACTGCAAAATCGTCGCCTTTGGCAGCACGCGCAGAATCGATTCAAAAGCGGAAGATGACGCTTCTCTTAACGCGATACTTGCCTGCAAGGCCCCTGCCGCGACCATAGTCGGCAAGACGTGGGACCTGCACGTTACCAGCGTTCTGGGCTGTTCACTGGACGATAATATCGCCTTGTGCGCCGACTCCGTGAAATTTCTGAAGAAACACGGTCTGGAGACAATCTTCGACGCCGAGCATTTTTACGACGGCTACAAGGAAAATCCCGAGTACGCGATAAAGGTGCTGCGGGCCGTGGCCGAGGCGGGAATCGATTCGATTGCACTTTGCGATACCAACGGCGGCACATTGCCGAACGACATTTACGACATCACTAAAACCGTCTGCAATCTTTTAAAGCCCCTGACTATCGGCATCCATACCCACAATGACTGCGACTGCGCAATCGCCGGGTCACTGGCGGCGGTCCACGCAGGCGCAAGACAGGTGCAGGGGACAATCAACGGACTCGGCGAACGCTGCGGCAACGCCAACCTGTGCACGGTTATTCCGAATCTGGCTTTCAAGATGAAATTCAACGTCCTGACCCCGGAAAAAATCAGGACGCTTACCGAGGTATCCCGCTTTGTCTTCGAGATATGCAACCTGAACCCGGTAACGAATATGCCATACGTCGGAGAAAGCGCATTCGCTCATAAAGCGGGGCTTCACGTTGATGCTCTGCGAAAAAACAAACGCACATACGAACACATCGACCCCAAGCTTGTCGGCAACGAGAGGCGATTTCTTATCAGCGAGCTTAGCGGCAAATCCAACATACTCGCGGAGCTGGAAAAGGCGAAAATCACCGAAGACAAGAAGCTGGCAAGGGAAATCCTCGAACGCGTGCAGGAACTCGAAAACGAGGGCTATCAATTCGAGGCGGCTGACGCCAGCTTCGACCTGCTCGTCCGAAAGATTATGGGGACATACAAACCGGCTTTCGAGCTTGTCAGATACAGCACTACCGTTGAAAAACGCAACAGCGGGGAGCTTATCACCGAGGCGACGGTCAAGCTGAAGATAGGCGACCATATTGAGCACATGGTCGGCGAAGGCGACGGCCCCGTGAATGCGCTCGACGACGCCCTGCGAAAATCGCTGGAGAACTTCTACCCGGCCATTAAAGATATGCACTTAGTTGATTACAAGGTCCGCGTGGTCAACGCCAGGGAAGGCACGGCCGCCCGCGTCCGCGTAATTATCGAATCGCGCGACAAAAAAGATATATGGGGCACCGTCGGCGTATCGGAGAACATCATCGAGGCATCCTGGCAGGCGCTCGTCGACTCGGTCGAATACAAGCTCCAGAAAGATACACGATAGTATTGTAACTTCGGGCCGTTTTGGCTAATTCATCAGGCAACTATTTTTGTGTCTGCCTGTTGTGCCTCAGCGGGAGTATCCATCCGTTTTCTTTTCCGGCGGTTTATGGTTCGCGATATCTGTTCAATAGGCATCGAGCCGGTGGCGATTTCCAGCGCCTGTTCCGCCGTAGCGGCAAAGGCATCGGCTCCGATTTCCTGCCACAATCCTTCGGCACGGTTAAACAATCCGCCCGAACCATAATCTGCATATTCGGATTGGCGCTAACATCTTTTATCCGGTCAATAAGCTGACGAATGGAAGGCGCCTGTCTTGGGCTTGTTCCGTAAGCAAGCAGTATATCCGGGGCGTACTCGTGAACGAAGGTAAGGATATCGTCGTTGGTAAGCCCGCCGCCTAAAAAACGAACGTCCCAGCCGTCGCTCTCAAAAAGGTCGGCGATAATCTGACCGCCAAGCTCCTGCAGCTCATCCGGGGCGCAACATACCGCAATCTTTTTATTTCTGGCAGACCTTCGCGGCAGTTTGTTCTGCAACTGGTCCACTATTGTGCGATTAATCCTGGTGGCTAAGTGTTCCTGTGCGGGCGTTATCCGCTCAGCCCTCAGCAGCCGTTCAATCTCCACCATTGTGGGCCAGACAACCTCCATATAGACAAGATTGGTCGGCGTTCCGCTTTGCAGCGTCTCCTCAATGACTACCCGCGAATTTCTTCTATCTCCTCTTAACAGGGAATCCAGATACCGCTCGACGATTTCTTCTCTAATCATAATCTTTCTCCAAATCTTGCCACTGTTTTTGTCTATTTCAACACCAACGGGACTTCAAAACCCACAAATGTTAATATGGGTAATATATGAATCGGAAGCAGTCCCCAAAATTCTTTAGTTAATTTGGGTAATCTGCGTAATTGAGGAAACATATCAAGGCGAGTTTTAGCCGGTGGGAATCATTTTAAACAAATCATTGCGTAATCAAGCCGATATTATAGGGCTTTCCCAGCAAGACAATATTGGCCGGAATTTTTCGCTTTGGTGTGTAAAATCAATCTAACTATTTCCTGCGTCAGGCCCCTGCAATGCCTCAGTGATTTACAGAATAGCTGCTATTTTAAAATTTGATGACTGAGGAAAAAACCAATAAGATATAAACATGGAGAACTAAAACGATAACTGCTTCCTCTTTTATCCAGGAAAATGCGAATGAGTTCAAAGAAAGTTTGCTTAATAGCAGAACTGACAGCATGGTTTATAGCTTTATCATCCTCTCTCGCATTCATATTGTTATCTGTAAGAATCCCGATTTGTCTTTTGTTATTTGTTCCAGCAATACTGTCTTATATATACGCGATCGTTATGAGATTCGCTGGCTCAAGAGCAGTTCATTTTGTATATCAAATATGGTGCTTTTTATGGTTGGTTCCCCTTGGTATATTTCTTCTTCTACTCGCTTTTGGCGCAACCACTGGATTAATTAATGAAGCTAAATACCGTGAGCTATTCCTAATCTGGATGAGTATTTTAATGGTCGTAAGCCTATGGGGCGGCGTGACATTTATTTATCGAATCGGCCTCAAAGCCACGGAGCACGCCCAAGAGGAAATGAAAGAATAAATGAAAATATCTACAGTTATTTATAATAGAAGTTAAGTAAAAAAGATTGTAGCTATCGGAGGAAGAGGGAATCAGGATTCATTTTCGCCTGGGCCTGTGTCCGGCGGAGTGGACGGGTGTTGCGGAGGCTGGGGCATATTAACCTGTCTGCAAATGACCGAGCGTTCGCCAAGCAGGGTGTCATTGGCAAACAACTGGAAACGATATTCGCCGGTATGCTGAAAAACCACGCCCATCAGGTTTATGGCGACGGTTACAATTTGCCTTACGTCCTTGAAATCCACGGGCTGGCCCTGCTCGAAGATGACCTTGTCCTGGCTATCAATATCGACGAGGCGGATTTTAAGCCGGGTAACGCCGTGGCCGTTGGTCATTTCGCAAAAGAATATGAGCTGGTCGTGGCGAACGGGGTACTTGGGGGCGTTGATGGTCTGAATTATATTTATGATGCTCGGCATTCCCGACAGCCGGTCAAAAATTACCCTGTCGCAGACGATTGAGGAAAGCAGA
>Ga0315275_10006174_pt1 | contig 11429 bp, 6 predicted proteins | sample YL17G03_0_MG_FD_205557 | JGI IMG/M metagenome (GOLD analysis project Ga0315275, IMG submission 205557) | Sediment microbial communities from Yellowstone Lake, YNP, Wyoming, USA - YL17G03_0 | ecosystem: Environmental > Aquatic > Freshwater > Lake > Sediment | place: USA: Wyoming | collected...
GAAATTGAAGATGCTACAGATATTGGAGTGGCTCAGCGCAGAGGCGGCACGTGCTTCCTGAAGAAACCGGGCCTGCTCCTCTTTTGTCGTGGTGAGATGATGTGGAAGGAATTTAAGGGCAACATCGCGGTCGAGAGTGGTGTCATGAGCCTTGTAGACGACTCCCATGCCTCCCTCACCCAATTTCTCGAGGATTCGATAGTGCGATATGGTTTGTCCTATCACGGCAACACCTCCCGCCAGAAGACGGCGGGATTCTGAACATTGCGACCACTCACAGAAGAAATTCGTGGGCAATTTTCGAACATTCCGCGTTCGCCGAGCTTTTCGAGGATTCTGTAGTGCGATATGGTTTGGCCCAGCATGGTAACGATCTCTCTGTAGCTACGAGGTAGGTGTCGCTTAGGAACTTATAACCCTGGGGAGCAGGGTTCGACGGTGCTGACGCACTGCAACTTAGCGAATCGGGCGGGGAATATCAATTCGGCGGGTGACGTCCCATGTAGACATCGATTCCTCGAATTTCCCAGGCTTACATAAGCAAAAGGCCTTGCGAATGTAGTGTCTTTGTGATATCTTTTCTGCGAATCAGATTCGTTTCAGAAACTAGTATGGCTAGGGTTCTGCAGGTGCCCTGTTCGCCCCGCAAATCCAAACAACGCCCGCTCATTCAGCGGCCATTCTCATTGCCTCCCCTCATCGTGAGGCGCGTCATCTATGCCACCCTTGTGTTGCTGTTGTTCACGTGACACACGGAACGAGAAATCGAAACGCACAAGTGTTCAATTCTCAAACAGTCGGCCGATACTAACGTGATGTTGGCTCCCTCTCAGAATTCCATTGTCCTACCATCCTAGGACGCTGACAATTGTATAGTCTCTAGAACTTTTCCGATAAATAACAAAAGCGCGGGGATATTATGCTCCTACACCAACAGTTCGTCCGAACCGCAAAACAGTATGAGGCAAAGCTGGCAATTATTGACAGGACTCTCAATCGCCGAGTCACATACAAGAGGGCACTGATTGGATCTCTGATACTCACGAAGAAATTCGAGGCCTACGCCCCTGGGTTCCTTGGTATCATGATGCCAAATTCCGCCGGCTCCGTGCTGGCGATTCTGGCGACGCTGATGAGCGGACGCGTCCCCGTGATGATCAACTACTCCACGGGCGCAGCCGCCAACTGCGAGTTTGCCCAAAAGAAATGCGCTTTCAAAACGATTATCACATCTAAGGCCCTCTGCGAGAAAATCAATTGCCGCAAAGTCGACGGGATGGTCTACCTCGAAGACATCATGCAATCGGTGGGCATCCTTGATAAGATCAAAGCGGCCTTCAGAGCTGGACGACCGGTCGATCGCATCCTGAAGAGCATCCACGAGGGGAAAGAGGATGATTCGCTGCTCATCTTGTTCACAAGCGGCAGTGAGAAGGAGCCAAAAGGCGTACAGCTGACCCACAAAAATATCAGTTCAAACATTGTGGCCCTGAAAAAAGCCATCCTTTTCACGGCTGAAGATACGTTCCTGGCAAACCTCCCCTATTTCCATGTTTTCGGACAAACTGCAAATCTCTGGGTTCCATTTGCAGAAGGAATGACAATCGTGACATATGCAAATCCTCTGGACTTTAAGACGATATGTGATATTGTTCGGGAGGAGCGAGTAACGTTGATGGCGGGAACACCAACGTTCTTTTGGGGCTATGTAAGGAACTCGAAACCCGGAGATTTCGCAAGCTGTCGCATCATGCTCTCGGGAGCAGACAAGTGCCCGGACGCACTTCGCAAGGCGTTCATGGAGAAACACGGTAAGGTCTTACTTGAGGCATACGGGACAACCGAGACGAGTCCCGCCATTACGGTCAACACACTTGAACACAATCGACCGGGGAGTGTGGGACGTGCGATAGAAGGTGTCCAGGTGAGGGTCGAGAATTACGAGTCGGGCGAGCCTTGCGCGGCTGGAGAGATTGGAAAGATTCTCGTAAAGGGGGACAACGTGATGAAAGGATACTTCGATGACTTTGAGCAGACATCCTTGAGTATCCGACACGGATGGTATGACACGGGCGACATGGGTTACTTGGATACAGAAGGTTACTTGTGGCACGTAGGGAGATTGAAACGATTCCTGAAAGTCGGCGGCGAAATGGTCTCGTTGATTCGAGTTGAGGACGTACTCGAAAAGCTTCTTCCTCCCGAGGTCGAGTGTTGCGTCGTCGAGGTGCCTGATTCTCTTCGCGGATCCAGGATTGTAGCTGCGATCACCCAGCCAATCGACGAAAAGAGCACCTTGAAGAAGATGGCCGAACAACTTCCCAACATTGCGATGCCGAGCAAGTTCGTCGTCATGCCGGAGCTCCCGAAGGCCGGTAGCGGCAAGATAGATTTCAGGACCATAACAGAGAGGGTTCGCGATATCGTCCAGTCGCAATAAGGTACGCGGCAGAGCAATTGTCTGGACTTAAGAATGCAGCCCCCGTAGCGGGGGCTGTTTCTTTTTCACCGATTCTGGGTCAATGTTCTCTATCCGAAGCCTTGACATCCTCCTTTTCCTTTCGTAGGTTCTTCCCATTCGCTTGCCACCGTGGGGGCTGTTCGTCTCCTCGTCCAGCCACAATCATTTCACATCAATCCCTACCACAGTACATTCTATGACCGAACAAAAACGAACAAGACCACTCGTTCCTGCCGAGTCAACTATGCCGGAATTCACACTTCGGGCGGTGATTCTCGGGATTATCATGGCTGTCGTCATGGGCGCCGCCAACGCTTACCTCGGTCTCAAGGCCGGAATGACCATCGCAGCCACCTACACAACCGCGGTGATCGGCATGGCCGTTCTGAAACTGCTGAAAGGATCCCTCCTCGAAGAGAATACGGCACGAACCGTGGGCTCAATCGGTGGCAACGTGGCCACGGGGGCAATTTTCACGATGCCTGCGTTCTTTATTGCCTCGGTGTGGCCTGAATTCTTCTCTTTCGAGCACTATCTCATCTGCACGGTCATTCTCATCGTGGCCGGAATTCTGGGAATCATGTTCGTCACGGTCCTCCGGAAAGTTCTGGTGGAAGATGCCGAGCTCCCCTTCCCCGAGTCCATCGCAGCGTCGGAAATCCATAAGTCGGGGCAGAGCGGGACTCAACACTCTCGCTTCCTCTTTGCAGGCATGGGCCTCGGTGCCTTTTTCAGTGCCCTGGTTGAATTCAAGGTCGTCGCAGGTGGGTGGCAGAAACTTGTAGGTCTCACCAAAGGAACATTCTTGTTGCGCGCACCGGGAATGAATCCGGCGTATTTGGGTGTCGGCTATATCATCGGTCCAAAACTCGGCGCGATCAATTTCAGCGGAGGCGTGCTCGCATGGGGATTGCTGACACCTCTCATCGCATATTATTTGCATCGCGACAATCCCGCGGCTGTGACCGACTGGGTTGCGGAACTGACCTACGTGTGGAGGAATATCGTCCGCTATATCGCTATTGGGGGAATGCTGGTCGGAGCATTCTACACACTCTACAAAATGCGCACGAGCCTCTTCGATGGCATTACGCGTTCATTCTCCTATATGAGGCGATCGGCGCAAGGGGATGGCGAAATCCTGAGAACCGAGAAGGATATCAGCATACGGTACTCCTTCCCGGCCATCGGACTCATCACCGTCGTCATGTACTTGATTTTCTCCTACTTCACCGGGTCCGCTCTGCCTGCAGCGGTCGCAGCGATCGTCATGCTGTTCTTTGGATTCGTCTTTGCCGCAGTATCCGGTTACCTTGTCGGCATCATCGGCGTCAGCAACAATCCGACCAGCGGTTTGACTGTCTCCGTCTTGATCGTCGTTGCATTCATGATGGTAGGATTAGGCATGCAGGGTGAAGCTGCAATCGCTGCAGTGCTCGGCGTAGCCGCCTTCACCTGTACGAGCGTCTCAGTCGCAGGCGAGATGATGCAGGATCTCAAAGCTGGTCACATCCTGGGATGCACACCATGGAAGATGCAGGTGGGCGACATGTTCAGCATCACTGCTGCCGCGAGCGTGATGTTTCTGATCCTCACTCTTCTGCATCTGGGCGACATCAAGCGGGTAGTCGGGGGCGAACTTGAGAGACTCGATCAGCAACAGATTACGTCGGTCACGTATAAAGGCACAAACGCCGAGTTGAAAGGGAAAGAGTTCTCCCTCAATCAACTTCGGACACTCCCGCCCGAGCGTCAAAACGACATCCTAGGAACACAGGCTGGATTTGGAAGCGAGAAACTCGCGGCACCACAGGCAAGCCTCATGGCCATCGTGAGCCGGGGAATCGTGGAAGCCAAGACAGAATACATCCTCATTATCGTTGGCATGTTCATGGGATGCGCATTTATCATGATGCAGGTGAAGAGCCCAATGTTGATCAGTGTCGGGATGTATCTGCCGATCGATACGACATTTGCGATTTTTGTGGGGGGTCTTCTGAAGGGTCTTGTCGATAAACTCGCCGCCAAACGGGGCATCGAAGGGAAAGCGAAGGAATCGATGGACAACATCGGCGTTCTTCTCGCTTCCGGCATGATCGCAGGCGAGGCACTTTTGGGTCTTCTGTTCGCCGGGCTAGCCTTCGCCGAAGTGAAGATTTTCCATGTGTTTGATTCACCCTGGTATCTTGCCAGCATGGTATCTATCGCGATCATCGGATATGTGTTGGTACGCGTCCCGCTTGCGAGGTCGGAACAGGCCGAATCGCCAGCGGATCATTGATCTCCCCGACTGGCAATCATCAAACAAAGACATTTGCTAAAACAGAAGAGCCCCGATATTGGGGCTCTTTGTTTTGCGACCTATCAAGAAGGTGGTGATGCGAAACGCAGACGGAATGCTACTTCTTCACCAGTTCGACGCGACGATTCTTCGCCCGACCTTCTTCCCTCCTGTTGTCGGCAACTGGTCGATCCTGCCCGAAGCCTGCAGCGCTCAGCCTCGACGTCTGTATGCCTGCTTTTGTCAACGCAGCGACAACCGATTTCGCTCTGTCGTCTGACAGTTTCAGGTTGCTTTTGGCATCACCGACATTGTCTGTGTGGCCTTCCACGCTTATTTTGAGGTCGGCGTTGTCCTTGAGCAGCTTCACGATCTGATCGATGAGGGGCTCAGATTCCGGCTTGACTGTGGATTTGCCTGTATCGAAGTGTATGTCGAGCGCAATGAAACCATCCTTGTTGAGACCATCGAGCATGTCCGTAGCAACAATATCCTGATTCATGAGTTGTTTCTCGACCACTGTTACAGTGTAATAGATCGTCTCCGACCATACCTCCACCCACACCTCCACATTCTCGCGGACAATAATAGCCGTGAGAGCCTCCCGAGTGTATCGATTGTCTTCATAGAGCTCTGTCTTTCCTTGCCACAGTATCTTTCCGCCGATTTTCTTTATCGCATTGACATAGTTTCGGTGGATTTGCAGCTCGCTAACCTTCGGATTGGCCGGATCCTTTGGAGCGTAGTTCACGATGTTCACTTTCCCTTCAACAGTCACCAATTTCTTCCCGTCGAAGAACTTGTAGGCATCAAATTCCATCGTTCGGGCTCCTGAGATATAGAAGCCGGGTATCCGATTGAAGAGCGCGGGATCTTTTGTCCCCGGTTCATCTTCCTGGGCAAAACCCTTCGAAAGGAACATCAACAGTGAGACAACGAACAATGTGGCAAAACGCATGCGACGCATAGCATGGATTCCTTTCACTCAACTGCAGGTGTGGAGGGTGCTGGACGGAGCTTCGGCGATGTTTAGCTGCGGAGAATTCTTCGCAGCCACAACGCGGGGTTAATATAGGATTGAGAATTCGGAGATTCAAGCACTTCGCAGCAAAATGTTCACGAGCCGGATAATCCGCAACAGCCCTTTCTCCCGGAGCCATCTACTCCTCTTGTGCGTCAGGTGAGAGAAAGACGGAGATCGTCACAATCGAGAAAACTCGATCTCCACAAGCGTTGATTTTCCACATTTGTTTCGTAAATTCAATGCGTTCTGCCATCGGATTTTCCGTAGCCTTTCAACGCTTCTCCCGAGAAACTAAGCTTTATGACGTTTAAACCTTTCAATGAGATGACCGAGAGCGACTATGCTGCTGTCGGTTTCAAATCCGGACTTGAAATTCATCAGCAACTCCTGACGGAGAAGAAGCTCTTCTGCCGTTGCCCAGCCGGTCTGTACAGCGACTCTTTCAACGCCGAGATACTCCGCCATATGCGCCCCACCCTCTCAGAACTCGGAGAGTACGATGGGACAGCGCTGATGGAGTTCAAAACAAAGAAGGAAATCATCTATCAAATCAATCACAGCACCGTGTGCACGTACGAGATGGATGATACGCCACCGTTTGAGTTAAACGATCAGGCTCTTGATATCGCGCTGGAGGTTGGCCTGCTCTATGGCTGCAACATGGTTGACGAGATTCACATTGCACGAAAGCAGTATCTCGACGGCAGCATACCGACAGGGTTCCAACGCACAACCATCGTGGGTGTACAAGGCAGTATTCCGTACAAAGACCGCAGGATAACGATTGTCCAATTGGGACTGGAGGAAGACGCCTGTCGCGAAGTGAGCGATGTCGGACACCTGCGAGTGTATCTCACAGATCGCCTCGGCATGCCGCTCATCGAAACAGTGACTGCCCCCGACATGCGCACACCGCAGGAAGTTGCTGAAGTTGGCGACATCCTCCGCAAACTCGTCAGGAGCACGGGGATGGTCCGGACCGGGCCGGGCGCTGCCCGCCAGGATGTCAATGTGAGCGTTACGGGAGGAACTCGTGTTGAGATCAAGGGCGTGCCAAGGATTCCCAATATCCCTTTGCTGACGTACAACGAAGCAATGCGGCAATTCAATCTTCTCCTGCTCCGCGAGGAACTGCATCGGCGCGGCATCACCAAGGACACATTTGAAGCGCGTGCCGAAGAAGTGACGAAGCTCCTCCGAAAAACTCGCTATATGCCGGTAAAGAACGCCATTGCAGAAGGAATGAAAGCTCAGTGTGTCTTGCTGAGGGGATTCAAAGGACTGCTCCGGTGGCAAACGCAGACAGATACGTTCTTCTCACGCGAAATCTCAGACCGTGTGCGAGTCATCGCATGCCTTACAACGCTGCCCAACATTATCCATTCGGACAGCCCCAGTGAGACCCTTGCCTCATCAGAATGGCAGATGCTCAAGAAAGCAGTGGCTGCGAGCGACAATGACACATTGGTACTCGTCTGGGGCAACGAGATCGACGCCAAAACCGGAGCCGCCGAGATTGCTATCAGGGCAAAAGAGGCAACAATCGGCATCCCATCAGAAACCCGGCAAGCCCTGCGCGACGGGACGAACGGATTCGAACGTATCCTACCAGGCCCCGACCGAATGTATCCGGATACGGATCTTCCTCCCCGGCGAATTGAGCGTGAACATCTGAAAAGCATAAGCACAAAAGTACCACGCCCATTCTATGAGAATATTCAATGGTACAATGAACTCGGCATTCCAGATGATGTCAAGGACCCTCTGAGCATTTCGCCGCACTCTGCACTCTTCGAATCTGCTGTCAAGCGCTGGGGCCTACATCCCACCCTCGCCTCCATAGCGCTGATTCAGCTCCCCAAGAGAGTTGCTCGTCACTTTGGACAACAGGTCTCATTCTCGTCACATTCGATGAAAGAGCTTCTGCTCGCGTTGAAGGATCATGTCTTAGCACGGGAAGGCATACTTCCAGCATTGCGGGAAATGGCATCAGGCCGGGAGTTCACCAGAGAATCACTCCCACCCCGATGCTCGGACGCGGAATTGGAGGAGACAGTCAACAAATCATTGAACGTGCTTTCCAGAACAAAGGTGCGTCACCCCGAAAAGAAATCCGAAATACTCATGGGGCTTATCATGAATGATCTCAGGGGCCGGATCGACGGACACGTCGTTGCGACCAGGATTGCCGGCATGTCGGCGGAGGTTCGACCATGACCTCCACTGACAGCTACCGAGGCTATCGCGGCAAAGCACTGGACACGCTGAAGTCATTCGACGCTATGGTCTGGAGCGATGTTGAAATCACCACAGACACAGGATCGTTCATCGGCATTGTTCTTCCGCGATCAGAAACGGCTGATCCGCTCCATATCGTTCTGAAGCTCCGCAGCGGATACAATATCGGTGTGGCGGCAGAGAGCGTGCAGGCAATCACCGTGCACGGGCGCAAGGAAGCACACTACAAGATACCCGAGAAGGAATTTCCCTACGATCCCGCGAAACCCAGGGTGAAGCTCCTCGGCACCGGCGGGACCATCGCAAGCCGGCTCGACTACAGGACAGGTGCAGTTATTCCTGCGTTTTCTCCCGGGGAGCTGTATGGCTCAGTGCCTGAGCTGGCTGACATCTGCAACCTCGAGACTGAGAAGCTGTATGGGGTTTTTAGCGAGAACATGGGGCCCGAACAGTGGATCGGCACGGCACAGGCCATCGGCCGCGAAATCGCCAAAGGCGTGCAGGGAATTGTGATAGGGCATGGTACGGACACGATGCATCACACTGCCGCTATTCTATCATTCATGGTTCAGAATTCGCCGGTCCCGATTGTCATGGTCGGCTCGCAACGGTCGAGCGATCGCCCCTCTTCCGATGCCGCGCTCAACCTCATGCATAGCGTCAAGACTGCGGCCGAAAGCGATATTGCTGAAGTCATGGTTTGCATGTTTGGACCTACATCGGATCAATATGGATTGCTCCATCGGGGAACCCGGGTCCGCAAGATGCACTCCAGTTACCGATCGACCTTTCGGACAATCGGCGATATTCCTATTGCGATGGTCAGCCGTGAGAAGATCACTCCGTTGCGACAAGACTACAAGCGGAGGCGCAAAGACCAGGACGTCATCATTAATACGGCATTCGAAGAAAAAGTCAGTATCGTCTACTACTACCCGAACATGAAACCTGACATTATCGACTCCCTTATTGACAACAACTACCGGGGAATCATTATTGCCGGGACCGGCCTTGGACATGTCAACAAACCCCTCTACCCCTCACTCAAGAGAGCCCGGGAGAGGAACATCGCAGTCTTTATGACAGTCCAGACCCTCTGGGGATATGTTCAGATGTACGTCTATGACACGGGAAGGGACATGATGGAACTCGGAGTAGTCCCATCGGCGAATATGCTTCCCGAAGTCGCCTACATGAAACTCGGTTGGGCGCTTGGACAGACAGATGATCTCGCGAAAGTACGCCAAATCATGTTGACTCCTATTGCCGGCGAAATCACGGAGCGTGAACCGAGCAACGGCTATCTGATTTTCCAGGGAGGCATCCCAGAAGTCGAGGAATTCATCTCCCGGTATCGGCGTTAGCGACGGATTACTCTCCAATTTGCTCTGATGTGTCGTGCCATCGAGAGTCAATTCTCATTTTTGATTTTCCCTAACTTCTACGTATATTTGTCCTTGCCGCAAAGGGAATCCAGCACCGCCAGACTGAAGTGAACAAAGGAAGAATGAATAGTTCTGCTACTGCAGTTCCTCCGAAACAAAGCAGCTCCCGGCTTCTGGGACTACCACGCGAGACTCTCCTTTGTTGGTATGAAGACATGCTCCTCGTCCGAAGGTTCGAGGAAAAGTGCGCTCAGCTCTATGGGATGGGCATGATCATGGGCTTCTGTCATCTCTACAACGGACAGGAAGCCGTCTCGACCGGAGCCATCAAAGGGGCGATCAATTCAGACGACTACGTCATTACGGCATACAGGGACCATGGCCAGGCCATCTCGAAGGGAGTTCAGCCGAAGGCTATCCTCGCGGAACTCCTCGGCAAGTATACAGGAACGACGAAAGGCAAAGGCGGATCGATGCATATTTTCGATCGCGCCACCAATTTCCTCGGCGGCCATGCTATCGTTGGAGGGCACATCCCCATCGCTGCAGGCGTAGCCTTTGCCATCAAGTATCGCGGCGAAAAGAAAGTATGCCTTTGTTTCATGGGCGATGGAGCGACAAACATTGGAGCATTTCACGAAGGCCTCAACCTCGCCGGATTGTGGAAACTCCCTGTCATCTATATCATAGAGAATAACAAGTACGGTATGGGAACGGCGGTCGAGCGTGCGTCGGCTGTGGAAGAACTCTACAAGAAGGCGTATGCCTATAACATGCAAAGTGAGCTCGTGAACGGCATGGATGTCCTGGACGTATACCAGAAAGTGAAGGCTGCTGCAGATCGTGCCCGCGAAACTTATGAACCCACTCTCCTCGAAATTGAAACGTACCGGTTCCGAGGCCATTCGATGTCTGATCCCGTCAGTGGCCATTACCGTTCGAAAGAAGAAGTCGAACGGTTGAAACAATCAGATCCAATTATCCATCTTGCCGAGACGCTCAAGGAAGAAGGGATGATTTCACAGCAGTACCTCGACGAAGCAGAGGATCGGATCAAGAAAATCATACAAGAGTGTGTTGAGTTCGCAGAAAATAGCCCTGAGCCACCAATCGATGAACTTTGGAAGGATGTCACCATCGAAAGGAGCGGAGAATAGCCATGGCTATTGTGAGTCTACGCGAAGCCCTCAATCAGGCTATCGATGAAGAAATGGCACGAGATGAACGGGTCTACTTGATGGGCGAAGAGGTGGCAAACTACCAAGGTGCATACAAAGTCAGTCAGGGCTTGCTGCAAAAGTGGGGTCCAAAACGCATCATCGATACTCCGATCGCAGAATCCGGATTTGCTGGCCTGGGGATAGGATCAGCGATGGTTGGACTTCGTCCGATCGTTGAATTCATGACCTGGAACTTCTCTCTCGTCGCGTACGATCAGATAGTCAACAACGCTGCGAAAATGCTTTCGATGTCGGGCGGGAATTTCAGTGTTCCCATCGTTTTCCGCGGCCCGGGCGGAGCAGCCCATGGACTCGGAGCCACTCACTCCCAAGCCCTAGAATCCATCTATAGTCATATTCCAGGATTGAAGGTCGTCATGCCTTCAACCTGCAAAGATGCGAAGGGCTTGCTCAAGAGCGCTATCCGAGACGATAATCCGATCGTCTTTATCGAGAGCGAGGTAATGTACGGCGACAAAGGCGAGATCCCCGATGGAGAGTACACCATCCCAATCGGTGTCGGCGAAGTGAAGAAAGAGGGAAGAGATGTCACCATCGTCTCATGGTCCAAGATCCTCGCGCATGTTGTCTTGAAAGCCGTCGACGTCCTCCAGGAAGAGCTGAATATCAGCATCGAAGTCATCGATCCCCGCACTATCCGTCCGATGGACTACGACCTCATCGTTTCGTCTGTTAAAAAGACAAACCGACTGATAATTGTTGAGGAGGGCTGGCCATTTGCCGGCGTCGGCGCACAGATCTCACATGAGGTCGCTGCCAGGGCATTCGATGATCTCGATGCACCGGTGGAAAGGGTCAC
>Ga0315275_10006176_pt1 | contig 11428 bp, 8 predicted proteins | sample YL17G03_0_MG_FD_205557 | JGI IMG/M metagenome (GOLD analysis project Ga0315275, IMG submission 205557) | Sediment microbial communities from Yellowstone Lake, YNP, Wyoming, USA - YL17G03_0 | ecosystem: Environmental > Aquatic > Freshwater > Lake > Sediment | place: USA: Wyoming | collected...
GAACGACCTGGCCGGTATCCGGAAGCGAGACGCTGAACAAGCTCCTCTTTGAAGAGTTTGAGGAAACCCTGAAGGGCAAGTGGGCCTTTGAGCCAGATCCGATCAGGGCTGCTCACTTGATGATTGAGCACATTGACAAGAAGAGGAAGGCGTTAGGTATAGACAAGGCAAGAGAGAGGGTCCTGTACGATATGGAAATGAGAAGAGAACTGGAAGGGGCGTAACCTCTTCAATCAATAGGAAGGAGTGAACCGTGTCAAAGATCATCTGTTCAGCAGCAATCAGAGGTGCCCACAAGATCGTGGGAAGGGCTGAGACAATGTATAAGGAGGCCCTGGAGAAGTGGGGGCCAAAACAAGAGGTGGGGTTCCCCAATACCGGCTACTATCTTCCGGTCATCTACGGCATGCTCGGGATACCGGTGAAGACGGTGGAAGACATGAAACCGGTTCTTGAAAGATGCAGGGCAATTTTGCCTCTGCCGGTGAAGGAGAATGTACACCTCCCCTACCTGGCGCCTGCCCTGGATGCAGGGATGGTGACCTTCTTTGCCGAGGAGATTATTGAAGCCATTAAGTATCTGGAAAATCCAAACCTCTACACCAAGCAGGAAGACCCCCTTGACGGCAACATCTGGCTTGGGGCGGCCGACGATATCATCCTGCGGAAGAGGGGTGTGGAGTTTGTTGACGGCACAGCGCCCGGCTTTGCCGCGATTGTCGGAGCAGCGCCAAGCAGTGAAATCGCCAAGAAGATCGCCCAGGAACTCCAGGAGAAGAACCTCTACGTCTTCATGTGCGGGGAGCATGAAGGAAAGAGGTTTTCAGAGCAGTTAGTAGAAGCCGGCGTTCAGATCGGCTGGCCTACCCGCCTGGTCTCTTTCGGTCCGGACATTACCGCAGCAGTGTTTGCTCTCGGGTTTGCCACGAGGGCAGCCATGTCCTTTGGCGGGATCAAGCCCGGAGATTTCCGAAAGATCCTCATCTACAACAAGGACAGGGTCTTTTCCTTCGTGCTCCCCATGGGCTACGTAACTGACGAGTGGTATGCCAATGCAGCGGGGGCAATCAACTATGGCTTCCCGGTAATTGCTGACACGCCCATACCCGAGGTGCTCCCTACCGGCATCTGCACCTATGAGCACGTGGTTTCCAACATTCCCCACGATAAGCTCGTCTCCAAGGCGGTAGAGATAAGGGGGCTGAAGGTTACGGTACATGAAGTGCCGGTGCCCGTTGCCTACGGACCAGCCTTTGAAGGGGAGCGGGTGCGGGGTGATGATATCTACCTGGAGTGCGGCGGCGGACGGACCCTTGCCGTAGAGTGGGTTACCACAAAGGATATGAACGAAGTCGTGGATGGGAAGATTGAGGTCATGGGGCCGGATCTGGATACCGTTCCCCAGGGATCGAAGCTCCCCCTGGCCATCACCGTTGAAGTGGCCGGGAGGCAGATGCAGCCAGACTTCGAGCCTATTCTGGAGCGGCAAATCCACCACCTCATCAACTATGCCCAGGGCGTGATGCATATCGGCCAGAGAGATATTGCCTGGGTGAGGATTGCCAAGCAGGCGGTAGAGAAGGGCTTCCGCCTCTCTCACATCGGGTCGATCATCCACGCAAAGTTCCATCAGGATTTCGGAAGTATCTTTGATAAGGTTCAGGTGAAGATCTATACCGATGAGGCACAGGTGAAAGAGATCCTGAACAAGGCGCGCTCCGTCTACAAGACGAGAGATGCCCGGGTAGAGGGAATGACTGATGAGAGCGAAGAGACCTTCTTCTCCTGCACCCTCTGCCAGTCCTTTGCCCCATCACACGTCTGCATCGTAACGCCGGAAAGAACCGGTCTCTGCGGCGCTTACAACTGGCTGGACTGCAAGGCGAGCAATGAGATTAACCCGACCGGACCCAACCAGCCGGTACCCAAGGGCGAGGTAATTGAACCGCTCTTCGGGCAGTGGAAGGGGGTAAATGCGTTCGTCTATAAGGCTTCGCGGCAAAAGGTGGAGAGGTACAATGCGTACAGCATCATGGTCGATCCCATGACCTCCTGCGGGTGCTTTGAATGTATTGCCGCTGTCCTCCCGATCTGCAATGGCCTCATGGTCGTTGATCGCGACTATACCGGCATGACACCCTGCGGGATGAAGTTCACCACCCTCGCCGGTTCAGTGGGAGGGGGCTCGATCACGCCGGGTTTCGTGGGGCACAGCAAGTACTACATCTGCAGCAGAAAATTCATCGCGGCTGAAGGAGGAATTAATCGGTTGATATGGATGCCCAAGCGGCTCAAGGAGGAGATTCGAGACCGGTTGCAGAAGAGGGCAGACGAGATCGGCATCCCCAACTTTATCGATATGATTGCTGATGAGACGGTGGGAACAACCGAGGATGAGATCCTTGCCTTCCTGACGGAGAAGGGTCATCCCGCATTGAGCATGCCATCGATCATCGGGTAACCCAAAGGAGGGAACCATGGCTTTATCAGGAATTGAAATCTTCAAGTTGCTACCCAAGACCAACTGTGGCGAGTGCGGGGTGCCCACCTGTCTGGCCTTTGCCATGAAGCTGGCTGCCGGTCAGGCTGAGCTGTCTGCCTGTCCCTATGTGTCTGCGGATGCCAAGTTAAAACTGGAAGACGCCTCTGCCCCTCCCGTCCGTCCGGTAACCATCGGTACCGGCGCTGATGCCTTAAAGATCGGCGGGGAAACGGTACTCTTCCGGCACGAGAAGACCTTTATCAACAAACCGGGCATTGCCGTTTTAGTGAGCGACACCATGAGCGATGCCGACGTGGAGGTCCGGCTGAAGCGGCTGAAGGAACTCCAGTACGAACGGGTAGGGTTAGTCCTCCAGGCGGACCTGGTGGCCATCAAGGATACGTCGGGCAACGCCAAACGGTTTGAAGATCTCGTCCAAAAGGCCACGTCAGCAGGGGTAAGCAAGCTCATCTTAATGAGCGACAAGCCGGAGGTGCTGGCTGCCGGTCTTAATCACTGTGCCGACCTCAAGCCCCTCCTCTATGCTGCTACGAAGGCAAGCGCTGAAGCAATGGGGAATCTCGCCAAAGAGAAGGGATGCCCCCTGGCGGTGAAGGGCGGGAACTTAGATGAGGTGGCAGAATTGACCACCAAGCTCACCGGAATGGGTCTGAAGGATCTGGTGATTGATTCCGGCGCCCGGACGGTGAAGAAGGTGTTCGAAGACCACATCGCTATCCGCAGGGCAGCCCTCGTGAGCAAGATCCGCTCTCTTGGTTTTCCAACCATCGCGCTCCCCTGTGAAATGACCGATGACCTGATGAAGGAGGCCCTCATCTCCTCCATCCTGATACCCAAGTATGCCGGCATCCTCGTTCTCTCCAGCCTGGAGGGGCAGAGTCTGTTCCCGCTCCTGGTGCAGCGGATGAATATCTATACCGATCCCCAGAGGCCCATGGCCACGAGCCAGGGAATTTATGAAATCAACGCGCCGGACGTTAACTCCCCGGTATGCATCACCTCTAATTTCTCACTCACCTACTTCATCGTTTCGGGAGAGATTGAAGGGAGCCGCATACCCACGTGGCTTCTGGTCCTGGACACGGAAGGACTTTCCGTTATGACTGCATGGGCAGCGGGTAAGTTTGTAGCAGATACCGTAGCCCCGTTTGTCAAGAAAAGCGGCATCGAGGGAAAGATACAGCACCGGAAGCTGATAATACCAGGCGCAGCAGCCAACATCAGCGGGGACCTGGAGGAGGAACTCTCAGGCTGGCAGATTATGATCGGGCCCCGAGAGGCAGCACATATCACACCCTATCTCAAGAGCTGGACACCATCATAAGGAGGAAAAGTCATGATACGGATCGCTGAGAATATCAATGTGATGTCCAAGACCATCGGGCCGGCAATGAAGGAGCGGAATGCCAAGCCCATTCAGGAGATGGCCATATCAGCCGCCGAGACAGGCGCGGACTACCTTGACATCAATATCGGCCCTGCGCGCAAGGGCGGAGATGAGATGATGGAGTGGCTGGTCAAGACCGTCCATGAGGTGGTGGACCTCCCCCTCTCTCTCGATACTACCAATCCCGTTGCCATGGAGGCGGGGCTAAAGGCACACAAGAAGGGAAGGCCTTTGGTAAATTCAGTCTCCATGCAGCCGGAGCGGCTCGAGAAGACCCTGCCCCTGGTCAAGCAGTACAACGCCCAAATGATCGGTCTCCTCTGGGGAAAAGAGGGGATGCCCCGTGATGTGAATGAGAGGGCAGCGCTCGCCGTAGACCTCTTTTACCAGGCCAACCTGGCCGGGATCCCCAATGAAGACATCTGGATCGATCCGATTGCCACGCCGGTAAGCGGGGAGATCAACCAGGTGATTGCCTGCACCGAATTCATGGCCATGTTGCAGGATATTGCCCCGGGCTGTAAATCCACCGTAGGGCTGTCCAATGTGTCCAATGGTACTCCGGATCACCTCAGGCCGTATCTGAACAGGACCTACATGCTCATGCTCCAGAAGAACGGACTCTATTCAGCCATTGTGGATGCATACGACAAGGAGCTTGCCAAGCTTGCCAAAGGTGAGATGCCCGAGATCGTGAATCTGGTCTACCAGCTCATGGATGGAAAAGAAGTTGGTACCACTTCCCTGAGCCGGAAGGAAGTGGAGTATGTGAAGACGGTGAAGGTCCTCATGGGCAAATCGCTCTATTCAAACTCCTGGCTGGAGATTTAGAGCCAGCGACCTTTTTGAATCTAAAGAAGAAGACAGGTTAAGGTAGAAGAGAAGAAGAGGAACAGAATATCTGTGCAGATACACGGGGAATTGACACAAGAGCCTGCATGGGTGGCAGATCTCGAGACTGAAAGCGGAATCAAGGTCTCGGCCTGCTATCAGTGCAAGAAATGCTCCAACGGGTGTCCGGTCGTCTATGCCATGGACTTTCAGCCGAACCGGTTGATCAGGATGATCCAGCTGGGGCTGAAAGAGGACGTTTTAAAGAGTGCAACCATCTGGGTCTGCGCTTCCTGCGAGACCTGCAGCACCCGCTGCCCGAATGATATTGAGATTGCCACGCTCATGGATTACCTGCGGCAGGCCGCAATCAGAGAAGGCAAGGTAGAGAAAGAGAGGAACACACCCGTCTTCCATCAGACCTTCCTTTCGTCCATCAGGAAGAATGGGAGGGTGCACGAGCTCATGATGATCGGCGAGTACCGGCTTAAGACGAAGGATTTTTTGAGCGACCTCCGCCTCGGCTGGGAGATGTTTAAGCGGGGCAGATTAAGGCTGTTCCCCGCGGGCGTGAAGAGCAAAGGGGAGATCGAAGAGATTTTTAAACGTTCAGAAAGGGAAGAGAGAAGGTGAAGATCGGTTACTACCCGGGCTGCGCGCTCCACGGTACCGCCTGGGAATATGACCAGTCAATTCGAAAGGCCTGCGAAGTTCTGGGTGTTGAGCTTGAGGAGATCAAAGACTGGAACTGTTGCGGGGCAAGCTCTGCCCACATCCTGAATAAGACACTGTCTGTTCTCCTGCCGGCGAGGAATCTTGCGCTGGCAGAGAAGGAAGGCCTGGACCTCCTGGTCCCCTGTGCCGCCTGTTTCAACCGGCTGAAGGCTGCCCAGAAGAAGGTGCGGGAAGAAAACTCCTATCAGGAGGCAGTTCCGATACGGGGGGACACGAAGATCATCCATATCAACGAGTTCTTCTGTGAAAAAGAGATGCTCCTGAGGATACGGGATCGGGTAAAAAAGTCGCTCACCGGCCTCAACCCCGTCACCTACTACGGATGTCTCACGGCCCGTCATCCCAGGGTTACCGGCATGGCGAATTATGAGGACCCTCAGGGAATGGATTGTGTCCTCGAGACGCTCAGTGTGAAAACCAGGCCCTGGTCGTACAAGACAGACTGCTGCGGGGGGAACCTCATGATGACCCGCGTGGACATCGTGAAGAAACTCTCCGGGAATCTCTTCTCCGAGGCAGCGGAGGCAGGGGCAGACTGTATTGTTACCGACTGTCCGCTCTGCCAGGCAAATCTTGATACGCGCGAGCACGAGATCGCCCGGGAGGCAGGAAGGACATTTGATCTCCCGGTCTTTTATATCTCTGAACTGATCGGTCTGGCGCTGGGGATTGATGCAGGGCAGTGGTGGAAAAGGCATATCGTTGACCCACGGGGGCTCCTTGCCAAGAAGGGTTTGATGTAAGCGATTATGGAAGAAGAAAAGATTCTCACACCCACAGGTGAAAAAGGTGAAAAGGTCGGCGCGGTAATGGTGGTCGGCGGAGGCATCGGTGGGATGCAGGCATCCCTGGATCTCGCCAATGCGGGGTACAAGGTGTACCTGGTGGAAGAGACCACAGCCATTGGCGGCAGGATGGCGCAGCTGGACAAAACCTTTCCCACCAATGACTGCTCCATGTGTACCATCTCCCCCAAGTTGATCGAGGTGGGAAAGCACCTGAACATCGAGGTGATCACCAACGCCGAGGTGGAGAGCCTTCGGGGCGCGGCAGGAAACTTTACCATCTCTGTCCTGAAAAAGCCCCGCTACGTGATTGACGAGAAGTGCAATGCCTGCGGAGACTGTATTGCAGCCTGTCCGGTGGAGGTGCCGAGCGAGTTTGACGAAAACCTCATGCCGCGAAAGGCGATCTACAAACGGTATCCTCAGGCCATTCCCAATGCCATGGCCATCAGCAAGGCCAACCGGGCGCCCTGCGTTCTCACCTGCCCTACCGGCGTTAACTGCCAGGGGTATATAGCCCTCATCTCTGCTGGAAAATTTGAAGAGGCCCTCAAGGTGATCCGTGAGAGAAACCCCTTTCCGTCAGTGTGCGGGAGGGTATGCCACCATCCCTGCGAATCAGAGTGTAATCGTCAGGAACTGGATGAGCCGATCGCCATCAATCCCCTAAAGAGGTTCGCCGCTGACTGCGTGAGGGGGATGAAACCGGAAGAGAGGAAGATCGTGGAGGAAAAGCCCGCCATTGATCCAGCCAGGCCGAAGATCGCTGTTGTGGGTGCCGGCCCTGCTGGCCTCACCTGCGCCCAGGACCTCGCTTTGCTCGGATATCCGGTGAGCGTTTTTGAAGCCCTGGATAAACCCGGTGGAATGATGTACGTGGGAATCCCTTCCTACCGCCTCCCCAAAGAGATCATGATGGAGGATATTCAGAGAATCATCGACCTGGGGATTGAGCTCAAGACCAATGCGCGCATCGGCAGCGACGGAATGAAGCTGAGCGATCTGAAGACGAAGGGGTATCAGGCAGTCTTTCTGGCCATTGGCTCTCATCTGAGCCGCAGCCTCCCCATAGAGGGCGTAGATCTCCCCGGTGTGCTTCTCGGGGTTGACTTTCTGCGGGACGTGAACCTGGGAAAAGAGGTAAGGGTAGGCAGAAAGGTTCTGGTTATCGGCGGCGGGAATGTGGCTATTGACGTAGCACTCACTGCACTGCGGCAGGGCGCTGAGCAGGTGGAGCTTGCCTGCCTGGAATCCCGGAAAGAGATGCCAGCCCACGAATGGGAGATTGAGGACGCCGCAGAAGAAGGGGTGAAGCTCAACTGCTCCTGGGGACCGAAGAAGATTCTGAGCAAGGATGGTAAGGCAACCGGCGTTGAGCTCAGGCGGTGCACCTCTGTCTTTGATGCTGAAGGGAGATTCAACCCTGCCTACGACGATGCAGTCATCACCACCATTGACTGCGATACGGTTATCATTGCCATTGGTCAGGCAACGGATCTTGCCCTGATCAAGGACGAGCCGTCAATTGAGACAGGCAGGGGCGGGATCATCAAGGCAGACGAGATTACCCTGGCCACGACCGCCCCTGGTATTTTTGCCGGCGGCGATGCCGTCACCGGTCCCAAGTCGGTAGTAGAAGCCATCTACCAGGGACATGAGGCAGCCATTTCCGTTGACCGGTATCTAAAAAGTGAAGACCTTAAACAGGGAAGAGAAAAGGCGAAGAGCGAGCCCGCACCTGTCCCGGAAGACCGCTCTTTTGAGAAGAGGCCCCGGGTAAAAACGAATATGGTGAGCGCGGGAGAGAGGAAGGGAACGTACCGGGAGTTCAATCTCCCCTTAAGCACAGAAGAGGCAGTGGCTGAGGCCAAGCGATGCATGAACTGCGGTATCTGCTGCGAGTGTCTCCAGTGTGTGCTGGCCTGTGGCCCCAAGGCAGTAGACCATACCATGAAAGAAGAGAGGGTGGATATAGACGTTGGATCCATCATCCTCACCCCGGGGTTTGAGAGCTTTGATCCCCGGCTCAAGGGAGAGTATGGCTACGGCAGGATGAAGAACGTCATCACCAGCCTCGAGTTTGAGAGAATCCTCTCCGCTTCCGGCCCATATCACGGACACGTGTTACGGCCTTCAGATCAGAAGGAGCCCAGGAAGGTGGCCTGGATCCAGTGCGTTGGCTCGCGGGATGTAACCTGTGACCGCGACTACTGCTCATCTGTCTGCTGCATGTATGCCTCCAAAGAGGCGATCATGGCAGTGGATCATGTGCCCGGCCTGCAGGCGACAATCTTCTACAATGACCTGAGGGCATTTGGCAAAGGGTTTGAGGCCTACTGCGAATCTGCCAAGAAAAATTACGGGGTGAGGTTTATGCGGGGGATTGCCTCTGCTGTAAAAGAGATCCCCTCCAGTAATAATCTGCGGGTCAAGTATGTCCTCGATGACGGAACCATTCAGGAAGAGGAGTTTGATCTGGTGGTCCTCTCCGTCGGCCTCAATCCTTCAGAGAGTACGAAGGTGCTGGCAGAGCGGCTGGGGTTGAAGCTGAACCGGTTCGGCTTCTGCGGCTCAGAGGAATTTACCCCCAACGAGACCTCCCGTCCCGGCATCTATGTGGCAGGGGCCTTTGAAGCCCCCATGGATATCCCGGAGACGGTAATGGGCGCAAGCAGCGCTGCAGCCCTGTCTGCCGGACTGCTTTCCGGTGAGCGGGGAACCCTGATCAGGGAAAAGGTGTATCCTCCTGAGAGGGAGGTAGGCGGGGAGGAACCGCGGATCGGTGTTTTTGTCTGCCGGTGCGGTACGAACATCGCCCGTGTGGTAGGAGTGCCGGATGTCGTTGAGTATACCAAAACCCTTTCCCATGTGATCTATGCTGAAGAGAACCTCTACACCTGCTCTACGGACACCCAGCAGAAGATTATTAACGCCATTGATGAGCATAAACTGAACCGGGTAGTAGTGGCCTCCTGTACCCCGAGGACTCATGAGCCCCTGTTCCAAGACACCCTCTGCGAAGGAGGTCTCAACAAGTACCTCTTTGAAATGGCTAATATCCGTGATCAGTGCTCCTGGGTTCATGCCACCTTCCCTGAAGATGCAACCGAGAAGGCAAAGGACTTGGTGAGGATGGCTGTTGCCAGGGCTGGGACGCTCGAGCCGCTGAAGGATATGGCCTTCGAGGTCAACCAGAAAGGACTCGTTATCGGAGGAGGGCTCTCCGGGATGACGGCAGCCCTCTCGCTGGCAGAGCAGGGGTTTGAAATATACCTCATAGAAAGAGAGGCGGAACTCGGGGGCAATTTACGGAGGATAAAATCTACCCTGAGCGGCGAACGGGTGGAGGATCGCCTGAAGGCCCTCATTGCCCAGGTGGAGAGGGAACCGAAGCTCACCGTCTATAAACAGGCAGAGGTAATCGGCTTCTCCGGCCACGTGGGGAAGTATAAGACAACGATTGCCCACAATGGGAAAAACATAGATCTCGACCATGGAGCGGTGATTATCGCAACCGGCGGCGTGGAGTATCAGCCCCAGGAGTACCTCTACGGACAGGATAGCAGGGTGGTAACCCAGAAGGAATTCGAGGAGAAGCTCCATAAGGGGGATATCACCAGGGGCTCGGTGAAAGAAGTGGTCATGATTCAGTGCGTGGGCTCGCGGGAAGAAGGCGCCATGTTCTGCAGCCGGGTCTGCTGTTCAGGGGCGATCAAGAATGCCCTCAGGCTCAAAGAAATCGATCCCCAGATTAACGTGACGATCCTCTTCCGGGACATCCGGACCTATGCCTTCAGCGAGCTCTTCTACCGGAAGGCACGGGAGAAGGGGATCATGTTCACCCGCTTTGATCTGGACCGGAGGCCGCTTGCTGAGAAGGTGGATGGCCGTATCAAAGTAAAAGCCTTTGACGAAGTGATCGGTAAAGAGATAGAGTTCGATCCGGACTATCTTGTCCTGAGCGCGGGGATCAGGCCCAATCCGTTGAGCGAGAAACTTTCCACCAGGCTCAAAGTGCCGCTCACCGTTGATGGTTTTTATCTCGAGGCCCACATGAAGCTGCGTCCTTTGGACTTTTCCAATGAAGGGATGTACCTCTGCGGCCTTGCCCACTCGCCCAAGCTGATCGGTGAGAGTATCGCCCAGGCGCGGGGTGCGGCTGCCCGGGCTGCTACCATCATCTCCAAGAAGGAATTGTTGATTGGCGGGATGATCTCGGCGGTTGACAAGGAGAGGTGTGCAGCCTGCCTCACCTGTGTGAGGGAGTGTCCCTTTGATGTGCCGGTGATCTCAGACGAAGGTGTGGCCTGGATAGAGCCTGCCTCCTGTCAGGGGTGCGGGATCTGCGCCAGCGCCTGCCCGCGCAAGGCAATTGACCTTCAGAACTACAAGGACAGTCAGGTCATTTCCAAGTGTGAGGTTTTGTTTGATACCATTGATGCGGCACTCGGTGCCTGAAGAATGTGAGAGAAGAGCGTATGGTTGAGTACAAGCCGAAGGTAATAGCCTTCGCCTGTCAGTTCTGTGCATACTCTGCTGCCGACCTTGCCGGTTCCATGAGGCTGGAGTATTCACCCCACGTGCGGATTATCAAGCTCCTCTGCACGGGAAAGGTGGATATCCTCCATCTCCTCGCGGCCTTTGAGAAGGGGGCAGACGCCGTCTTCGTTGCGGGCTGACTGGAAGGCGAATGTCATTTCCTGGAAGGAAATCTCAGAACCAAAAAGAAAGTCCAGTACGCAAAGAAACTCCTGAAAGAGATCGGTCTGGAGGAGGAGCGGCTGGAGATGTTCAACATGAGCGCATCCGAAGGGCCGAAGTTTGCCGCTGCAGCAGATGAAATGACCAGGCGGGCACGGGAGCTGGGGCCGAACCCGTTGCGGGCCAAGAGGGCGCAGTGATTAACAGAAGGGGAGATCGTATATGATAGTTGGAGAGAGGAAGCCAATCGAAGAGATCAGGAAGATGCTTGCTCCCTACAAGAAGATACTCCTTGCCGGCTGCGGCACGTGTGTTGCGGTCTGCATGGCTGGCGGAGAAAAGGAAGTGGGGATCATTGCCATCCTCCTCAGGATGGCCTTCAAGATGGACGGGAAAGAGGTGGAAATCGGAGAGGTCACTGTCGAGCGGCAGTGTGACAAGGAGTTCATCCAGCCTCTTGCAGATAAGCTAAAGGAGTACGATGCT
>Ga0315275_10006180_pt1 | contig 11423 bp, 2 predicted proteins | sample YL17G03_0_MG_FD_205557 | JGI IMG/M metagenome (GOLD analysis project Ga0315275, IMG submission 205557) | Sediment microbial communities from Yellowstone Lake, YNP, Wyoming, USA - YL17G03_0 | ecosystem: Environmental > Aquatic > Freshwater > Lake > Sediment | place: USA: Wyoming | collected...
CCCGAGCAACGGAGTTGCTGGGGCAAAGGAAACCCGCAGGTTTCCGTGCGCTAGGATGCTCCGCATCCTACGCGCGCCGGAAGCTTCGCTTCCTTGCGAATCGGCCGATTTCCTGATTCTGCTCCAAGGCAGTGCGCTCCTAAGAAAAAAATGAAAAAAAGAAAAAAACGAGAAAACTGGGAAATAACTAAGAAAAGGGAAATGACTAAGAAGAAAAGCTAAAAAACTCAGGAAGAGAAAAAAAGGATTTTAGGAAAATGACTTAGAAGTCGTTCCTGCGGGGCGGCCTGTGCTTCGCGAAGCAGTCCCTGCAGTAGACCTGCCTGCCTTCGGTGGGCTTGAACGGCACCTCCGTCTCCTTGCCGCAGTCGCTGCACGTGGTCTTGTGCATCTCTCTCGGTCCGCTGGATCCGCCGCGGAAATTCCCGTGCTCTCCATAACCCATGTTCTGTTCCTCGTCTCTCTGCCGGCTTCCGCCAGCTCCTTTCACCGCAACGCGCTTTCGAGAAGGAGTGCTCGACTACTTCCTGGAGCCTCGCTGGGCTGAGAGGGGAGGAGGGGGCTTCCCTTTTTAAAGTTGCGTGTTCGGCAAAGCACGGGCCGTTCAGAGGAAAAAGGAGACTGCCAAGGGAGTGCGTGTGGCTTAGCGGCGGAGCTGGCCGCCGAGCTCTGCGCTCAGGCTGCAGCCGCTCTGGGCCTTGACGACGGTATAGTTGGTGACGTTGGTCCGGACCTTCAGGGTCCCGGTGCCGTTGCAGGTGACGTTGTTGCGGTTGAGGTCGACGGACCCCGTGATGACGCAGCTGTCCGCGCCCTGGACGAGCCAGTCGCCGGATCCCAGGTAGGTGCAGCTGCAGCCCCCCCGATGATGACGAGCCCGAGAACTAGGACGATAGCCGCTCGTAACGGATCCGCGGCTTTTCCCTCGCTCAGTGCCGTTGTCGCACTAATCATCGGTCTTCACATATAGCGTCTCCATGCAGTTGGTGTCCTTCCCTCCGCTCCCCGAACCCAACAAGATGTTTGTTCAGGGGGCGTCTTTTTCCTCATCCTTTAGGTCCATATCCCTCCGTTGTTGCTGATGCTGAATGCGCAGCCGTTCGTTACCTCCAGCTTCTTCCATCCCGTGATGTTGGCCTTGAGCGTCACATTCCCCGAGCCGTTGAAGGTGACATTGTTGTTGCCGAGGTTCACGTTCGACGTGAGGATACAGCTGTCCGAGCACTGGACGAGCCAGTTGCCGGAGCCAGGGTAGGTGCAGCTGCCGCCGGGCAGGTTCTCCTGCGTTCCCACGCTCGTGAAGGTGGTGCCGCTCCGCTGGTTGTTGTACTCTGTCTGGATCCACGCGTTCGAGCGGTTCGTGCTGGATATCCTGACCTCGTCGATGCTGCCGTACCAGTAGTCGGTGAACGTGGTCCCCGCGGTGGCATAGGCGCCGACCACAATCCTCGCGTTGGTCGTGGTCCAGTTCTCGACCGGCGTATTGGCCGTCATCGTCCCGTTGACGAAGCCGCGGAGCGGCCCGTTCGTGCCGTTCGAGTATCTCACGGCCACGTGCGTCCACGCCTTGCCGCTCATCTGGCCGCTGACCTTGTCGTGGGTCGCGGGGTACGAAGAGCCGTCATCGACGACGAGAGACCCGACATCGGCGGTTTCACCGTCCACTGAGAAATCCCTAAAGGGTGTCCCGTTGTTATCGATGTCGACGATGGCTTCCCAGCCGGTCCCTCCGGACGGGCGCCCCGAGGTGTCCCCCCAGTAGGAGCCTGTGTTGTTGTTCTGCACCCATGCCTCGATGGTGAAATTCGAGAGGTTCACCGTGTACACGGTAGTGTTGAGGCGGCTGGCGGTCCCGTTGAGGAAGAGCGCGCCCCCGATCTGTCCGGCGCTTTGGTTGGTGCTGAGTTGCGTCAGGTTGCGGCGTCCTGTGGAGTCGACGACGGTGCTCGGCGGAGCCTGGTTCATGTGGTAGACCGCGAGGTAGTTTGCGTCCCACACGCCCGTCTTATTGGACTGGTCAGCGACCGACGAATTGCCATAATACAAGTAAATATTATTCGACGTGTTAGAGAATGTTGGTACGCGGACCCAGGCGATGAGCTGCCCCGTCGTCCCGTTGTACTTCTCGATCTCGTGGGCCAGCTTGGTCGCCCCGTCGCTCGCGGTGAAGAGTATGTCGTTCCCTGACGACTGTGCACGTGCCGAGAGGTCGCTGTCGCTCGCGAGATTGACGAGGACCGGGAAGTCCGAGTGCGTGCCGTTGATTTGGCTGCTGTTGAAGGTGATGTTCTTCCTGTAGAGCCAGCCGTTGTCATACCAGGCGAACGTGCCCGGTATGAGGAGAAGGAACAGGAGAAGGAGGACCGGCCTTAGGGACACGCTGTCACTCCCGCCCCTGGCGAGTAGATGGTGACGCTCGTGCTGTTGAAGCAGATAAGCCCGTTGCCGCTCCCCTTGATGCCGGTGGTGCCGTTGATGGTGCCGGTGATGTATTCGTTCCCTATAACATGGAGCGTGCTGTTGGGGACGGTTGTGCCGATGCCGACGTTGAGCGTCGTCGTGGTGTTCTGGCTGTTGTTCGTCCAGCCGGCTGCAGAGCTCTGGTACGCGGAGGTGCCGGTGATGTTGATGTTCCAGCCCTTGCTATTGTTGTGGGGTATCGTGGCGTTTTCTGCGCTGTAGTTGCCGATGTTCGCGACGACTTGTGCGAGGGTGAGATTGCTCGAACCCTTCGAGTTCCATGTCGCTGCTGAGCTGATGTTCGTGTCGGGGATGCCGCCCGTCATGTTCCAGAAATACGATGATGGCTGCCCGTTCAAGAGGTAACTGTTATTGGCTGTGATGTTGTAATAGCCTGAGTTGTTAATAGCTGCGCGCATCTGAGCAGTCGTGTTGTACGTGTCGAGGCAGAGCCCGTTCGCCGCGGTGCAGACCTGCGAGCCGTTCACCAATAATTGCGCGTTCGTGCCGCTGAAGTTCACGCTCCCGTTCACGTCGAACATTTGCGTGGGGTTCGTCGTCCCGATGCCGACATAGCCGGTCGTGTCGTTGATGTAGATGCGCGTCACCCCTTTCGTCTGGAGTTGCAGCGGGCTGTTGCTGCTGAAGTTGGTCGCGTAGACGGTGCCGCTGAAGTTGCCACTGCCGTTCACGTCGAGCTTCTGCGTCGCGTTCGTCGTCCCGATGCCGACGTTGCCGCCGAAGTAAGAGGGGGCCGACGTGGGCGAGACAGAGAGAGGTCCGTTCGAGAGGATGCCGCCGAGGCCGATGTTTACGCCGTTCTTTACGTAGAGGTTGTTGCCTATATCGGCGTTCTCACCGACATACAGCCTGCCAGTCTGGGTGGAGCCTGCGGAGATCGTCGGCGTGTCGATGCCGCTGATGTCGGCGACAACGAACGAGTTATCGTTGGGAGTCACCATATAGGCGTACTTGCCTGAAACGACAAGCGAGAGGCCTGATGAATCGGGAATACCACCCGATGTGGCGACAAGGTTTCCGGCGAACGTCGGATTCGAGACATTGGACACGTCTATGACTGTCAATGAATTATCGCCCAAGGCATGGACGTAGACATACTTCCCAGAGACAAAGGCCGTCTCCGCACCGCCCAGGTAATTCGGAGCGCCTGAGCCACCGATGCTGCTCACCCTTGTGGGGTTGCTCGCGTTAGAGACATTCACGATCGTCAGGTAGTTGTTGCCGCTGGCGGCCACGTAGGCGTAGCTGCCGGAGACGGTCACCGACCTGGCGTTGTTCAAGTACGTGCCGTCGGTCAAGGTGGCGACGAGCGTCGGGTTCGCCGGGTCGGAGACGTTGATGATGCTGAGGCTGTTGCCACCGAAACTCGTCGCATAGGCGTACTTCCCGGTCACGTATACGCGATTGACATTACCAGAATAAGTGCCCTTGATGCTTGGACTGGCGGGATTAGAGACATCTACGATATAGAGCGCATTGTTTCCCGGAGACGCAACGTAAGCATACTTGCCTGAAACATAGACTCCGACAACAGCGCCTATACCCGATTGCGTCCCGACAAGCGTAGGATTCTTCGGGTCGGAGATGTCAACAATCTTCAAAGCAGCATCATTGTAAGAGGCCAGATACGCGTAATTCCCGGCGACAGTGATGCCCTCAGGATAGGCCATGCCGCTCAACGACCCGATGGTGGTGGGGGAGGAGGGATTCGAGATGTCGATGATTGTCAAACTGTTATCACTCGTCGCCGCGACATAGGCGTATTTGCCCTGGACGTCGAGGGCCTGCGGTTGGCCGAGATAGTTCGGCGAACCAGAGCCGGATATCTTGGCCCGCTGGACCGGGTTCTTCATTCCGATGCCGAGCGTGCCTCCCGGCGCCGTCGTCCCGATGCCGACGTCGCCGCTGCTCCCGTTCACGAAGAGGTGGGAGGCAGTTGAGTTCTGGATGAGGAGCGAGCCGGCGGCGCCGGAGCCGTTTACGGTAAGCGCCGCGGAGGGTGATGCCGTCCCGATACCGACGTCGCCGCCTGCCGCGATCCGTATCCGTTCCGTCTCGTTCGCCCCGAGGGCGAGGTAATAGGTCTGTCCGGCGGTGATCAGCTGATTGCTGATGAAGCCGTTCGTCGCGCCTCCCGGAAGCCCCCACGCGAACTGGTTCGAGGTCCCCGTAGCCTCCAGAGTCGCATTAATGTATATCAGAGGAACACCGAACGTGCCGTTGCCGTTCACGTGCAACGTCTTGTTCGGCGCCGTCGTCCCGATGCCGACGTTGCGGGACTGGGTAATAGTGAGAGCTTCGGCCGTCTGGAAGTTCTCTTGGTCGTTCGTATAGGCTATATAGAATTGCGCGTCATCTCCCATGCCGGCATAGAACCCGTTTGGGGTAGTGGCGTTATTCCGGAAGAGAACAAACTGCTCTCCGCTTCCGCCCGGACTATCGATGATTATGCCCGAATCGGTCGAGGTGGTGCTGAATCGTGCGACCGGATACGAGCTGCTGACCACGTGCAACGAATAGTTCGGCGCCGTCGTCCCGATGCCGACGTTGAGCGTCGTCGTGGTGTTCTGGCTGTTGTTCGTCCAGCCGGCGGCGCTGGACTGGTAACTACCGGACGCGCAGAGCCCGTTCGCGGCGGTGCAGACGCGCGAGCCATTCTCGTAGACGTTCCCCGACGAGTTGAGGGTGCCGTAGATGTACGTGTTGAGGTTGACGCCGGAGGCGCCGACCATGAGCTGGTTCTGCGCAGTCGTCGTGGCGGAACGGCCGAGCGCGACGCTGTTGTCATACGACGCGTTCGCGCTCACCCCGAGAGCGGTGCTATAGTGCCCGATTGCATGCGCACCGTCGCCGAAGGCGCTGCTGCTCGTTCCGCCCGCATGCGTGTTGGTGCCGTATGCGCTAGCGTCAAAGCCGCCCGCCCACGCACCGGCGCCAAACGCGCTGGTGGCCCAGCCGCCCGCCCACGCGCCGTAGCCGTACGCGCTGCTGGACTCCACGGTCGCCGCCGTAAGGTAGCCGACTGCAGTGGCGTAATTGGAGGTCGCCTGGGCGTTGTTCCCGAACGCGCTGCCGCTGCTGCCGTTGGCTTTGGTGCTGTTCCCGAACGCGCTGCTGGAACCGCCGCTGGCCTGGGCGTTGTAGCCGTACGCGCTGCTGAAGGTATTGGTGGCGAGGGCGTTATAGCCGTACGCGCTGCCGCCCCATGTGGCTTGGGCGCCGTTCCCGAACGCGCTGCTGGAGTCGCCGGTGGCCTGGGCGCTGTCGCCGAAGGCGCTGCTGCTAGTCCCGGTCGCCTGCGCGGCGTTGCCGGCTGCGGTGCTGGTATCGCCAGTCGCCCGCGCATTGTAACCGACCGCGGTGGCGGCGGTCCCGTTCGCCTGCGCGATGTCGCCGAACGCGCTGCTGGCGAACTGGAGCGCGACCGAGTTGCGGCCGACCGCGGTGCTAGCATCCGAGTTTGCCAACGCGTTGACACCGTACACGCTGCTGCTGGCGCCAATCGCCTGCGCGCCGCTACCGTACGCGCTGCTGCTGCTCCCGTTCGCCACAGCCCAGGGACCGGCTGCGATGGCGTATTGGGCGTTCGCCTGCGCGCCATTGCCCATGGCGATGCTCCTGTCGCCGGTCGCCTGCGCCCCGTTGCCGAGAGCGAGGGAGTAGGTGTTGTTGCTCACCGCCCCGCTGGCCCCGATCCAGAAGCTCGTCGGCATACTGATATTCCCAGTAATCGTGAGCGTGTTCCCGGACTCGGAGACGATGCTGTTGCCGATGGTGCTGCCGCCGGTGAACTTCGCGAGCGTACCGCTCGTGCCGGCGCCGCTCACATTCCCGGCGGGGCAGAGCCCGTTCGCCGCCGTGCAGACCTGCGAGCCGTTCACCCAGAGCTTCGCGTCCGTCCCGCTGAAGTTCCCACTGCCGTTCACGTCGAGCTTCTGCGTCGGTGATGTGGTGCCAAGGCCGACGTTGCCGGCAAAGTAAGACGGAACTGACGCGGCCGATACAGCCAATGGGCCGTTTGAGAGGATTCCTGCTGTGCCCACGTTCAAGCCATCTCTCACATCAAGACTGTTGGAGACGACAGCGTTCTCGGTGACGAATAAGCTGCCCGTTTGAACAGAGCCCGCGGACATAGTGGGGGTATCGATTCCGCTGATGTCCGCGACAACGAAAGAATTATCGCTCGAAGTCACCATATATGCATACTTACCTGCGACAACTAATGAATCGGCGGATTGGTCTGGAGGCGAACCCGTTGTGGCGACGAGGTTCCCTGCAAAAGTGGGATTTGCAGGATTTGATACGTCTATGACCGTCAAGGAATTATCGCCATAGGCATGGACGTAGACGTACTTCCCGGCGACAAAGGCAGTATCTGGATTACTGAGGTAATTGGGGGCGCCAGCACCACCGATACTGCTCACCCTCGTAATATTATTCTTATTAGAGACATTCACGATCGTCAGATAATTACCGTTCCATGCGGCTACATAGGCGTAGGAGCCGGAGACACTTACTCCATTTGCGCCGTTAAGATAGGTGTTGTCAGTCAAGTTACTGATGAGTGTTGGATTGGCTGGGTCAGACACGTTCACAACGCGCAGGCTGTTTGCGCCGGCAAGATAGACGAACGTGCCTTCAACATACAGCCCGACAGGGTTAGATGTGGATAAATTGCCTGTAATCTTTGGAGCTGCAGGATTAGAGACATCGACGACAAAAAATTTACTAGAACCCCAGGAGGCGACATACGCGTACTTGCCTGAAACCCGGACACCGGTTGCGCAGCCGAGACCGGATTGTGTGCCGACGAGCGATGGGTTCTTGGAGTCAGCGATATCCACGATGCTCAACTCGCCATTGCAATTGACAAGATAGGCGTATCTTCCGGCGACAGTGACACCCTCAGGATACCATATGCTATCCACAGACCCGATGGTGAAAGGAGATGAGGGATTCGAGACGTCTATGATGGTCAAACGATTATCCGAGGCCGCTGCGACATAGGCATACTTGCCCTGAACAGCAATGGCCATGGCGGCGCTCAAATAATTCGGTGAACTGTTACCGGAAATCTTTGACTTCAGCAGCGGGTTAGACATGCCGAGCTCAAGCTTTGCAGTGGGTGCCGTCGTCCCGATGCCGACGTTGCCGTTGGTGTCAATCCGCATACGCTCGAGGCTGTTCGTCGAGAAGCCGAGGACGTTCGTCGTGTTCAGGAACATGCCGGTGTTAGAATCGCCCATGAACGCATAACTGGGCCACACCTGGTTGCCAGGCCACGCGTAGACGGCGGCAACACCTACGCCGCTCTGGACATGGAGCGCATACACGGGCGTACTGGTCGCGATGCCGACGTAGCCGTTGGTGCCGTTCACGTAGAGCTGCACCCCGCCCGTCTGGTTCTGGATGATGAAGCTACCGTCAGAGCTGCTGTTAATCAAGACCTTCAGGTTCGTCCTCGTCGTCGTACTGTCATTCGTCCACCCCGCCGCGCTGTTCTGGTACGCGCCGGAACCGCAGAGCCCGTTCGCCGCCGTGCAGACGCGCGAGCCATTCTCGTACACGTTCCCCGACGTGTTGAGCGTGCCGTAAATGTACGTGTTGAGGTTGTAGCCGGAGGAGCCGACCATGAACTGGTTATCCGCTGTGGTCTTTGCCTCTGTGCCGAGGGCTATAGCGTAGTTGTTGCTTGCGTTGGAACTGGTGCCGATGGCTATTGCGTCGCTTCGTTCCGTGTAGGCGTAGGAGCCGATGGCGATAGCGGCGTGGTTGGCACCTATGTCTGTTGCGTGGGCGTATCTGCCGAGGGCGACCGAACCGCCTGACAACGCCTGTGCGTTGACTCCGAGCGCCGTCGATTCGTAGTTGCCAGCGATCGCTTGGACACCGATGGCTGTGCCGCTCCCTGAGCCGCTGGCGTTTGCTGCTGAGCCGACGGCGATCGATGATCCCCCTGCTACTGCGCTCGAGCCAATTGCGACCGCACCGGTGTCAATCGCCGCTGCATGCGTGCCGTAGGCCGCTGACCCTGAGCCGCTGGCATTGGCGAGGTAGCCGACCGCGGTCCCTTCGCTCCCCGTGGTGACGGCGTTCTGGCCGATGGCGATAGCCGGCATCCCTGCGTTGACGAATGCTAGGGTGCCGATGGCGATGGCGCTGCCGGTGCTGGCGTTCGTCTGCATGCCGATGGCGATGGCACCATTGCCGCTCGCGACGGGTTGGTCCCCGATGGCGATGGCGCTGCCGCCGGTGGCTTGTGCATTGTTCCCGTACGCGCTGCTGTAGCTGCCGGTGGCTAGTGCGTTGATGCCGTACGCGCTGCCGTAGCCGCCGGTGGCTTGTGCATTGTACCCGTACGCGCTGGTGAAAGTGTTGTTGGCAAGAGCATAGTATCCGTACGCGCTGCCACCGCCGATAGCTCTGGCGTAGAACCCGTATGCACTGCCGTAGGCGCCGCTAGCGTTTGCGAGGTACCCGTACGCGCTGCTGCCGATACCGATGGCGTTTGCGAGATACCCATACGCGCTGCCGCCCATGCTATCGGCTTTGGCGTTGACCCCAAACGCGCTGCTCTCGCTGCCGGTAGCTTGTGCTCCGGTCCCGTACGCGCTGCCGTAGTCGCCAGTGGCCTGTGCACTACTGCCGTACGCGCTGCTGCCGGTGTTACTGGCCACCGCGAAGTACCCGTACGCGCTGCTTTGAACGCCGGTGGCTTCTGTGTTGGCTCCGTACGCGCTGCTGGCGTAGCCAGAGGCGTTTGCGGTGAACCCGTACGCGCTGCTGATGTAGCCGGTGGCCCGTGCGGCAGTTCCTACCGCTGTAGTGCCTGCATCAGTGCTGACTGCACTCAGCCCGATGTAGAAGCTCGACGGCATGCTGACATTCCCGTTAATCGTGAGCGTGTTTCCGGATTCGGAGACGATGCTGTTCCCGATCGTGCTCGGGCCGGTGAACTTCGCAAGCGTACCGCTCGTGCCGCTGCCGCTCACGTTCGCCCCGACGGAGCCGCACAACCCGTTTGCCGACGTGCAGACGAGCGAGCCATTCACCCAGACCTGGGCGTTTGTCCCACTAAAGTTGCCAGAGCCATTCACGTCTAGCAATTGCGTCGGGTTCGTGGTGCCGATACCTGCCTTTCCGGCAACGATGAGTGATGTCGAAGATGCGGGATCGAGGTAATACGTCGCGTCGTTCTTATCGTAGAAACTGCTCGCTTGCAGCTGCCCGTTGTTATCCATCTGTAACTTTGTTACCCAATTATAATCTATGTAGAGAACATCGGCGAAGCCCATGATGAATGTCCATGGATTGCTCGAGTAAGGCCCGATGATAGAGAGCCCATTGCCGATTGTATCACCAGCCTGTTGGACTGTAAGTGTAGATGCAGGCGAAGCGGTCCTGACTCCTACCATGCCCCCGGTACTGTTAACATAGAAGACACTCGAGCCGGTGCTATTCGAGACGTTCACATCGAGCGTTGTGTATGTTTGCGTGCTCGTGTTCGTCCAGCCGCCACCGCTCGCGCCGCCGCTGCAGAGCCCGTTCGCCGCTGTGCAGACCCTGTTGTTGTTCTCGTAGATGTTTCCGCTGGTGTTGAGTGTGCCGTAGATGAAGGTGTTGAGGTTTGTCCCTGAGGCGCCGATCATGAGCTGGTTCGGTGCCGTCGTCGCTGCGTTAGAGCCGAGCGCGACGGTGTCATCATGCAGCGCCTGCGTGTTGTAACCGAGCGCCGTGCTCCTTGCCCCGGTCGCTTTGCTGACGTAGCCGAGCGCCGTGCCTGCACTGCCGTTCGCCAAGACACCGTATCCTATCGCGATGGCACCACTGCCGCTCGCGATGGGCTGGTTTCCGATGGCGATGGCGGCCTGGTGCTTCGCTTGCGATGCGTATCCGACTGCAATCGCTCCTGTGTCATTCGCAGTCGCCGAATTGCCGACAGTGACGGTCCCCATAGCAGTCGCTGCTCCTCCGACCGCGGTGCTGAGGAACGCTGATGCGGTGCCGCTGATGGCGATGCTACCATATCCTGTAGCCCACGTAGCTTGGCCGAACGCCGTGCTATATGTTTCGTTCGCTTTCGCGCCCTGGCCGAACGCCGCACTGTACGCTCCTGACGATTCTGCACCCATACCGAAGGCGCTGCTCACATACCCTGTGGCCTTTGCGTACGCGCCGAACGCGGTGGCATAGGAACCGTTAGCTATGGAGGCCGTCCCTACTGCAGTCGGTGCGGCATTGACGGCGATGGCGCTCTGCCCTATCGCGATCGCATCATCCGCGCTGGCGTTCGCCAACCGGCCGATCGCTATGCTGTCTATGCCGGGGGAGAACGCCTGGAGCCCTATTGCCATTGAGTAGCTGTTGTTCGCTGTCGCGCCCTGGCCGATGAAGAAGCGGACGGGCATGCTGATGTTCCCGTTCACCGTGAGCGTGCTGCCTGATTCGCTGACGATGCTGTCCCCGATGGTGCCGCTGCCGGTCCACTTGGTGAGCGTCCCCGACGTCCCCGCACCACTCACGTTCCCGCCGCCGTTCTGGTCGGTCCGGCAGAGCCATGCGCTCCCGCTCCAGTAGCTGTACTCGCTCCCGCCGCACGTCGTCGCGTTCGCCGCGACCGTCACGACCGGGCCGTTCGGGTTCGTCACCGTGATGCCAGCGCCGGCGGTGATGCTCGAGATGTTCCCCGTGTTGTTCCCGGAGACACAGTTCGTCCCGTTCGCCAGGCAGACCTGGACGCCCCGCTGGTAGATGGTGCCGGAGACGTTGAAGAGCAGGAGGTTGGAGCCGCCGGGGTCGCCGACCTGGACCGTGGCGGTGGTGCCGCCGTACCTGTTCAGGTAGAGGTTATTGGGCGAGTCGATGTACAGGTTGTTGCCGCTGACCGCCTGGATGCGCGCCACCGCGGGGCTCGTGCCCATGTCGGTGCCGTTCGCGACGAT
>Ga0315275_10006181_pt1 | contig 11423 bp, 10 predicted proteins | sample YL17G03_0_MG_FD_205557 | JGI IMG/M metagenome (GOLD analysis project Ga0315275, IMG submission 205557) | Sediment microbial communities from Yellowstone Lake, YNP, Wyoming, USA - YL17G03_0 | ecosystem: Environmental > Aquatic > Freshwater > Lake > Sediment | place: USA: Wyoming | collected...
CGCCGGACCAGTTCGTGGCGCGGGTCCTCCCACGCCAGATCTTCGCCCCGACGCGGCAGGAGCATCTGCGCCTTGATGCGCAGCAGCCGCGCGGCCATCTCGAGATACTCGGCCGCCTCGTCGAGACCGAGGGCGTGCATCGCCCGGAGGAATTGGTCGGCAATGCGGGCGATCGGGATGTCCCAGATGTCGATCTCTTCCCGGCGGATCAGGTGCAGGAGGAGGTCAAGCGGGCCGGCGTACCGGTCGAGCGTGACGACGAACGCGCCGTCGGCGGGCACGGGGGAGGTCGCGGCGCCCGTGGCGGTCACCGCGCCACCGAGGGAAGTGCGTAGCTCCCCACCAGCGACAGCGCGCCGCCCGTGAGCGAGTCGACGGGCCAGAGCAGCACGTTCCACAGGCCCGGCACCAGAAACGTGGCGAACAGCACCAGGAACCCGAACCGGCCGAGCTGGAGGTATCGGGCCCCCCAACTCGCCGGCAGCGCGTGGTAGAAGAGGCGCGAGCCGTCCAGCGGCGGAATCGGGATGAGGTTGAAGATGGCGAGCGTGAAGTTGAGGGCCACGCCGAAGGCCATCATCCGCTGCAACGTGCCGAGCGTGTCGATCGCGCCCGGGATGACGTCGGCCAGTATCCCCAAGGCCCCGAACAGCACAGTGCAGCCCGCACCGAGAAACAGATTCGCGATGATTCCCGCGGCGGAGACGATCACGTCGCCGCGGCGGTAGTGGCGGTAGTTCCGGGGATTCACCGGCACCGGCTTGGCGGCGCCGAAGGTGAACGGGTGCCCCGACAGGCTGGAGAGCCAGTACAGCCCGAGCGGGACGATGACGCTCATCATCGGATCGATGTGGGGCAGCGGATTGAGCGTGAGTCGGCCGAGCGCGTACGCAGTGTCGTCCCCTTGCCGGTACGCCGCCCAGGCGTGGGCGTACTCGTGGGCCACCACGGAGAAGAGAAGGATCGGCAGAGCCAGGATGAAGTCCGTCACCAGCGGCTCGTGGCTCCGTTTCGGGGGAAGACTCGGCAACGTAACCGCCCCGGAAACCCTTGTCAAAACACGAATTGACGGCTACTGTTCGCGCTCCCGACACAGGTCGTACCGACTCGGAGACGCGACGTGCCCAGGATTCGTTCGGCCAAGAAGCGATTGCGGCAGACCATCACGCGCACCAAGGCGAATCGTGCGCAGCGCTCGGTCATCAAGACGGCGGTCAAGAAGGCCCGACAGGAAACCACGGCGGAGACGGTGAAGGCCGCCGCGAGCGCTCTCGATCGCGGCGCGCGCAAGCGGCTCATCCATCCCCATGCTGCGGCGCGCCGGAAGTCCCGCCTGGCGAAGAAGCTGGCGAAGGCCAAGGTCTAACGCCACCTGCGTTTCCGACCGCAGCAGCGAAAGTGGCGCCCCTGAGGCGCCACTTTCTTCGTGCGGACCCTGCCCTGCCGCGGCGCGGGACAACGCCCCGACCCGCCTAGAACGCCGACAGCTCGGCCCCGCACTTCTCGCAATACCACTCCGTGGGGAGGTTGAGCGTCCCACACTCGGTGCAGCGCAGCGTCTTGCGCGCCACGTCGTCGGCCGCCTCGGCGGCCGAGAAGGCCCTCTTCGACGGGCGGGTCGACGGCTTGGACTCGTGGGGGACTTCGGGTACGATGTGATGCACCGGCGACGGAAGCGGCAGGTCGCCCATGCGGGGATTGGGTGCGCGCTCCGGCCGCGGCTCCTGCTTGAGTTCGGAACTGGGCTCCGGGGCACGTCGGGACTCGAGAGATTCCGGCGCCGCAGGCTCAGGCGCACGCGGCGGCGCCGCACGGGGCGCAGGCGTAGGAGGCTCAGGTGCAGGGGGCTCAGGCGCACGGGGCGCCGCCGCGGGAGGCTCCGGTGCGGGGGGCTCAGCCGCAGGGGGCGCCGGTGGCGGCGCGAGCGCGGCGGGCGGCGACCCGAGCGCCGGAGACACCGGGGCCTCAGCGGCCGCCGCGGGCCCACTCACCGGCGCGGCGGGCCCGCTCTTGGCGCCACCCGCCACCGACCGCAGGAAGCTCAGCTCGTCCAGGCCGCGGAGCGGCGTGGCACCCTTGCCGACGGCCGCCGCGGCGGCGGGCGGGGCCGCAGCCACAGGGGCGGCCGGAGCCGCCGGGGAGACCGCGGGCGCCGCCGGCGTCGCGGGGACGGCCGGCGCGGCTGGGACGCTCGGCGGCGGCGGGGCCGATTCCGGAAGCACGCTGGCGATGAGCCCCAGGACTTCCTCAAGGCGCGCGATGTCGCGATCCGCGGACTCGATTTCCTCCGCGAGCTGCGCCAGGAACGCGGCGTGCTCCGCGCGCAGTGCCGCGAACTTCTCGTCGCCGAACTCGCCGACTTCGTGGCGCAGCACCGCCTCCGTGAGCGCGTCCTGCCGCGCCGTGCGCTGGCCGGCCGCCAGATCCCGACGCCTCTCCGCCTCGCCGAGCGCCGTCTGCAGTTCACCCTCGTGCCGGGCCAACTGGCGCGTCACGTTGTCGAGACGCGATAGGTAGTCCGCGCGCACCCGCTCCACCACCGGCGACGGGGCGCCCGCCGCCCCCGGGACCGCGAGCTTGTCGAGCCATTCCTGGTACTGGCGACGCTCGTCGAGCAGGCTCTCGACCACGGCCTGCGACTTCGTGTTCCGGCGGCTCATCTGGCACTCCGGTCGCTGGTGTCGGGTCGATCGCCCGCGGTGTGGACGACGACACCGCCCACGAGCGTCCAGCGGACGAGCCCGCGCAGCCGCCGCCCGCCGAACGGCGTGTTGCGGCTCTTCGAGAAGAAGCGCGCCGGGTCCACTGTCCACGCGGCCGCGGGATCGAAGACCAGGACGTCGGCGGGCTGACCGGGCCGCAACGTGCCGCCGGGGAGGTGCGCGATGGAGGCCGGCCCGGACGCCATGCGCTCCACGAGCCGGGCCAGCGTCAGGACGCCGGGCTCGATCAGGGCGGTGATCGCGAGAGCGAGCGCCGTCTCGAGCCCGACCACGCCGAACGGCGCGTTGTCGAACTCGGCCTCCTTCGCGTCGTAGTGGTGCGGCGCGTGGTCGGTCGCGATGCAGTCGATCGTGCCGTCGGCGAGGCCGGCGCACAGAGCGGCCACGTCGGGCGCCTCGCGCAGCGGCGGGTTCATCTTGGCGTTGGTCTCGTAGCCTTCGCAGGCGGCGTCGGTGAGCGTGAAGTGGTGCGGCGTCACCTCCGCCGTGACGTGCACGCCGCGACCCTTCGCCTCGCGGATCATCCGCACCGCGCCAGCCGTGGAGACGTGCGCGAAGTGCACGTGGCCGCCGGTCAGTTCCGCCAGCGCGATGTCGCGCGCGACGATCACGTCCTCCGCAGAGCGCGGGATGCCCTTGAGCCCGAGCCGCGTCGAGGTGAGCCCCTCATGCATCGCCCCGCCGTGCGACAGCGAGTGGTCCTCGCAGTGGTCGATGACGGGGATCGCGAAGGTCCGGGCGTACTCGAGCGCCGTACGCATCAAGTGCGCCGTGGCCACCGACTTCCCGTCGTCCGAGACCGCCACGGCCCCGGCCGCCGCCAACTCGCCGATCTCCGCGAGCTGCTCGCCCCGCTGTCCGAGCGAGACGGCGCCGATCGGGTAGACCCGCGCGAATCCGGCGCGGCGCGCCTGCCCGAGGATGAAGCCCACCGCGGCCTGGTTGTCCGTCACCGGGTCGGTGTTCGGCATCGCGCAGACCGACGTGAAGCCGCCGGCCACGGCCGCGCGCGCGCCGGTCGCGATGGTCTCCACGTCCTCGCGGCCCGGCTCCCGCAGGTGCACGTGCAGGTCCACGAGCCCGGGCGCCGCCACCAGCCCGGCGGCGTCGAGCACCGTGGCGCCTTCCGGCGTGCCCAGCCCCCGGCCCACCGCGCGGACCACGCCGTCCTGCAGCAGTACGTCCGCGACCTCGTCACGTCCGGCGGCAGGGTCCACCACGCGCGCGCCCCGCACCACGATCGGCTTCACCGGTCGCTCCCCCCCTTCGCCGCCTCGGCCAGCTCGGGGTTGCCGCCCGCGAGGAGATAGAGCACCGCCATCCGGACCGCCACGCCGTTGGTCACCTGGTTCAGGATCACTGAATGCGGGCCGTCGGCGACCCGCGAATCGATCTCGACGCCGCGGTTCATCGGTCCGGGGTGCAGGATGAGGAGGTCGCGCGGCGCCTTCTCCAATCGCTCCACGGTGACACCGAAGTGCCGGTAGTACTCGCGCAACGAGGGGATGTAGCCGGCCTGCATCCGCTCGAGCTGGAGGCGCAGGACGTTCAGCACGTCGGCCCAGGCGATCGCCTCTTCCACGCGCCGGAACACGTGCACCCCCAGGGACTCGATGCCGAGCGGCAGCAAGCTCTGCGGCCCGCACACCGCCACCTCGGCGCCGAGCTTGAGCAGCCCCCAGATGTTCGACCGCGCGACGCGCGAGTGCAGCACGTCCCCCACGATGCAGACCTTCGTCCCGGCGATAGGCCGGTGGTCGCGGATGGTGAGGAGGTCGAGGAGCCCCTGCGTCGGATGCTCGTGCTTGCCGTCGCCGGCGTTGATGACGGTCGACTCGATGCGGTCCGCGAGGAACTTCGCCGCGCCGCTCGACCCGTGCCGCATCACCACCATGTCGATGCGCATCGCCTCGAGGTTGCGCGCCGTGTCCACCAGGGTCTCACCCTTCACCACGGACGAGCCGCTCGTGGACACGTTCACCGTGTCCGCCGACAACCGCTTCTCCGCGAACTCGAAGGAGATGCGCGTGCGGGTGGAGGCCTCGAAGAAGAGGTTCACGATGGTCTTGCCGCGGAGCACCGGCACCTTCTTGATCGCCCGCTCCGAGATCTCCTTGAACGGCTCCGCGGTGTCGAGGAGGAGCCGGATCTGGTCGGCGGAAAGGTGCTCCAGGCCGAGGAGGTCCTTGCCGAGGGCGCCGCTCACGGTGCGGCCCTCCCGGCGCGCACGACCTCCACCGCGTCGCGCCCGTCGAGCTCCCGCACGAAGACCTCCACGCGGTCGCCGCCCGCCGTGGGCACGCGCTCGCCGACGACGTCCGCCTGAATGGGAAGCTCCCGCCCACCCCGGTCCACGAGCACGGCGAGGCCGATGCGGCCGGGCCGCCCGAAGTCGGCCAGCTCGTCCAGCGCGGCGCGCACGGTCCGCCCGGAGTAGAGCACGTCGTCCACGATCCACGCCTCCCGGCCCTCGAGCTTCACCGGCAGGTGGGTCGGCCCGACCAGCGGGCGCGGCCCGATCACCTCGAAGTCGTCGCGGTAGAGGGTGATGTCGAGAGCGCCGCGGGGCACCTGTGCCCCGGTCTCCTGGGCCAGCAGCGATGCGAGACGGGCGGCGAGCTCGACGCCGCGGCGCTGGATGCCGATCAGCACCAGGCGATCGGGATCGGGATTCTGCCGGAGGATGTCCAGGGCCATGCGGTGCAGCGTGCGGGCAAAGGCGCGCTCGTCCAGCAGAAGCTGGCGCTCGTCGGTAGGCATAGTGAGTGCGAAACGTACGATGGGGGAGCGACGATATCAACGCACCCGGGACCGCGCGATCTTGATGGCGATGGCGCGAAGCAGCTTCGCCTCCCTCGCGTCGAACGGGACCCGGTGGCAGACCTCCCGCACCGTCCGCAGCACCTGTTCCTCGACGTGGCCCTTGAAGAACCCGATGGACCGGAGGGCCGTCTCGGCGTCGGCGAAGAGCGCCTCCAGCTGCGCGGCCGTGGCGGCGGGGGCGTCGCGCCGCGGCGGCTTGAACGGCCGATCCCCGGCGCCTCGCGCCAGCGCCAGCTCATAGAGCGCGATGGCCACCGCGTGGCCGAGGTTGAGCGACGGGTAGGCCGGGCCTGAGGGGATCGTGACGATCCGGTGGCAGCGGTCGAGCGCCTCGTTCGACAGCCCCTTGTCCTCCCGGCCGAAGAGCAGCGCGACCGTCCCGTCCGCCGAGCACGCCAGCGCCTCGGCGGCGGCATCGCGGGGGCGCTGCGCGGAGCGCTTGGCCGTGCGCTCCCGTGCGCTGAACCCGGCCACGTGCACGCAGTCGGCGAGCGCGGCGCCTAGGTCGTCGAAGAGGGCGACGCGCGCCAGCACGTCGGCGCTGCGGTGCGCGATCCCCTCGATACGGTAGGCGTCGAACTCCTTCGGAGCGACGAGCCGCAGGTCGGCGAGCCCGAAGTTCTTCATCGCGCGGATCACGTGCGCGATGTTGGCCAGTTCCTGGGGCTCGTGCAGGACGACGACGATCATGGGCGGTCGCAGTGCTCTACGGATGAGGTGGGATTCGAACCCACGAGACCCTTTGGGGGTCCACACGCTCTCCAGGCGTGCGCCTTAAGCCGCTCGGCCACCCATCCCGACGCGGGAGACAACGGACAGGGTGGGATTTGAACCCACGATACCGTCACCGGTATACCGGTTTTCGAGACCGGCGCCTTCAGCCGCTCGGCCACCTGTCCGGAAACTGTGAAAGGTAAGGATGCCCCCACCCTTTTCTCAACCGCAGATCGCCGGACGCGCGTCCGGGCCGGGGGCGCCGACAGGCCCACTGGGCAACTTCCACCTGACGCCTATCGACCTGCCGAAGAGTCGGCTTTGGGACGCTCGACGTCGTGACGACACTCATGATGCTGGGCACGCCGCCGGCTTGGAGGCCTATCGCGAAGTAGTGCGCTCGGGCCTGCGAATGCGAAGGGGCGCGCCAGGTGGCGCGCCCCTTCTGCGTCAACCCGCGCTCACCTGCGCGCCGCGAAGAACTCGCTGAGCAACGCGCCGCATTCGTCGGCGAGCACACCGCCCACCACCTCGGCGCGATGGTTGAGCCGCGGGTGCCGCAGCAGGTCGTGCAGCGAACCCGCCATCCCGGCCTTCTCGTCCCACGCCCCGAAGACGACGCGCGGCACCCGCGCAAGGACCAGCGCACCGCAGCACATTGCGCACGGCTCCAGGGTCACGTAGAGCGTCACGCCGTCGAGGGGCTCCGCGCCGAGGGCGCCCCCTGCCCCCGCAGCGTCGAGGCACTCCAACTCGGCGTGCCGCCTCGCGTCGCGGCGCTCGCGCATCCGGTTGCGGCCCGTGCCCAGCACCGCGCCGTCGCGCATGAGGATCGCGCCGACGGGCACCTCCCCCGCCGCGGCGGCGGCACGCGCCTCGTCGAGGGCGCGCCGCATCGCCTGCTCGTCGGAGCCGCGCCGGCTAGACACCCGTGGAGCCCCGGGCCTCGCCCCCGGTCCCGCCGGTTGCCGGCGCGCCGGGAGCCGCCCCGCCGCTGGCCGCGCGCGTGAACGCCAGGCGGTCGCCGGTCAGCGCGATGTCGGCCCGGATCGCGTCGCCCTCGCCGTACGTGCCCTCCAGCACCGCCAGCGCCAGCGGGTTCTGCAGCAGGCGCTGGATGGCGCGCTTGAGGGGCCGCGCGCCGTACACCGGGTCATACCCCTCGGTGGTGAGCAGCCTCCGCGCGGCGGGCGTGACGTCGAGGCGGAGGTGCTTGGCGGCGAGCAGCGTGTCCATCCGGGCGAGCTGGAGACCGACGATCCGCGCGAGGTCCTCCTCGCGCAGCGGGTGGAACAGGACGACGTCATCCACGCGGTTCAGGAACTCGGGGCGGAAGTGCTGGCGCAAGGCTCCGAGCACGCGCGTCTCCACGGCGGGCCAGTCGCTGGTGCCGAGCTCCAGGATCCACTGGCTGCCGAGGTTCGAGGTCATGATGATGACGGTGTTCCGGAAATCCACCGTGCGCCCCTGCGCGTCGGTGAGCCGCCCGTCGTCGAGGATCTGCAGCAGCACGTGGAAGACGTCGGGGTGCGCCTTCTCGATCTCGTCGAAGAGGAGCACGCTGTACGGCCGGCGTCGGACGGCCTCGGTCAGCTGGCCGCCCTCGTCGTAGCCGACGTAGCCGGGGGGGGCGCCGATCATCCGCGCGACCGCGTGCTTCTCCATGTACTCGGACATGTCGAGCCGCACCATCGCCCGTTCGTCGTCGAAGAGGAACGCGGCGAGGGCCCGCGCGGTCTCCGTCTTCCCGACGCCCGTCGGGCCGAGGAAAATGAACGAGCCGGTGGGGCGGTTCGGGTCCGCGAGGCCGGCGCGGGCGCGGCGCACGGCGTTCGCCACCGCCGCCACCGCCTCGCGCTGGCCCACCACGCGCGCGCCGAGGTGCGCCTCGAGCTTCGCGAGGCGCTCCTTCTCGGACTCGAGCATCCGCGTCACCGGCACGCCGGTCCAGCGCGCCACGATCTCGGCGACGTCCTCGGCGTCCACCTCCTCCTTGAGGTACTTCCCCTCCTTCTGAATGGTGGCCAGCCGGGCCTCGGACGCCTTCAGCTCCTTCTCGACGCCCGGCGTGGTGCCGTAGCTGAGCTCGGCGGCCCGCGCGAGATCGCCGCGGCGGGTAGCCTGCTCGGCCTCCGCGCGGAGGGCCTCGACCCGCGCCTTGAGGCTGCGGATAGACTGAATGGCCTCCTTCTCCGCCTGCCAGCGCACCTGCATGGACGTCGACCGCTCGCGCGCCTCGGCGAGATCGCGCTCGAGGTCGGCGAGACGCTCGCGGCTCGCCAGGTCCCGCTCCTTCCGCAGGGCCGCCTGCTCGATCTGGAGCTGGACGATGCGCCGCTCCACCTCGTCGATCTCCGAGGGGAGCGAGTCGATCTCGATGCGCAGGCGCGAGGCCGCCTCGTCGATGAGGTCGATCGCCTTGTCGGGCAGAAACCGGTCGCCGATGTAGCGGTCGGAGAGCGTGGCCGCCGCCACGATCGCGGGATCGGTGATCCGCACGCCGTGGTGGATCTCGTAGCGCTCCTTGAGGCCGCGCAGGATGGCAATGGTGTCCACCACCGACGGCTCGCCGACGAGCACCGGCTGGAAGCGGCGCTCGAGGGCGGCGTCCTTCTCGACGCGCTTGCGGTACTCCTGGAGGGTCGTGGCGCCCACGACGTGCAGCTCGCCGCGCGCAAGGAGCGGCTTCATCAGGTTGGCCGCGTCCACGGCGCCTTCCGCGGCGCCGGCGCCGACCAGCGTGTGGAGCTCGTCGATGAAGACCACGAACAGGCCCGCGCCCGCCGTGATCTCCTTCAGCACCGCCTTGAGGCGCTCCTCGAACTCGCCGCGATACTTGGTGCCCGCCACCAACTGGCCGACATCGAGGGATACGAGCCGCTTCTGCTTGAGCGACTCGGGGACGTCGCCGTTCACGATGCGTTGGGCGAGCCCCTCGACCACGGCGGTCTTGCCGACGCCCGGCTCGCCGATCAGCACCGGGTTGTTCTTGGTCCGCCGTGACAGCACCTGGATCACGCGGCGGATTTCCTCGTCACGCCCGATGACAGGGTCCAGCTTGCCGGCCCTGGCCTGCTCGGTGAGGTCGCGCGTGAAACGCTCGATGGCCTGGTACTTCACTTCGGGGCGATCGTCGGTCACCGCGTGCGCGCCCCGGACGCTCGTGAGCGCGGCGAGGAGATCGTCGCGCGCCACACCCGCCGCGCTCAGCAGTTCCCGGGCGGTCGTGCCCTTCACGTCGAACAAGGCGAGCAGCAGGTGTTCCGTGGAGACGTAGGTGTCGCCCAGCTCCTCCGCGGACTTCGCGGCGCGGTCAAGCGCCTGGGTCAGTTCGCGCGAGAAGGCCGGGTCTCCGCCCCCACTCTGCTTCGGGAACCGGTCCAGCTCCCGCGCCACGTCGGCCCGCAGCTTCGGCAGGTTGAGCCCGAGCTTGCCGAGGACCGGGGCGACGATGCCCTCGTCCTGGTCGAGCAGCGCGGCCAGCAGGTGCGCGTCGTTCGCCACGGGGTTGCCGCGCGTTCGCGCGTCGCGGCGCGCAGCTTCGAGCGCCTCGGCGCTCTTGAGCGTCAGCTTGTCGAAGCTCGCCATGATGTCTCACGCCCGGAGGCAAGGACCGTGCCCCGCGCGGTGCGCCGGGCTGGCATCCCAATCTGCCGCCGCGGCACCGAAACGCAACGCGCCGGCCACGGGGGCCGGCGCGGCGCACACCGAATCAGTTGTCGCAGGCTGACAGCTACTTCATCACGACCATGCGCCGCGAGAAGCGCTGGCCGTCCACGACGAGTTGATACACATACACGCCGGATGCGGCATCACGATCGCTGCCTAGATACTTCCCATCCCAGTACGCCGAGAACTCACAAAACCCGTCCCGGACTTCGCGGCACTCCAGCGCGACGCCATCGAGAAGCTCGCCCGACGCCTGGACCGTGGGGATCGAGACCAACTGGGCCAACACGTTGTAAATCCGCATCGATACGACGGGGCGATGGCCGCCCGCGAACACAGCTTCGCTGAGCCGGAACGGAATCGTCGTCGCCGGATTGAACGGATTCGGGTAATTCTGTTGCAACTCGGCCTGTGCGATGCGAGCGGGTGCCTGCGCGTTACCCGCTTGTGGAGTGCCCAGGACGAGCCCCGCCGCCATCAGCAAGGCCACCGCATTGCGGTGCATCCTTCTCACTCCGATCTGACGGAAAGGGACGTTAAGCCGTCACTCCTCTGCCAAGGTTGAATGGGAAACCACTACGCCGTACGAACTTATGGCCATCATTCGAACTGGTCAAGAGGCCGTGCCGCCGGCCAGAACCCGCACGTCGCCGCGGCGGATCGTCACACCCTCCCGGTCAAGGTGTTCGAGCAAGGGAATCAGCCACTTGCGTGACCGACCAAGTCGCTCCCGAATGGCGGCCGGCGAGGCTTCTCCCAGCTCACGGAGTACCCTCAGGATCGCCTCCCGTTCCCGTTCGAGGGCCTCCTTCGCATAGTATCGGTCTCTGCCGACGGCCACCACGAGCCCCTGTTGGGCGAGAAGCCGGAGGGCGGCCGGCACGTCCGTACCAGGGCGGAGGGCCGACAGCTCGCCGACGCTGGGAGGTTCCGCGCCGGCCGCGGTGAGGTCGCTCAGGAGCGCCCCCGTCACCGCGCGAGCCGTGGCGCCGCCCCCAGGCGTCCAGTCGGGCAACCGCACGGCGGCACCGTCCCGCACGAGGGCGCCGCGGTGCTCCAGCCCGCGTTCCGCCAACTCGACGAGTTCCGCGCGGGGCACGGCTGCCGTGGCGCGCCACGCTTGCGCCGGCATTCCGGGGTCGAGGGGACGCGCCTCGTGATAGTGCCGGAGCGCGGCGAGCAACGCGTCCTCCGTCACGGTGACCAGCGGACGGGCGACATACCAGTCCCCTTCCCGGACCACGGCCTCGGCCGCCGCGGCGAGGGCTGCGTCCAGCCGCGCGGCGTCGAGCCCGGCCGCCACCTCGAGACCCGCTCGATCCAGGCCGTGCCGGCCGCGGCGATCGATGAGGAGCATCACGCGGTCGCGGTCGGTACCCGGGAACGGCGCGGGCTGCGGCCGTCGCCGACCCCGCTCGCGCACCAACTCGTCGGCATGGGGGTCCACCACGATGCCGCCGCCGATGGTCGTGACCGGAGAGTAGGAGCGCAGCA
>Ga0315275_10006183_pt1 | contig 11422 bp, 10 predicted proteins | sample YL17G03_0_MG_FD_205557 | JGI IMG/M metagenome (GOLD analysis project Ga0315275, IMG submission 205557) | Sediment microbial communities from Yellowstone Lake, YNP, Wyoming, USA - YL17G03_0 | ecosystem: Environmental > Aquatic > Freshwater > Lake > Sediment | place: USA: Wyoming | collected...
GCCCTTAACTATCTGCCTGAAAATAAATATTTGATATCCAAAACTATTAAGCTTTTACTCAAGACCGATGCAGGTGCCACTGCTCTCTCTTTTCTCGACCGGCACCTGGATAGCTATAAAGACGATTTTGCCGAGCTTAAGCAAGTCGCTGATATGTTGTACGAAAATAAATTTTATACTCAATCCGGAACTTATTACAGCCATGCTTTAAAGTTACAGCCTGAAAACAGCGAAGTACAAGCGAACCTGATATTCGGACTTCTGAATGAAGGTAAAGAACAACAAGCCTTATCTTTATTGGACAGATATCTTAATAGTTATGGGAATAATCCACAGGTTGTTACAAATGCTGTTTATGTAATGCTTTTATTGAAAAAAGAGGATAAAGCTGAATACTACCTTGAAAGACTGAAAAAGCTATCGCCCACTGACACAAAAACATTTTTATTATCTGGTTATGTTGCCCAGCAAAAAGGTGATCTGAATAAAGCCCGGGAATTGTTTGAAAAATCTTTTAATAATACTAAAAAAGAATTATTAGCTGCACAATCTTTGGGTGATATCCTGATAAGGCAAAAAAAGTGGAAAAAGTCAATTGATCATTTTAAACAGGCACTGGAATATTTCCCAAACGAACCATATATCATTGAAAAACTTGGATCTCTGCTTATAATGTGTCCTGATAGCAACTTGAAAGATTATCATGAAGGAGTGGGATACCTCGAAAGGTTATTAATTCACAGAACCTGTCCGCCGGAAACAAAGGTATTTGCAGGAAGAGGCTTGACACATGCCTACTACGATCTTGGTGATAAAACTAAGGCAACTTTTTATGCAGAGTTTACAATAAACCTAGTACAGAACTACAATATCCATGAGGAAATCATCGACGAGTTGAAGGTTCTGTCAAGTCGAGGTAACTGAACAAATAAATGGGCTACTTTCTGATTATTTCTCTTCCTTTTTCAGATTAAGAACTGCATTTGCCAGTAAAAGATATTCTTCTTAAATTGCTTTGTTATTAAATATGCTTATTAAAATGAAAATCAAATTATTCTTGCTGACAATTATTTTTTTTACAGGGTTTTTTGATTTGTCCGCTCAGAAAACAAATAAAAGAATTACCATAACCGGTAAAGTAACCGACTTATATAATAGTCCGGTTTCCGGTGCTTTTATAATGATTGATGGAAAAAGCACCGAGAGGAAAACTAACGTTAAAGGACTTTTTAAAGTCAAAGTTAAACCATCGGCTCAACGGATCGGCATTTTTACAACTTTTACAGAATTAAAAGAAGAACCTATTAATGGAAGAACAACTATAAATTTCAATCTGGACAAATTTGTTCCCCAGCAACTAAATGCTGGTCCGGGTGTTTCTAATGATGAAGTTATTGATGAAGGTTATAGTGTTGCCCGGAAAAAAAATATAACAAAACCTGTAACTAAATCTGATGTAAGCGGTAATGAATATGCTTCTTTTTCTTCTATTTACGAGATTCTCAGAACTGTTCCCGGCGTGGCGGTATCTGGTAACAGTGTAACTGTAAGAGGAATTAGCACGACTGGATCTTCGGCTCCATTGTTTGTTGTTAATGGAACAACTGTGAATTCTATAAGCGGAATTGATCCGTCAATGGTTAAATCGATTGAAGTGCTTAAAGGTCCGTCAGCTTCAGTATACGGATTGCAGGGAGCAAACGGTGTAATTATTATACATCTGAAAGGTATAGATTAGACCAGATAATAATCAGGTGGTTCCTCATTTTATTGAGCTTCTCAATGCCACAAATTTCAGTTCTGCATTTTCTTTAAAAGTTTCGGATAAAGATCGTCTTTAACATACAAAAATCCGGGTTCAAGCTTAAGAATGTTATCGTACACCTTTTGCGCTGAAGCGAAATCTTTAAGATAAGTATATGTTTGTCCGATCACCACCAGCAGGCTCATATAGTTCCAGTTTCCTGAAATAAACTCAGAATCCTTTTCAACAATACCCTTAGCTTTAAGATAGTATTCCAGGGCTACCTTTTTTGATCCCCCAAGAGCTGATGGCATATAGAATTTCATATTGCCATATTGAATGTATGCAAAGTAAAATTCCGGATCAGTTTTTAAAGCGGTTTTGGCGCAATCAATACTTTTAAAACCGTTAACCGGTGCTGAAATGGGATTTAATCCTATCCTGAAGCCATAAAAAGCAGCTTTATAAGAATTCACAACTGACAAACTGTAGTTTTTCTTTTCAAGGATTTCAATGTTTTTCAGAGCAATGGAAAGGTACTTTTTTGCCTCCTCTTTTTTATCGAAACCTATACAATATCCGATATAACCGTACTGGTAGTTGACAAGTTCAAGAAGAAGCTCATCGCTTTTGTTCTTAATTGCATCCATGCGTTCAATCACGCTCTTCCACAGATCCATTTTGTTGTTGATGTAGGCAGAGTATATTGCCTCCCTGTAACTGACAGCATTGATTTGCAGACTAAATAAAAGCAACAGGATTATTATCAAGCTATATTTTGACCTTTCCATTGGAATTTTCAGAAGTTGGCAATTCCAAAAGCCAGTCCAATCCATGGTTTGTTATTAAACACCCAGACGTTTTTATTATGATCGAGTAGTGTGTCAAATCCAAGTGCAAAACCAACGGACATATCCTCAAATGTAGCAAATATTGAGAATCCTTTCTGGAAAACCATTCCATCATATTCCTGTGTAATCCTGTTCATTGTCACTGTTGGATTTAAAGGTGTTATTCCTAATCCGGCAAAAAATCCAAAATCAAATCCGGTATGTCTGACAAATGAAGATATTTCATGCAATTCGGATAAAGAAGATTTCAACATAAAATAATCTCTTCTGAATCCTGTGTAGAATATACCATTAATATTTGAACTTAATTGAGATGGAACATCTGCTGCAGCAGGTCTGAACTTGAGAATAACTGTTGATAAATCAAGATCAACAGAGGTTTTGACAAAAGTGCTTTTGTATAAATAACTCCCTGGCGAAATTGAATTAATATTTATTCCCTGAGATTTGGATTTATCAGGAACCAAGTCCTTCATGTTCCTGATAACCGGAAAGACTACCAATGAATCTTCTTTCAAACTTAAATACACAAACTCAGGATTTGTATCAGGTGCTTTAAGCTCAAAATACCCTGAACCAAATTCATGAGTGTATATTTTATCAAATGGAGTACAAGCAGAAATTAAAATAAAGAACATTATATACCAGAAGAGACTGATATTTTTCATTAAACACATGTTCAAATATTTTTATAAAGATATATGAAATGATTTTTATTTTGAAGATTCTTCATGCATAACAGATTTATTAAGGCAGGGGCTGCAGCATTCGCTCGCAAACCTGTTCCGTTTTCAGTTCATCAGGTATTTCTTTAACTTACAATTATTCAAAGATTTTATCCCTTCAGTAACTGCCTGTGCATTTATAATTGCTCCGGCTTCATTCGTATGAGTATGATCAGTCAAAAACAGTTTTGTTGTAACTTCATTTTCACCAAGGGCATCATACTTAGCAGCAATAATTTCATTCAGATCGATAAAATATGCCTTTCCTGCCTGAGCCGACTCCTTTGCCCACTTCCCATATCCTCTGATGCCCTCATTACCTTTCCGTTTTCCCAGATATTCCTCGGAACCAGGGAGCAAACAACAGGAACGGCTCCCTTAAGTGTTCCACGCGCGCGGCTGTTATCATTTACCGGACTGCTATCGTTATGACCGAACTGAATGAACACATAATCACCCGGCTTCAGCTTTGCCAGCACTTTATCCCAAAGTCCTTCACTTATAAATGTTCTGCTGCTTCTTCCGCCGAGGGCATAATTTCTGATTGAAACTTTCGATGTATCGAACTGAGCGTACAGATAATTGCCCCAGCCCCATAATCCGCCTTCACCTTTGCCGCTTCCGTTCCTAACAGTTGAATCACCGATAAGATAAATGACAGGTTTTGACTTTTTCTCAGGAGCAATTCCTGCTGTTAAGAAAAATGCAGCTATAAGCATAATTAAATATCGTAACATGATATTGCAGTTAATGAAAGAAACAATATAAAGATATGAAATAAAAAGTCATACCCCCCAACCCCCTAGGGGGGCTATAAACAAAAACCCCCCTTCAGGGGGGAAGGGGGGTTATAATTAGAAAGATTCGTTATTTCCTGCGTAAAGATTTGCTTTCCGATTCTTTGCTTGTAGAAGTGCTCTGCTTTACAGTAGTTTCTTTACGGCTCTTTTCGCTGCTTCTGCGTGCGGAGGAACTTTCACCGGTTGCCTGCTTTCTGGTCGCTTTTGCAGGTTCAGCTCTCTGGCTTGACTTTGAACTTGAAGCAGGACTCGAACTTACTGATTCCGATGATCTCCTGTTGGAAACTGTCCTCTGCCCGGCAGTTGAATTCGTATTTGCCCTGTTGTTGACAGTTGTAGTGGAGCGGTTTACATTCCCATTAACGGCACTGGTTGATCGTCTGGTCGTTCCATTATCTGATCCGGCAGACTGCCTTTTTGGAGCAGCTTCTGAAGCAGATCTTCTGCCATTATTGTTTCCTGAAGAGACATTTGATGGTCTTTCAGAATGAACTTTTGCATATAAGGCTTCTCCATCTTTTCTCTGTTCGGGACGTGAATAAGTATTCTTATAACGCCCGTCATTTATATTAATAGTGACATTTCTTGAGTAGACCCTTTTATCGCGGTAGTAGAAATCGTTCCAGCGGTCATACCGGGGATGGTCATAGCGGTGGAAGTGACTGTAGTATTCAGGGAACCAGTTGTAATGATAACCGTAATAGTAGTGCCAGTAGTATGGACGCCATGGGTGCCAGTAAGAAGGGTAATAACCCCAGTACCAGGAAGAGTGCCATATGGAATAGTCTGGAAGATAGATGAATCTGACAAGCGGCCATGCACCAACTTCAACGTAAGTTGTCCTGACCACGTTTACATTCTGCCTGTTTGACCTTCCTGTATAACCCGGATTCGGGGTTTCAGCGTATATGGGTTCAACAATGTAATTTTTTCCGTATAAAGCTTCATCACCTATAAGCTGTATCTGTATTGATCCGTCGCGGAGCTTCTGAACCGTAAAGACAGCTGCATCCTGACTCTCATTCCGGTCAAGGACAGCCTGCAGAACTATTGTGTGGACGTTTCCGTCGACATAGTCAATTACCTTAATGTAATCGATATTATTATCGTTATTAAGATCCAGGTTATTTATCCTGGAATTCTCGTCGTTCAGGCTTCTTTCAAAACCTTCAATGGTTTCGGATTGCTGGAATAAATTCATTACTGCGTACAGATTTAAATTATCTCCAGGCAGACCCAGATATTCATCCGGATAATCCTGAGCCATAAGTGCGGTCCCGGCTGCAAGCATTGCTGCGAGTATCGGGGTGATTAAGAATCTTTTCATGACGTTAATTGTTAAAAGAACTTGTTTACAACCAATCAATGACAAAACTTATGCCAATGTGTAAAAAGCGGGCAATTTGTAAAAATATTGTGCTGGCTAAAAATTCAAAATAAGATGATCGGTAATCGCGTAAGTTATTAATATAAATTAATTTAAATTGGAGATTATATTACCGTTGGCTTTAGCCAACGGAAAAGGACACCCCATTCACTTTAGGGCTTTAGCCCAATTGCATTTCTTCAATTCTTTTACTAATTGCTGCCATTTTTTCAAGTCGCTCAGAAGAGTAAGTCTTTTGTTCCCTGTCGATGAACTCAAATAATATCAGCGATTTTGTCGAGTATTCAAGACATGCGGATCTGTTTCCCTGAGCAAGATCCAGCTCAGCTTCAGCATTAAAGAGCTCTGCAAGGATCTCAAGATGGCCGTTAGTATAATTATGTTCTTTCAGCAATTTATGGGTCAGTTCATTTGCAGGTATTGCCCTGAAGAAGGCAGCATCCTCTTTCAGCATGTCATAATAGATCTTTCCGAGTTTTTCAGAAGCCCTTTTGTAATCACCTTTCTTTATAAGGCCGAATATTGCGGCCAGGAGATCACCCAGCATTTCAATCATCCGCAGGATATAATCTTTTTGATACATGCGACGGGAGTATAAATAATATCAAAGATAGAAAGTTTGACAAAGCCAAAGGATTTGTTTAATTGCTTATATTTGATCATATAACCACAAATTTATATCTGCCATGGCTAAATATATCAATATTATTCTGTTTGCCGGAATGCTGGTAATGAACTATCTGGCCAATGCTCTTCCATTGAATAATAAAACCACTGGAGAGCTCTCTGACTCTTTCCCCAATCTTTTTGTCCCGGCCGGACTTACTTTCTCAATCTGGGGTGTTATCTATCTTCTCCTTATAGTTTATTGTGTGGTTCAGTTTACAGGATCGGACAGGGAGGTTATTTCAAATATCAGCTGGCTGTTTGGCATCTCATGCATTCTGAATGCTCTATGGATTGTGTTCTGGCATTATGGGAAGCTCACTTCATCACTTTTGGTGATGCTTGGATTGCTTATCACTCTGATCTATATAAATATTTCAATACGTGAACTGCCTTTCGGGATCATAAAAGCAACATTCGGGATCTATCTGGGATGGATCTGCATTGCCACTATCGCCAATGTCGCAGCCCTGCTGGTAAATGCAAACTGGAACGGATTCAATATCCCTCAGGAAACCTGGGCAATTATCATGATCTTCATTGGGACACTTATCATTACACTGACCATTTACAGGCTGAAAAACCCCTTTATCGGATTGGCTGTAGTCTGGGCATTTATCGGCATTGCCATCAAACGGCAGGATGATTACAGATCAATATTTATATCTGCAATAATTGCCCTTTCTCTAGTGTCCCTGATTACAATATGGGGATTTTTCCGCGAAAACATCGCTTAGATAGGCATAAACGTGAATATTCCTGTCCCGGTAAGAAATAACCAGGATAAGTTATCAGCATAATTCCTGGAAGGCTTTTCTGAATTCGAGTGGTTTACTTAATAAGGTGATTATTAGCGTATTTCCTAATTGCTTAAAAGATATTGAAGTATTGTTTCGTCAACTTCCAAGATGGTTCCATGTCTTACATCATCAGGGAAAGATATTCTATCAGAAATATCTTCCCATGATTTCAGGTCTTTCGATTTGACTGCACCCATCTTCTTCTCCATATATTTATCAAAATAGACAAACCAGGTATCATCGATTTTTATAGATGCTGGTCCTTCAGCCCAGTAATTTCCGGTAATGGGTTCTGAAGGACCGCTGTACGGGCCATATAAACTTTTACTTGTTGTTATCCTGATATTCTTCTGAGGAGGTGTCCTTGTTTCATCTTTCACAAACATGATATACTGATTGCCTTTCCTGTTAATGGTTGCATCAATAACATTAAATCCTTTGTCATAGAATAATCTGGTTTCTGAGAAAGGGACAAAATCTTTGGTTGTAACAGAGTAAATCCGATGGTTATAACCCGTATCGCCGGCTTTTTCAGTATCGGGAAAGCGTCCCGGGATTGTGGTGGACCAGATAATAAGAAACTGATTGTTCTTTTTGTCATAAATAATTTCAGGAGCCCAGCAATTTCGGGCTGATGGTTCCTTTTCCATTACCATTATGTACTTCTGTTCTTTCCAGTTTACCAGATCCCTAGAAGATGAATACCCGATCCCTCTTTCGGTCCAGCCTGCTGTCCAGACCATGTGAAAAGTACCAAAACAGATAAACCCTGCCGGTTTGAGCAGAAGTCAATTGTGAAATAATTAACACAACCGCAAGCAGAATTTTTTTCATTTTAGCAGAAATACCCTTCAAAGGGGGAATTTGGTTATTGTTTCCCAAACCCTTTTCTTGGTCTCTTCAGGTGTTGGATTTAACTCAAATGACGTAAAATTTCCATATTCCACGTCGATCCTCTCAAATACCATCAGGTAAAGACTGAATATAATTTCAAGGCTCAGCTGATACCTTGGCTCCATGGCTGGTCCTATTCTCATGATAACCTCACGGATTTTCTTTCTGTACACATCTGCAAGTGTATAATATTCCCTGATCAGGTTACGGAATCCGTCAGTGACAGGACTGCCATGGGCGATATTATTCAGCTCCTGTCTTGTAAGTCCGTTTTTCCTGATAAGGTCATCAGCAAAATAATTCAGATTATTGAACTGATCCTTTTGAAAATCACGTATAATATGTACAAGATAACTGAAAATGGCGCAAGGTATTGCAGCGTCCATGACATCGAAGGGAGGCGCCTTATAGTAACCATCTTCTGATATAATACCGCTCAGATGGACAAAAACTGATGCCGGAGCAACTGAGGCTCCCTGTGCATAGTCGAGAAAAGCTTCAAGAGTTGCAAATCCATCATTATTTATGTCGTAGATCATCGATTTTGCAAATGCTTTCAGTGGCCAGAGCGGAATTCTGAACCTTTCGATGGTTTTGATCAGGGCCACCTTTTCAGGATTACAGTCTTCAGAAATGATGATCGTCTTCAGCCATTCATTGACGTCAGCGATAAACTCTTTCCTTTTCGCAACAGCGATCATCCTGTTGGCAGCTTTGTAATTGTCAATAAGATCATCGATTGTTCGCATAAATCTGTAGCAGGTTTTAGCTGCACAGTACCTGTCCTCATCCCAGAAATTAGCTGCAATAAGTATATTGGGATGATCAATTATCTTATTGAAATCAATGGAGTTGAATATCTCAATGAAATGTTCCCTGTGCGAATTTGTCATCACTTTTCAGTCCTGTTTTCTTTTAAAATACGTTCCGATACAAGTTTTGCCGACAACAGAACATTTGGAATTCCATTCCCGGGATGTGTGCTTCCTCCTACAAAATAAAGGTTTTTATATTTATCATGACGGTTATGGGGACGAAAATATCCCATCTGGAAAATATTATGACCCAGACTCCCGAAGACAGAACCCCTTGAAATATTGCAGGCATTTTCCCAGGTTTCCGGCAAATAGCATATTTCAAATTTAATATGACTCTCAATGTCTTCCAAACCCTGCAGTTTAAGACGGTTTATTACTGCCAGTCTTGCTTTCTCCCTGATCTTTTCCCATTCCTGCCTGTATTTTTTATCAATATGCCCGACTGCAACAGCAACCGAAATAGTATCATGATTAACGGGAGCAGCTGTTGGATCGGTCCTTGAAGGCGCATGGACATAAAAACTTGGATTGTCACCGACTGATTTGTCTCTGAAGATACTGTCGAGACCTTCCCGGAATCCGTCAGAAAGAAATACATTATGATGATCAAGCTGTGGATAAACTTTATCAAGTCCCCAGTGAAAACAGATGGCAGAGCATGAGTATTTTAATTTATCGAGGTGGTTTGATTTTCTTTTGTCTGGCAGGAGGTTCCGGTAAACATAAGGAAGATCAGCATTGGCAACTATTATATCGGATTTGATCTCATTATCATCCTGAAGAATGATGCCGTGTGTCTTTTCCCCTGAGACAATTATTTGTTTTACAGGATTGCCGTAATGGAATTGAACACCTTTTTCTTCTGCAGCTGCAAGCATTTTTTCAACGATTCTGAACATTCCTCCACCGGAAGGGAAAAACGAACCTTCTGTAAGCTCAGCCGCCGGGACCATTGAAAAAAGAGCCGGGGCATCAAACGGGCTTTGTCCCACATAAATATTCTGAAAAGTATATGCCATCAGCAGATGCGGGTGAGTAAAAAACCTTCTGGCAAATTTAAAATGGGAAGTGAATGCCTTGATCCTGAAAAGAAGCGGAATGTTTTTCAGATTCACCATCTGGAAAACATGATAAAAATTCCGTCCTATCAGTCTGTCAATGCCAAGTCTGAAGATCCTGTAACCTTTCGTAATATATTCTTCTGATTTTTTATAGCTGCCCCGTTCAATCTTCTCCAGCTGAACCTTCATCCTCTCCCTGTCGGATGTAAACGTCAGATGAGTGCAATCGTCGAAAAAGATAGTGTAAAGATCATCCAGAGGGACGATATCTTTTCCTTCTTCAAGGCTAATTTCAAGCGAATCAAAAACCTCATGGTAAATACCAGGCATCATCAACATTGTGGCCCCCAGGTCGAACCTATGACCATCGCGAATTAATTGCCCGCATCGGCCTCCCGGCACCGAATTCTTTTCATAAACGTTTACACTGTATCCGTTTTTCGCAAGATAAACGGCAGTGGTTATACCTCCTATGCCTGCTCCTATAATAACTGCCGTCCTGCTTTTACCCATATATTGTTTCTCAGGTGCTACAATTAAAATTCTCGTAAAAGACGGGCAAAAATCTGATTTGTTTCCCCGTTATGAAAAACAAAAATAAATTTTCTTTTGTTTTATATTGGAACTTCCTTCATTTTACATGATTATTTTCTTTTCATTGTTAATTTTACCTGTGATCATCAACTTTGCTTAACGCCTCCTGCAGAAAGAACCTTTATGATAAGAAAAATTTTAAAATACATTTCAATCGCTCTGCTGGCAATATTTATTATTGGCATTATAGCTGTTGTAACTCCACGGATCTGGTCGGCACTGAATCCTGAAAAACCTCCTGTCGGCTATCATTTTATGGCTCCGGCTTATTTAGCCCTGTGGCTTGGACTTGAAAAGCTGGTAAATACTTCACCCCCGATACCACCGGACATTGAGGAGCTGAAAAACATTGAGTACAAAAATGTTAACGGGAAATCACTACAGCTGGATCTTTACAAACCAGCAATCCTTAAAAACCCTGCCCCATTGCTTGTATTTATTCACGGTGGTTCATGGAAAAGCGGCAAACGGTCAGATTACCTGGTCTATCTTGTCGATTTTGCCAAAAGGGGATTTGTTACAGCAACTGTCTCTTACAGACTATTAAATGATGGTCCCTATCCTGCCTGTGCCGAAGATATAAGAGATGCTGTCAGATGGTTTTTCACCAATAGTGAAAAATATGGTTATGATCCCGACAGGATAGCTCTTATAGGAGGTTCAGCAGGTGGCCATCTTGCTATGCTGGGCGGATATGGATGGGGAAAAACTGGAGAGGTCGTTGATAGTTCAAATCACAAAATAAAGGCCGTTGTTGATATCTACGGTCCGGCTGACCTTACAACAGAATATGCCAGGAACCACTCCCTGATAACTGAACTTATTGGTAATACCTATAAAGAATCACCAGGATTATATGCTGAAGCTTCTCCGGTAAGTTATCTCGACAAAAACGATCCTCCAACACTGATCCTTCACGGGACTTCCGACAGGCTTGTCCCTGTAAGCCAATCGGATAACCTGAAATCAGCACTTGATTCACTGGGTGTTCCATGTGTATATTACAGGATCCCTTTATGGCCGCATACGATGGATATAGTGCAAAGAGTCAATGATTTCTGCCAGCTGAAAATGATGGAATT
>Ga0315275_10006186_pt1 | contig 11420 bp, 10 predicted proteins | sample YL17G03_0_MG_FD_205557 | JGI IMG/M metagenome (GOLD analysis project Ga0315275, IMG submission 205557) | Sediment microbial communities from Yellowstone Lake, YNP, Wyoming, USA - YL17G03_0 | ecosystem: Environmental > Aquatic > Freshwater > Lake > Sediment | place: USA: Wyoming | collected...
GCACGACCTTCAGTCAACGATAGCCTGTGAGCAATATCAAGTAGAAGCGAAGACTTCCCTATGTTCGTGGCTCCCGCTATGATGATGAGATTTCCCTTGCCGAATCCACCGCAATATTTATCAAGGTCAGTAAATCCGCTTGATAGGCCAGTGAACCCTATGCCGTTGTCGAGCCTATTCGCAAAATCCGCATTACCTTCTATAGCTAGCTCTTTCGGCGTGATAATATCATTCTTAATCTCGGCTTGAGCGAGTTTAGAGAACTTCGTTGCTATCTCACCGAGAAGGGCCGAGTAATCGTCCTCTCCTGAGACAGCTTTTTCGATGTTCTTCTGTGATTCTGCTATGATTTTCCGTCGGACGGAATAGCTTTTTAAGATGTCGGCATAATGCTTGAAATTCGCCGATGTCGGCACTTCCGAGGTTATCCCTGTTAAATAGGAAGGCTCGACCTTGCCATGTAATGCCTCGGTAAGCACTATCAAATCTATAGGCTTCCTGTCCTTAGCAAGAGCGAGGATAGCATTGAAGATAGTCTGATTTTTTTCGCTGTAGAAATACTCAGGAATGATTGTTTCAATAGCTTCGTTGATAACGTTACCGTCGAGGAATATTGAACCGAGGACGGCCCGCTCGGAATCTTCACTTCTGGGAAGTGTTATGTCCATTTCTAGCCTCTCTTCTCTCATTTATCATTTTTAAAACTCTCGGAAGGATGCTTCCGATTCTTTCAGGCTCAGACCTCCGAGGCTGAGTCGTGTCATTGCTGAATTCCTTTGCGTTCATTCGTTCCATCTTTACCCCCCAAAATAAAAATGCCAGTCCATCGAGTATTTTTCTCTCGATGAGCTGGCACAATTGTCAACGCAATACTTTATGCGTCTATCTTATGGGCCTCGACAGTCAGAATGACCTGACAGCGACTCAAAGGTTATTTGAGGCGAATCAATTTTTCATTTATCACGTCATAAGTCTATAACTCCTCGGCAATAAGTATATCCTACGTTTTCGATTTTGGCAAATTCGGGTCGTCGTCTGTTACCGTAAACGCTTTGTTCTTTTTGTCCGTATCCTCGTCCGTCTCATTCTGAATACTTGATTATAACCTCGGCCTCTTGGTCAGCAGGAGCGTTTATAAGCTCTCCCATCTGGCTATCTTCGCCTTGAAGAAGGATTTGATAGCTCTTGTCGAGCGATACGAGGGCCTTGGAGTGAACCTCCTTGACCAATGCCCTGAATTTGTATGCTTTCTCAGTAGGCATGAGATACCCTTAATTTACAAACATTTTTACAAGCGAAATGAGCTATATTGAATGATGAAGGACTGACAAGGACTGATACTATCTGACTTACTACTGACGATACTTTCCGACGAAGATTATAGATAAAATGGCAGGAAAAAGGCACTTCCGTCGGTATACGGAAATGCCCTAAAAAGAACTGGCGGAGAGGGAGAGATTTGAACTCTCGATACGGTATTACCCATATAGCGGTTTAGCAAACCGCCGCCCTAGGCCACTAGGCGACCTCTCCGATAGTGCCAATTATACCATTATTATCTGTTTGAGAATAATTAAAAAACCCTTCCTGCTTAAAAGAAGAACCCCACCCTCGCTTCAGTCCTGAAGTCGTACGGATCATATTTATTTGTCCTGAACATCGGCATGAAGAACTCTGCCGAGACGATGACCTTATGATTAAAGACCTTGCCCACCATGAAGTTGACCGGAATATCCCATCCGTGGGCTTCGATATCATACACCATCGATTGGGTTGAATAGAGCTCTATGAAACAGTCTTTGGGCAGGTTTATGTTGAGCGCCGGCGCGAACAAGATCTGCCGTATGTGCGGCCGCGAAGCGCTGCCGGCGTAATCGGTGGCATACTGGACCCACGGCATTATGAAACTGCCGGGGCTGATCTTGTGGAGGAAATACCTGAAGCCCACGAACGGCAGGGCCTGATATTTGCCGGTGCCTCCCTGGTCAAAATAGGCCGTCGGCCAGATGAACTGGCTGCCCGCGCCGATGCCGAGAAGCTCGTTCGGAAGCCACGCCAGATAGGCCTGCGTCAACAGGTCCCGCGACGTGAACTGCCACCTCCCTGTCGGATTGTCGGCGGCCGCGGCATTGCCGGCAGAGAGCGGCATGTCTATGCGCGTAGCGAGGAGCCATTTCTCGGAAAGTTCGAACGGCTTTTCCGCGCGGAAGGTGAATATGTGCTCGTTGCCTTTGTGGGGAAGCCGCTGGTACTGGTAGCGCAGGTCGAAACGCGCGAGCGGCCGTGAGAAGTCCTGGCCGTTGTTCGGTATGGACGCGAGCGCATTTTCTTGCTCGGCGCAATACACGGCGGAGCGCGGCGCCGAAAATATGAGAAGAGAAGCGACTGCGCAAAATATGAAGAGCCGTCTATGCATGTCCGTCCGCCTGACCCTTCTTATCGCTTTTTCGGGAAGAGGAGCGTGAACGTGAATACGACCTGCCAGTCAGGCTGTCCCAGAGGCCGCTGGACGTTGTAGTAGCCGCCCAGAAATACGCTCACCGGCTGCTTCCCTATCGGGAAGACCCTGCCCACCCCGCCGCCGAGCGGTATGAGGAAACGGTTGTCCATGTTCGCGTTCCAGTCGAATTCGTTTATCGGCGCTGACGAGACGAACCATCCTTTATCGAAGTTGTAGTTGATGAAGTACTGCAGTGTCATCATGTTGACGTCCTGCCGCTCTTCGACGCCGGCGAACGACCACTGGTTATAGGCCAGCGTCCCCACGACCCACCTGCCCGGCGTCCAGACGACGACGCCCGAGGGGCCTGCGCACCACTTCTGCTGGCCGAGCAGTTTATTTGTCGAGCTAGGCGCCGTCATCATCGGCCCGGCGCCCCAGAGGAAGTCGCCGCCGAGGAACTTCATCGGTACGGCAGGCGAGAAGAAGACGGTGTCGTTGATGTCGCCGAGCCCCATCCTGCCGTTCGACCAGGTGGCGAGGTTCGGCTGATAGACGATAGGCGCGATCAGGCGGTTTATGATGTTCCAATCCCCGATGGTGACCGGATAGACCGGCTGAATATCGAGCGTATAGCCGAACCTGTCGCGCGGCCCTTCATCGAAGTAGAAGTTGCTCTTGAAAGGGAGCGTTGCCATGGGCGCGACCGGGTTCTGGGAATCCTTGGCGAGCTTCTCGATATCGCCGCTTTCAGCCGCAAAAAGAAAGCCGGCTGCCAGGCATGAAACGATGACATCTACAAAAAATACGCGCGCCGTCTTCATTTTAAAATACCCAGATAAGGTTCACCGTCCCGAGGACGCCGCTGAAACGGCCGACTCCGTAATATTCGTAGGCGCATTTCATCGTGAGGTTCAGTTTTTCCTTGATGATCCATCCTCCGGCCTGGCCGCCGATACCGTGGATCTGGTAGAAGACGTCCTTATTTGTTGCCGCGGATCCTGTATCCGAAGATATCTGCCACTGGTCGTATCCATATACGCCTACCTCGACGCGGTCGGTAATATAATGGCTCAGCGCGTATTCTAGCGTCATGCTTTGGCCGGGCGCGACGTCAGCATCGTACTTGGAGCTGTTCAGGTTATAAGTGCCGGTCATTATAAGCGCCGTCTTGCGGTATTCGTCAAAATACCAGGCGCCGAATGCCTGGAACTGCTGCGACCAGAACCCCATGCCGACATTGGCGATGCGGTTCTCGGAGTACGCGCCCGTGGGGGCCCAGAAGCCGTAGTAAAGGCCGACGTCGTAGTGCTTACCGCGCCAGTCGAACATCACAGGCTGCACGAAAAGATCGCCGAACCCGTACATCTCGCTCTTCACCTTGATCGTCTCATCCTTGGTCACCGTCTTGGAAAAGTCCCCTATCGAGATCGTCCCCGTCTCATGCGCCTTCGCTTTCATTTCGATGCCGACGTACCCCATTGACGGCGCGATGAGCATTCCGTAGTCTGCGCCGAGGAACTTCCAGGGTGTCGTCCACAAAAGGAGCAGCTGCTCTGTCGTGAACATCATCGAAGCGTCGATATCGGCTGACAGGTTGGCAGATAATCTGACAGGTATGTCATGGCCGTAGACATTGAAGTGTTTCGTCTCCGATACCGATGTTGAGAAGTTGGAGAGCTTGTTACCGTTGGCATTCCTCAGGTCGTTTGAGTAATATATAGGGTCATAGTAAATGGCGTAGAATCCCTTGGGCGGCAGGATGATATCGCGCATGCCCATGACGCCGGGATAGTAGTGGCCCAGCGTGCCTGCCCACGCGTATTGGGCGACTATAAGCGCTGCCAGAGCAAAAAATATTATCTTACCTCTAGACACTCTTCACCTCCCCGCAGCTTTTATTGCCCCTGCCCCGTTGAAACAGTGCCCTCAGCCGGCGGCGGCGACACGACTTCATAGTAGACACCGCTAGAACCGAAGAACGGACGGTACCAGGTAGGACCGCATTGATATGCCATGATCCCTTTAACATTTTGAGACACGCATCCGGATGGCAGAGTCGTTACGACTGAGCCATAAGCCGGCGATGCCGGCGCAGGTTGCTGGATAACGGTCGTTGGCTGCTCTACGATGACCGTGGACGGCTGGCTCGCTGCCGCGCCTATAGCCGCGCCTACGGCCATGCCCGCGAGGGCGTCGTCAGCCGCTCCCCAACCCCATCCTCCATCCCATCCACCGCCGCCATAAACGTTCACGTTGGTCGTATTGGTGGGGTTGTTATCCGGTTTGTGGTGGCCTCCGTGATCGCCGTGGTCGCCGCCATGTTGTTCACCGCCGCGGCCTGGCCTGTCACCACCGCGACCCCAATCGCCGCCTCGGTCACCCCAGTCGCCGCCGCGGCCTTCGCCTCCTCGGCCGAAATCCCCACCGCCGCGCTCAAAACCACCGCCGCCGTGGCCTCCGGACCAGCCCCCTCCGCCCATGTGGCCGCCTCCCATGTGCCCGCCGCCGCGCGCAAACACATCATCGATACCCCACAATACCAGCGTCGCTACTATTGCTATGAGCATCAGTGTCTTCAAGGTCTTCATTATTTTGCCCCCCGCGCTGTCTCCGCACCCGTTCTGCCGGGTGAGCCCATCCTGCGGCCCCGGAACGGATTGCGGAAATCGATCTTTGCCGCATTCGTGGCGTTCTTGAATATAAACGTGTCGCCGGTCACTGCTTCGTTGATCTTCCAGTCGCCGAACTCCACCGTATAGCTCGGCTCCCGCGCGTCATCGAGATATGTCGCGCATACCATCCGCGGCAGGTGGTCGCCTGTGTCTATCCAGATCTGCCATTCAACTTCTTTGTTCAGGAAGACGAGGTGGTCTGTCTTGACGCTTCCCTTGCCGGCGAGAGGACGGATCTCCGACTGGCCGACATAGAACGCCTTTATAAGGCCCTCTGTCAGGACCGCGTACGGTTCGGAGACGAGTATGTCGGCGTATGGGAAAGATCTGCCTTCCTCGCGGTAGGCCTCTTCGATCATCGCGTCGATCGTCGCAGGCGCGCCCTTCACGGCATACAGGTTCTTCGCCGGCGAATACATCGTGATCGTCTTGCCGTCAAAATAGAAGTCGTGCGCCGCGAAATCCCCGCCTGTACTCGCGAAGAGCTTGTCGGGCCCCTGCATAACGACCTGCGAGGTGCCGTACAGATTGATCCACGTCCCGTCAGGCGCCCTGACAGGGACCATACTCCGCGCCTGGAAACTGACGGTCTTCGCCTGAGAAAGCGCGTCGCTCATCTTCTTCAGCATGTCGAGCGCCCGCTGGTCGACGGCCGGCGCCGCCGCTTTAGCCGGCGCAGCGGCTTGCGCCCATATTGCAACGGGCGCCATGAAGAGAGCGGCCGCGCAGACCGTTAACAGCAGTATTCGTCGTGGTAACATATGCCCTCCTTTATTTTTCAATCTGTATAAGCGTTGACCTACTTGAGATCCTTCATCCGGGCCGTTACGTCCGCGGCGGAAAATCCATCGGCCATCGGTATGAACTTTACCGTCTTTGCGCCGCCCGCGGCCATCTTCTTCAGGTCGATGGACTTCAGGTTCATGTCATCATACGCATAATAGTAAAAGATCCTGTTGGTCAGGTCAAGGAGTATCGACCATTGGGTGTACTCTTCTGAAATGGCGTCGCCGCCGCCCTTCGCTTTCAACGCAGCCTCGACGCTGCCTTTGGGTATATCGACGGTGTTGAGTATGTGCTTGGCGAGGTTCAGCGCGCCTGGGCGGTCTTTCGCCGCCGGGGTGGTATAGACGAGGTACGCGATGCGCACGAACCGCGACGGAGGGCTCCAGTCACCGGCTACGCCGAGCCAGCCCGAGCCCGTCCCTGTCGGCCGTATCGCGACGCCGTTGAAGTCCCTGGGCTTCGGAATGAGCGGATTGAGATTCACGTAATTACGGAGGTTCGTGACATGCCATGGGAACTCCGGCATGTTCGTCATGACGCCGATCGGGTTATCATGCACTCTCTTCTCTCCGCCGATGAATTCGATGACGATGCACTTGCCGGAAGCGTCATGGACCGCGAAATGCAGCGGGATGGGCCCGCCGATCTCTGCCACGGTTTCTCCCCATATCCGGACGGAAGGCAGCGCCGCCTTTACCTCGTCGACCGTGGCGAAGTTGCCGAGCACCCATGTAATAAAGTCGTTGGAGCTCACGGCATTCGCGGCATCCTTAGGGTCTGCCGTTTCATACTTGCTCTCCGTAAAGTACAGGCCTTCCATCGACAGGCCGGCTTCGTTCATTCCGTCGCCGAAAGCCTCGACCAGCCCGAGGCCGTTGATGCCGAGAAACGCATACTTCGAAGTCCAGCTCTTCCCCTTCCCTCCGTCAGCCGTTTTGCTCGTGAACATCTTGCCTGCCGGCTCATAGACGATCTGCGACTTGGCGTCTATGCCGAATTCGTTAGAGCGGCCGATGACGACCGTCCCGTCCTCGGCCTTCACCTGAAAGCTGGTGCACGCGTCCGCGCACGGAACGGACAGAAAGAACACTGACGCCGCGCAAATGACCCTTATCGCATTCTGCATAACTCCTCCTATTTCGCGTCGTACACAATGTTGCCGCCGACGATCGTCTTCACGGCCTTGAGGTCCTTTATATCCTCTTTCGGCATCGTCAGTATGTCGCCGGAGAGCACCGTCATGTCCGCGTACTTGCCCGGCTCGATAGAGCCCTTCAGATCGGCCTCACCCATCGCCTTCGCCGCCCATATCGTCCACATCTTGAGCGCTTCGGTGGCAGTTACCGCCTGTTCGGGCTGGAATATGCCCATGTCCGAGTTGCGCGTCACCGACGCCCACATGTGAAGGAACGGGTTGAGGGTGACCAGATAGATGCCGGTAACGTCGGTGCCGCCTGACGGCTCAAGGCCGGCGTCGATCATCGAGCGGAAACGGAACGCGGTATCCGCGCGCTCCTTGCCGAGGTTCTCGTAGTTTGACTTGCCGAGCGTTGTCAGCCATGCGGGCTGGACGCTAACCTTGATGCCCATATCCACGGCGCGTTTGAGCTGTTCGTCGGAGAGCATGAAGACCCCGAAATGCTCGATGCGCAGGATGTTCTCGGGCTTGCCGGCCTTGAGCAGGTTCTCATAAGCGTTCAATCCTATATCGGTGGAGTGGTCGGCAGAGCAGTGGAATAAGCACATCAACCCTGCGCCGTCTATCCTTGAAGCAAGGCTGTCCGCCTCTTCCTGCGTTGAATTGAGGATCCCTTTTCCGCCCGGAACGTCGGTCGGAAAATGGCCGAGATACGGCTCATAGACCGCTCCCGTGCGCGCGTCCGGCTCGCCGTCGATCCAGACCTTGACCCCTCCCGTTCTGAACCATGCGGGGTCGGCTTCCTTCAAGACGGAAAGGGTACTCAAATTCTGCGGCAGCATTTTGCCTGCGGGGTCCGTCCAGACCGGCACGGTCCAGCGCAATGTATGCGGCGCGTCTTTAGATACCGCGACCATGTTCAGGACCGGAAGCGTCTGGGCGTTTGTAAGGCCGAGTATGGAAGTAAACCCATTCTGGTTCCACATCTCGGGGACGGATTTAGAATAGTAGCGCACGAGGTCTTCTTCGGTCGGAGAGTCCGGTACATCGCCTTCGGATTCGATCATGTCGCCAGTAGGATTCCCGTCCTTGTCGCGCATGATGATGCCGCCATGCTTGAGCTTCTTCATGTCGCGGGTAATGCCCATCTTCTCGATGGCGAGCGAATTGACGACCGACTCGTGCGCGCCGTTCAGGAAAACCGTCGGATTGTCGGGCGCGGCCTTATCAAGATCTGCCTTGTTCGGTATGCGCTTCTCTTCGAATTTATTCTCGCTTCCGGACGCCGCAGCAGCAAATATCCATTCACCCTTCGGCGTGACTTTTGCCCTTACCGCGATATGTTCCAATGCTTCCCTGACCGATCTGGTGCCGGGATAGCGGCAATCGACCCACTTTTCTTTCATGCGGGCCGCCTCTACCGGATGGGTGTGGCCGTCTATGAGCCCCGGCACGACCGTCTTGCCGCCGAGATCGACCATCTTTGTCGATGGGCCGGCGAGTTTTTTCACTTCATCGGCGCTGCCGATTTTCAGGAACTTGCCGTCTTTCACAGCGACAGCTCCGGCAACTGACTCTGTCGAATCGAGCGTTACGATCTTACCGTTATAGTAGATGACGTCCGGCTCGCTTTGGGCAGCGCCCGCGATAGGAACGATCAGAAAGAACGCTGACACCACGCAGACGATCCTTATCACATTGCGCATAACCCCTCCTATTTCAATCGCTCTATTTCGCCTCATACACGGCGTTGCCGCCGACGATCGTCTTCAGGACCTTGACGTCCTTCAAGCCCTCCTTCGGCATCGTCATGATGTCGTCGGAGAGCACGGTCATGTCGGCGTATTTGCCGGGCTCAATGGAGCCCTTCACATCAAATTCCCCTATCAACTTCGCCGCCCATACAGTCCACATCTTGAGCGCCTCGGTGACAGAAACCGCCTCTTCAGGCATGAAGATGCCTTTATCCGATTCACGCGTAACGCTGGAATAGATCGCCAGGAACGGGTTGATATTATCGAGATAGATGCCGGTGACATCTGAGCCCGCTGCAGGTTCGAGACCTGCGTCGATCATCGAGCGGAATCTGAATCCGGTGCGCGTCCTCTCAGGACCCATATTCTCGTAATCCGCCTTGACTAGGTCCAGGAGCCATGTCGGCTGTATCGATATCTTGAACTTTTTGTCGACCATCGCCTTTGCCCGCGCCAGCTGTTTGTCATTCATCTGGAACATCCCGAAATGTTCGATACGCATTATCGGCGCCGACAAGCCCGACTTTATCTGGCCTTCGTAAGCGGTAAGACCGACATCCATCGCTTCATCGCCGGAACAGTGCATCATGCACATCACGCCGTTCTTGGCGGCGATACCGGCAAAACGGTCGGCATCCGGCTGGGGCGTAACGAGGGTTCCTCTACCACCGGGGGAATCGGTGTCGAAATGGCCGACATACGGCCCATACATGAATCCCGTGCGGCAGTCATTCTCTCCGTCTATCCAGACCTTTATGGCGCCGAACTTGTACCATGCAGGATCGGCCGTCTCAGGCATCCTGAATTTTGCAAGGTCTTCGGGCATATCCTTGCCATTGGCCGACGACCAGATCGAGGTAGTATAGCGGATGGTCGGCTGCACTTTCGCTCCTGCGATCTTCTGCAGGACAGGAAGCGCAGCGGCGGGCGTTATCGCCAGGAAAGATGTGAATCCGTGCGCGTTCCAGAATTCCTGAATGTCTTTCGTGTAGTATTTTTCCAGATTGGCCAATGTGGGAGTGAAGGGCACGTCGCCCTGGGCGTCGGTCAAGACACCGGTCGGCTCACCGTCTTTATCGAGTATCACGGAGCCGCCATGCGGAAGCTTAGCCATACCCTTCGTAATACCGAGCTTCTTTAACGCTGCGGTGTTAGCTATGCCCATGTGGGTGCCATTCGTAACGAGGATTGGGTTGTCCGGGGCGACAGCGTCGAGCTCTGCCTTCGTCGGCAGGCGTTTCTCTTTGAACTTGTTCTCGCTCGCCGAAACGCATGCCGCGAAGATCCACTCGCCCTTTGGCGTCTTCTTCGCCCACGCGGCTATATTCTCGAGCGCCACTTTGACTGACGGAGTTTCCGGATAACGGCAATCGACCCACGTCTCTTTCATCATCATCGCTTCCATGGGATGACAATGCGCGTCGATGAGCCCCGGCACGACCGTCTTACCGCCAAGATCGACCATCTTCGTCGACGGGCCGGCGAGCGCTTTCACTTCATCGGCGCTTCCGACTTTCAGGAACTTGCTGTCCTTGACGGCGACGGCTCCGGCAACGGATTCGGCCGAATCGAGCGTTACAATCTTGCCGTTATAATAGATGACATCCGGTTCTGTTTGGGCCGCACTGGCAATCGGAACGAGCGCCGGAACAAGCGCAAACACCGCGATAACGAGCGTCGCTATCAGCTTTTTCATGGCAATCTCCGTTTTTATAATTACTTGCTCCCGCCGCCGAACAGGGTCTTGACGACCTTATCGATAAGGGAATCCCGATGCCCTTTATCCTCTTCTTTGTTCCAGCCTGTCTTCTCGCCCTTGCTCCAGCCCGGAGGCGTCTTGTCTTTCTTCGCCAGACCGGGCGGCATAGATCCGCTGCCGGACGGTTTCGCCGCTTCACCTGTGAGCGGGCGCGTGACGGCGTCGGCTATCTCGTTGGCAACCTTACCGCCTGTGTCCACGGCGGCCTTCGCCGTATCTGCCGTCGTGTCGACGACCTTGCCGACCGCTTTCCCGACCGCCTTGTCCTCTTGTTTCGCCAGGGCCGGAAGCGCTGCCACGCATAACGCTATCACCACCACCGCCGCAATCTTCACTAACTTCATGCTGTACCTCCTTATCATAGCTACCATTTACTTATTTACGCGGCTGCTCCGCAACGCCTCACTCCTGCATCTCTTCCACAAGGCTCTTCGCGCTATCAAACTGCCTGCGCTTCATCTCAAAATAATCTACAAATCTTATGTAAGTCTCGGCCCATGCCTCAGCTACAACATCGTTATATCTCCCCTGCTCCTCGATATATAGGCCCATGACGCTGGGAGGCTTTTTATTCACTTCCGTGGCGACTCTCCGCAATTCCGCTTCCGACCCGGGCCACACGACGATCGCTCTGTCGCGACAAAACACAGGAGGAAGGGTCGAGGTCGTCGCGATGAGCTTTCCGTCCGCAAAGACGGCCAACATCCTGTCACCGGATTTTCCGGCAAGGTGGTATGTCTTCTTCCTGCCGTTTTCATTAAATTCAAACCTTATCAGCAATCGGTTCTTCTTGTTGGCCGATCTGAATACCTCCGCTTTCTCGATATCGATATCGGCAAGGTATGGGTACTGCCAGACATGCAATGCG
>Ga0315275_10006189_pt1 | contig 11418 bp, 9 predicted proteins | sample YL17G03_0_MG_FD_205557 | JGI IMG/M metagenome (GOLD analysis project Ga0315275, IMG submission 205557) | Sediment microbial communities from Yellowstone Lake, YNP, Wyoming, USA - YL17G03_0 | ecosystem: Environmental > Aquatic > Freshwater > Lake > Sediment | place: USA: Wyoming | collected...
CGGGCGAAGATCAAAAATCTTCATTTCCATGATTTTCGACATACGGTAGGAACACGTCTCATCAGCAAGGGAGTCGATCCGATTACGGTTAAAAACATCCTGGGGCATGCGAACCTAAAGACGACGGAGATCTATCTCCATTCAAGCCTGCTTCAGATGAGTGCGGCGGTTGAAAAGCTCGACGCTCCCGGCTGCGAAAAGTCCGAAAAGCCCTCAAATCTGTTACACGGTTGTGACACGGAAGAGTCTGAAAAAAAATCTGATCTCGCAATTGCTTCTGCTTCAATCAATTAGAGGGATGATACAAGTGGGCACGCGGGTGATTCTCAGCCATCAAACCGGGGTTCGAATCCCCGTAGCGCTACCAACCTGTCTTTCCGGTTTTCCCCTTCATGTTTTGACAGCGCTGAGTTTTTTAGTTATCCTTTAATCAAGCCTATCATATGAATCGGAGGGGAGCCATGAAAAGGCGCGTTTTAATATTTTCATTTGTTTTTGTTTGGCTATTATTTGTGCCGCTATCCGCCCAATGGGCGAAGACATACGGCGGAAGCAAGTCCGATACGGCCAGCCAAATCCTGCCAACGAAAGACGGCGGATTCATCCTCGTCGGAACAACCTCTTCCTTCGGCGCAGGGGACCCGGACGCCTGGGTCGTGAAAATCGACAAGGACGGAAATATCGAATGGCAGAAAGCCTTCGGATATTCCGGGCTGGATAACGCTGTCGCCGTCCAACAGACTTCCGACGGGGGATATCTGGTCGCGGGCGGATCGTCTTTGGGAGGCAATATAAGCCGTTTCTGGGTCTTTAAGCTAACGTCGCAGGGAAATGTGGATTGGCAAAAAGCTTATAACCTCGTTGGCGATCAATGCTATATGTCCTTCTGGGTGAATTCGATGCAGTTGACTTCGGACGGAGGATGCATTGTCGCAGGCTCTTTCGGAGAACGTTGCGGCTGGTCGAGCGAGATATGGATCCTAAAGCTCGATTCAAAGGGAGCGATCGAATGGCAAAAGTGGGGAGGGATAAAGGGTACCTCATCTATGCAAATTTATTACAATGCAGCTTACTCCATTGGCCAAACGACCGATGGAGGATATGTCGTAACTTGTTCAGCACGGGCATACTCAGATGCTCCATTGGCATCAGTGGGTGGCCTCTGGATCCTAAAACTGACGGCGCAGGGGGGCATCGAGTGGCAAAAACTATTGGGAGTTGATGATTTAAACTATGGCGCACCGTCCGAGATACAGCCGACATCAGAAGGCGGCTATATCTTGGCCGGTGGGACGACCTCAAGCCAGCAAGGAAAATACGACGTCATCATTGTCAAGCTGGATATTGCCGGCACGATCCTTTGGAAGAAAAAGCTGGGTTTAGGTATGGATGGTTATACAAAGCCGTCCATCCTGAGAACAGGCAGTACGGGGTACATTCTCGCTTGCCACATCGACGGGGATATCTGGATGGCAAAATTCGACTTGGACGGAAACATCCAATGGCAAAAGGCTTATGGCTGGACCGGCGACGAATTACATGGGCACACCGCTCTCACGCCCGACGGCGGCTATATCATCGCGGGAAATACATCCTCCCTGGGCGCCGGAGACTATGATCTCTTCGTCGTGCGGACAGACGCCAACGGCAATATCGGATCATCGTGCGGAGTCATCAAGAACACGGCGGTGGTCCCTTCGGATTCGAATATCGTCCTCCGGGATACAAGCGAAACCCTCCATGATTCCAACGCGAACGTCGCCATCACGACAGCTTTATCCCAGGACACGAATGCCACGGTCTATGAGCTCTGCCCGACGGTCACCCATCCCCCGCGCATCGTTCTTTCTACTAACTATCTATCCTTTAATGCCGAGTTCGGAGGGACCGTTCCGCCGAGCCAGTCTTTCGGAGTGAAGAACGGAGCGTTCGGAACGCTCAATTGGACTGGGGAGAAAACGGCGTCGTGGTTGTCCTGCGCTCCAAACGCCGGGACCGACTCGGGAGACGTGACCGTAACCGTGGATCCCTCTAAAGCCTATATCGGAGAGAACCGAGCGACGATCCTCGTTTCCTCTCCGACAGCCGCCAATTCTCCGCAGACGGTGACCGTCTCGTTCGCCGTAAAGTCGAAGCCCGGAGAAAAGAGTCCCTTCGGCAGTTTTGACACACCTTCGGGAGGGGGCCTTTTGAGCGGCAGCGTCCCGGTGACGGGTTGGGCGCTGGACGATAAAAAAGTGCTGAAAGTAGAGATTAAAAGAGACGCCGATGTAACCGATCCGCCCGCTGCCATCGGCCCCGATGGATTTATCTATATCGGCGATGCCTGTTTTGTGGAAGGGGCGCGGCCCGATATCGAACGTCTTTATCCGAACCTGCCGTTCAAGTCCCGGGCGGGATGGGGATACATGCTGTTGACCAATTTCTTGCCAAATCAAGGGAATGGCACTTTCACCCTTCATGCTTTTGCCTATGATGAAAGCGGATTCAAAACCGAGCTTGCTTTTTACGGGGGGAAGGTCATCACCTGCGATAATGCCCATGCCGTGAAACCCTTCGGAGCGATCGACACGCCGGCCCAAGGGGGAGATGCCTCGGGCCAGGCCTACGTCAACTACGGGTGGGTTTTGACTCCTCTTCCGAAGACGGTGCCAAAGGATGGATCGACGATTTCGGTCTGGGTGGATGGGGTGAAGGTGGGAGATCTGAAGACGGCGCCGAATGTCTACAATCAGTATCGGGTGGATGTGTCCAGCGCGTTCCCCGGGTTGAACAACTCGTCCGGGCCGGTCGGAACTTATTATTTGGATACGACGAAGTATGCGAACGGCGTCCACACAATCCACTGGATCGCCACGGACGATCTGGGGGCAGCGGATGGGATCGGGTCGAGGTATTTTAATTCTGTCAACGCCGGGACGACGGTACGGTCCAACCAGAATAGACAGTTCACGGGCTTGGACAAAAACGCTTTTTATGGATCCGTTCCGGATCTTCCCGTTAGTTTTGAGCCCAGGAAGGTCAGGCAAGGCTTCATCAGGAGGGAAAATCCAGAGGTCATTCAACCCGATCATTTTGGGACGATCCGTATCGAGATCAAGGAAGTCGAGGGCCTCGAGCTCGACCTCGGGAGGGGCAAAGCCTATCAAGGGTATCTGGTGGTCGGCCGTGAACACCGGCCGTTGCCCATCGGCTCAACCTTGGACCAAGACAAAGGCGTCTTCTCCTGGATGCCGGGCCCGGGATTTATAGGAACATACGATCTGCTTTTTCTGCAGACCGATGGAGTGGGAATCACGAAAAGGATTCCGGTTAGAGTTATGATCAAACCGAAATTCGAGGAAGACTAAGCTCAAGATTATCATAATTTGCTGTTTTTCTAAGTGAGTGTTATTTTGTTTATCAAGTTTAGATCAGTCGGTTCTCAAATAGGCGCAGCTTTCTAATATTCTCAGCTATTCCCCCGCCTTCCTTCTGGTTTTTCTCCTCATTTTTCTGCCGGCCACAAGCGCCTTTCGTTTCTTCGCATGACCCTCAATCATCCTGGCTGTCACATCAAATCCATCATCGGCCAGTGCCTCCCGCCGGGCTTCATCAGCAAGCCGCGGTTTTCCCCGCAATTGCCCAGTGGAGCTTGTTCTGGACGATGCCGAAAAACTCAAGCGTCTCCTCGGCCTTCATGTCGTAGTCGATGGAGAGAGCGTATAGGTCGCGGATTTTATGATAGAAGCGTTTTTCCGAAGCACGGATATCCCGGATCCGCTCCAGAAGCTCATCGAAGTAATCTGCCCCAAGGGTTCGGCCCTCCTTGAGCCGCTCGTCGTCCATCGTGAAGCCCTTGACGAGATACTCGCGCAGCCTCTCGGTGGCCCACCGGCGGAACTGAACGCCCCGATGAGACCTTACTCTGTAACCGACCGCGAGAATCATATCGAGATTATAGAACTTAACAGGACGGGTGACTTGACGCGGTCCTTCCGATCGAACTATTAAGTATTCCTTAATAGTTACTTCAGCGAACAACTCTCGTTCTTCCAATATGTTACGAATATGAATGTTAATATTGGGCACCGAGGTCTGAAAAAGCTCCGCCATCATTACTTGCGTCAGCCAGACGGATTCATCCTCCATGCGAACTTCGATGCGGGTTCGACCGTCTTCCGTCTGGTAGAGGATAATTTCGGAGCTGTTCTCAAGTAGCTTAACAGGGCGATCTCTCATTCCTCGGTCTCTCCTTCGACTCTCTTGCCCGTGCGGTACCTCTTATTTATCTTAGAAAATCGGCGCGAAATGCGACGGCTGGGTCTAGTACGATTCATTCTATAACTATATGCCTAACAAGAAGTTCTGGCCTCGTTTTAATTGGGAGGATGAGTTATGAACTTCATAATGAACTCCATAGTTTTCATTTGGATTGAGGCATTTGCTCCAGCCATATACTCTCAAAATATTCAAAAAAACGGCTTGACTTCTGCGGATATGCTTGTATATTAATATTAATGCGAGATTTCGCAGGTGGACAGCCCGTAAGGGCTGGCGTGGAGAAGCCCCCTCAAGGGGGCTTCTCTTTTTATAACCATACCTTGCCATAGCCTTCTACCGGTCCTTTCCAATCTTTAATGTTAAACTTCTCTTTCGCAACCTCATAGATCCGCTTGCCGAAATTTTCTCCCGGGTCCGGAATTGCGCCCCTATCCAACTGCATAGCTTGCCTTACGGGATAGGCAAGTATGTCAGCGAGTTGGAGCCCAGCGATGTTAGCGATCTTAGGCTTCAACTTGATGTCCTTGCTCGTCAAAGCCCGCTGATGATGTACGTGCCCGAACATCAGTGTCCCGCTCTCATACACGCGCCGGTAGGCCTCGCACAATTGCAGGTCTTCCTCTTTGCCGCGGGACTCAGCCATCACGTCGCCGATGGCATTCTTGTAGTTCAGCCAGCTGCTGTATCGGTCTAACATGGCCGCCAGACAGTAGTGATACGGATGAAAAGGGCTGGCGTATCTATTTAAATGGTCGCGCTTATCAATCACAACGCACACCATCTTGAACTTCGCCTGTTCGATGACATTCAACAGTCCGGCATTGAAATTTTTCTCCACACTCTCCTGGCACAACAAACCGAACGGCCCCCTGCGGTTAATGATGTCAGAACGATGAAGGATAACCGGTTTGTCGGGACGCGGGCCGAAGATTTCTCGCTTGAACCGCTCGAGGTTGTCGGCAAATGCGAGATATTCGTCTTGCTGCCGCATCCATACGCCGAGGAGTGCCAGATAACGATGGGAAGGATCATCGAGCAGCTTATAGGTATGGTCGCCCGACTCGTCAATATAGAGCCGATAACGTGGTTGTTTTATAGCCACTATTTGGCTCATGCGCCTCACATCACTCTTTGTCCGCCTCTTCGACTTCTAGGCCCAAGCGGTAATCGATGTCGTCGTTGATGATAAAATTCATCTTCTTATCAATAAAGCTGTAGCGGTGTTCGCGGACATGATTGGAACTGATCTCCAGCTTGGAGAATCGGCCTTCCTGAGAGCGGAGATTCCAGCCGCGAAGGTTGAAATAGCCGACACAGAAATCGGCTCTGTCGGAGAGCTGGAGCGTTTCCTGAAGCGCGGGTAAAAGGTCGTTTTCTATATTGTCGAAAATGCGAGGCATTTAATCGCTCCCTCCCTCAACTGGTGACGGGCATTTAAATGGACAATTCCACCTTTCCGTTATAGAAAATCGTAATCCACACGGCGACGGTTAGTCAAGGAAAAAGGCCGGAGGAGTGCTTGATTAGTGACGTATTTCAATCCTCAAAGGCTATCTTCAATCTTCGCGACGGGCTCATGAACTTGACGCGCGCGGGGTCGAAACGATCAGGTTTCCGGCGGCCCAACCAGCCCTTCGCATCCTGAATCGCTACGTGAAGGTCATAGAATGTGAAATAATCCGGCACCTGGATCCTCCGCCAGACCGGAGGTTCGGTCCCTATTAGCGTAATCTTGAATTGCCAGACGCTGTTATAAGGCTTTTTACGGGGCCATGTAATAGTGATTTCTCTCCGCATACCCGCCAATCTGAGCCGATTCTAGCTAAAGAACGATGAATTAACAAGAGGTCTTGAAGCTTCGGTTTGTCGCGGAGAAGCCTGTGCCGGCCTGAGAGAGCTGTTTGACTTCCCTTTTTCCCATGTGATAAAAACCATTCGTAAGGTCCGCCTTGGCCGGGAAAAAGCGTCTCGCGATTCTCCTGACGGCGATCGCCGCCGTCTCTCTCCTCTCTGCTCCGTCACCCCAGACCATCGTCGTCGAACCAGATCCTTCCTATCGCGAGGATGCCCTGTCCAATCGCCGCCATCCCGGCGTAGACACGGACGCGTCGCTCTACATCAACCATTGGCGGAACTCGAAGCCCCGAGAAGGCCATGGCGGGTTGATCGAACGCGAGATCTTGAGCCGGGGCGATCCGTTCCGGCCGACGCGGAAAGGCGCGGTTCTCCGATTCTTAAAAACCTATGCCCGGGCCGAATTGGCTCCTCGCTCCGCCACGCGCCCCTATTCCAACGACCGCGAGCAGGTTTTTTTCTTCGTGATGAACGGGCGCGGGGAGGTCTCGGCGAACGGAAAGACAACTGAGTTCGAAGAGGGCCTGGCCCTCGTCGTTCCTCCCGGCGTCTCTTATCGGCTGGACAATCCGGGGGACGAACCTCTCGAGTTATTTCTTGCCGCCGAAGAAACGCCGGCCGCATTCCTTCCGAACAAAGATATCTCGATTGGCCGGTTCGGCGATACGAAGCCCATCCTCGGCGCGCACTGGGCCCACGTCGGACGGCCTTTCCTTTATGATATCGAACCGAAATTCGCCAACCCCATGGGGTTCATCCTCGTCTCCATCGACGACTTCGATATCGCCCAGCCGCACACGCATCCGGCGGCCGCCGAGGAGATCTGGCTGCAGGTCAAAGGGCACAGCCTTCTTCTTTTCGGCAACCGGCTCTTGCGCCAAGAGCCGGGCGAGGCCTTTCTCATTCCCCCGAACAACAAGGTCCCGCACAGCTCGATCGATCCCGGGGATGAGCCCCAGCTTTGGCTGTTCTTCGGATGCCGGAAATGAGAGTAAGGCCATGAGTCGAAACGACGGACGCTGCGACCGCCGGGAGTTTCTCCGGACGGCAAGTCTGGGCGCGCTGTGGACCGGGCTTGCCGGGAGCTCGCTTTGGAGCGGGCCGGCCCGCTCCGTAAGGGCGGACTTGGCGGCGGATCAGGCAAAAAGCATCGCCGCGGATGCGATGGCCCGAGTCAGCCTGGTCAAGGGCGGGGACAGGCAGGAGATCATCTTCAAAGCGCTGAAGCTCATCGAGGACGATGTCTGGGCCGCGATCGACCGCAAAAAGCGTATTCTGATCAAACCCAACATGGCCGTCAACCGAAATCCGCTCGCCGTCACTCATGTGGACGCGGTGAGGGCGGTCCTCGAGTTCCTCGAGCCTCGCTGCGCAAAGCCCATCACCATCGCCGAATCCGGGGTCCTCAACACGGCCGACGGCTTCAAGAACAACGGCTACTATGCCCTCGAAAAAGAGTACGGCGTCGCGGTCGTCGACCTCAACGCTTCGCCCGTATGGAGGCCTTATTACGTGTTCAATAAGGACCAGGCCCCTCAGCCCATACGGGTCTACGCCGATTTCGTCGATCCCGATGTCTGCCTTATTTCCCTCCCCCGGATGAAAACGCACGACACCGTGCTGGTCACGTTGGCCTTGAAGAATGTCCTTATGGCCGCGCCGGTCAACGACTACAAGAAAAGCGACAAGGGGTACCTCCATGGGCCGGTCAAGTCGCTGAACGACATCATGCATTTCAACCTGTTCCACATGGCCCGGCGCGTCTGGCCCGACCTGGCCGTCATCGACGGTTTCGAGTCGATGGAGGGAGACGGTCCGGCTTGGGGGACGCCCCACGAGACGCGCTTGGCCCTGGCCAGCCGCGACCCGCTGGCGGCGGATATCATTGGCACGCGGATAATGGGATTCGATCCCGGCCGCCTCATTTCCTTTAAAGCGATGGCCGAGGCGGGGATGGGCGCGGCCGAAGTGGACAAGATCCCCATCGTCGGCACGCCGCTCGACCAGTGCCTCTTCAAATTCAAGCCGCACAAGAAAATGGCCGAGATCTTTCAATTGACATAAGGGAACCGGGTCCTTGCCCGCCATCCCGAGGAGGCGTCATGAAAAGGACGATTCAGATTCTCGCCGCAGCGGCGCTCGCCGCGCTGACATTCGTTTTCGGCCAGGTTCAGACCAAGATCACGGTGGAGCCCGACCCGTCCTTCGCCGAGGACGCCCTCTCCAACCGGCGCCACCCGGACGTCGACACCGACGTCTTCATGTATATCAATCATTGGCGGAATTCGATCCCCTATGAAGGGCACGGCGGATTCATCGAACGCGACATCCTGACGCCCGGCGACCCGCTCCGCCCGCTGAAGAAAGGGGCCGTGCTGAAATATATCAAGGCCTACAAGAGGGCCGCCCTCGAGCCGCGCTGCAACACCCAGCCGTTCAAGAACGACGGCGAACAGGTTTTCATTTATGTCTGCGGCGGCGGCGGCCAGGTCGAGGCCGGCGGCCAATCGGTCAAGATCGAAGAGGGTTGGGCCGTCTTTCTCCCCGCCGGGCTCTCTTACAGATTCCTCAATCCGAGGGAGAGCGACCTCGAAACGATCATGGTCGTCGAGACCGTGCCGCCCGGCTTTGTCCCGAGCCAAAAGATGTCGGTCGGCGAATATCACAATTCCGTCCCGAGCGTCGGGATGCATTGGGCCCATATCGGCCGCGGGCTGACCTGGGACGCGCCGCCAAAGTTCGCCAATCCCATGGGCTTCGCCGTCGTCTCGATCGACAAGTTCGATATCGCCCAGCCCCACGTCCACGGTCCGGGCTGCGAGGAGATCTGGTGCCAGCTCAGAGGGACGAGCTTGCTGCTTTTCGGCAACCGGCTGTTTCGCCAGGAGCCGGGCGAGGCCTTCCTCATCCCGCCGAACAAAAAAGTTCCCCACAGCTCCATCAACGCCACGGATGAGCCCATGCTCTGGCTGTACATGGGCAACCGTCACGACCACGAAAAAACGAAGTGAGGGGGGGCCATGAAAAAATCGAAGCAGATCGTTTTCGTCATCGTCGCTCTATCGCTTCTGGCGGCCTGCGCCCAAAAGCCGGATTGGGCGGCAAAGAACGACAAGCTCATCGCCGACAACAAGCTGACCGTCCGCACGCGGGACGATATCCCGAACATAAAACTGAAACCGAACCTGGCCGACGGCGTCGTGACGGCGATCACGTCGTTCCCGGAGACCGAGTTAGCTCCGGGCGTTAAAGCTCGGATCTATTGGGGCCGGGGAAACCTGGTGGCTTGGCTGACGCTCGCTCCGGCGGCGACCATCCCCAAAGAAACGCTTACCGCCGAGCGCTTCATGGCCGTTATGAAAGGGGAGATCGGCCAATGGCTCGAGGGAAAATACGTCACCATGCGGGCCGTGCCTCGGGACGAGCCCGACGGAACGCACGGACGGACGCCTATTAACGAATTTCTCCTGCTGGAAAAAGGAGCGGAGAACGGCCTTCAGGCCGGCGCCGGGGGAGCCGAGATCGTCGAGATCTATTGGCCCTCCCGGGCCGACTACTTGGCCAAGGCGGGGGCCAAGGACGTTCCGGCGGATATCCCTGCGCCTGCATTTCCGGTCGCTCCCACCGTTATGCCGGGAAAGATCTATGACCTCAACGATGTTCCATTCACCGAACTGCAACCCGGAGCCAATTCCCGGCTCATCGGGGGGCACGGCGCTCAACTGAGCTTCCTGCGCATGGACCCGGGGATGGCGTTCTCGTTGCACCTCCATCCCGAGGAACAGCTTATGTGCGTCCTGCGCGGCGAAATGGACGAGATCATCCTGGACAGCGCGGCGGCCATGAAGACAGGCGACCTTCTCTACCTTCCGGGGACGATGGTTCACGGCGGCAAGGTCGGCGACCGCGGCTGCGATGTCCTTGACGTGTTCTTCCCGCCGCGGCCGGATTATATGGCCAAGAAGCTCGACCGCGAAACCGCCTTCCGGGCCATTATCCCCTCCAGCGCCGAGGTCGAGCTGTTCGTTGACGGAGCCAAGTCGGGTCCGGGCCTGACCTTCGCCGAGGGGCCGAAATGGCTCAACGGGAAGCTCTATCTCTCCAGCATGTATTTCGATCAGAAATGGAACGGGGATCCCAAGCGCAGCGCCACGGTCGAAGTCGATCCGGACGGAACGTATCGGCATATCGCCAGGGGCCTCCAGACCAACGGTCTCATGCCGCTTTCTAACGGGAACCTCGCCGTTTGCGATATGTTCGGGCACCGCGTCGTCGAAATGACGACGAAAGGGCGGATCGTGAGGCCGCTGGCCTCGATGTTCGAGGGCAAGCCCATCGACGGCCCTAACGATCTCGTCACCGACGGCAAAGGCGGGATCTATTTCACCGATCCCCAATTCACCGCCGAGGCCAAGAAATTCCAGCCCGGCCGCTCGGTTTTCTATATCACTCCCCAAGGCAAGCTTGTCCGGATTGTCCCGCCCAATGATTTCGCCATGCCCAACGGCATCCTCCTTAGTCCGGACGGCAGGGCTCTTTACGTCAACAACACCTACGACAACGAATCGTTCTGGAACGTGGACAGCGACAAGGACAACTGGGTCTGGGCCTATGACGTCAACGACGACGGTACGGTCAAAAATCCCCGGAAGTTCGCCCAGCTCGTCCTCCCGCCCGAGGTCGTCGAGAGGAAGGGGCGGTCGAGCGGCGCCGACGGGATGACGATCGACGAAAACGGCGGAATTTACGTGGCCACGTACATGGGCATCCAGGTCTTCGATCCCAAGGGCCAATCCCTTGGGATCATCAATACGCCTACGTATCCGGTCAGCTGCTGCTTCGGCGGCGAGGACATGAAGACGCTCTTCATGGTGAGCTACGACAAGATCTACAGGATCAAGACGAACGTCAAAGGGTTGACATACGGCCCGAAATGAACCGGGAAATAAAGGAGTCGAGCATGCCGGACACGCACGGTCTCCATCGGCGGGATTTCCTCAAGCGGGTCGGCTGGGCCGCCGGCGCGGCGGCCCTCGGCGGGGCGCGCCTGTTCGTGCCGGGAGCGTCGGCCGCGCTTCGCTCCGACGACCCCTATGGGCAGATCCATTTTCCCATCTCCCAACTCGGCCGGGCCGCCCCTCCCGCGCGCGTGGCTCTGGTCAAGGGCAGCGACCGCTACGACATCGTTTTCCGCTCGCTGAAGCTGATCGAGGATGAGGTTCTGAGCTCGATCGGCAACAAAAGGATCCTGATCAAGCCGAACATCGTCCTGGCCGACTGCGCCGCCTGCGTGACGCACGT
>Ga0315275_10006191_pt1 | contig 11415 bp, 8 predicted proteins | sample YL17G03_0_MG_FD_205557 | JGI IMG/M metagenome (GOLD analysis project Ga0315275, IMG submission 205557) | Sediment microbial communities from Yellowstone Lake, YNP, Wyoming, USA - YL17G03_0 | ecosystem: Environmental > Aquatic > Freshwater > Lake > Sediment | place: USA: Wyoming | collected...
GACCGAGATCTCGCTCGCGGAGCGCGGCCGAATGACGACGACCCTGCACGTGCCGATGGTGAACCCGTTCACACTGGGCCAGCTGGTCTACCTACTGGAGGTGCAAACGGTGCTCGAGGCCGCGCTGTACCGTGTGGATCCCTTCAACCAGCCCGGTATCGAGGCCGGCAAACGCCTGACCTACGGTATGGCCGGCCGGCGCGGCTTCGAGGAGAAGCGCGCGGAGGTGGAGGCGTGGATGCAGAAGAAGAATCCGAAGTATGTGATTTAGGAGGCTACAGGCTACAGACTGCCGGCTACGGGTAAGACGAAGACACAACGGAACTTTGCCGTGCCCGTAGCCTGTAGTCCGTAGCCGGCAAGGTTTTCCGTGCCGAAGATCCAAGTTCTTCCCGACTCCGTCGCGCGCAAGATCGCGGCGGGCGAGGTCATCGAGCGACCGGTGTCGGTGGTGAAGGAGCTCGTCGAGAACTCGCTCGACGCAGGGGCAGGGCGGGTCGTCGTCGAGCTCGACCAGGGGGGGCGTCGCCGGATCGCGGTCACGGACGACGGTGAGGGAATGGCACGCGAGGATGTCCTCGTTGCGTTTCAGCCGCATGCGACGAGTAAGATCCGTGGCGAGGAGGACCTGCTCCGCATCTCCACGCTCGGCTTTCGCGGCGAGGCGCTGCCGTCGATCGCCGCGGTATCGGAGGTCGAGCTGTGGACCTGCCGCCGCGGCGAGACCGTCGGCACCCATCTGCGGATGGAGGGCGGCAAGCCGGTCCTCGCCGAGGACGTCGGCACGGCCGTCGGCTGCCGCATCGAGGTGCGGGAGCTGTTCGCGCCGACGCCGGCGCGGCGGAAGTTCCTCAAGGCGCCGGCCACGGAGGCGGGACACGTGGCGCAGCTCGTCGGCCGATTCGCGCTCGCCCGTCCGGACATCGGGTTCGAGCTCCGGCAAGAGACGCGGGACACGCTGTCGCTGCCTCCCGGAACTCGGCGCGAGCGGATCCGCCGCGTGCTCGGCGGAGAGATCGAGACCGAGATGCGGCCCGTCGAGTTCGAGGGACCGCTCCGGTTATCGGGGTTCGTGACGCACCCGCACTCCTCGTTCGCGAACTCGCGAAGCATGCTCTTCTTCGTCAACGGACGGCTGGTCCGAGATCGTCTGCTCCAGCATGCGATTCTCGCGGCCTACGCCACGCTCCTGCCGCAGGGTCGCTATCCGGCCGCCGTCCTCTTCCTCGACCTCCCGCCCGAGCAAGTCGACGTCAACGTGCATCCCGCGAAGCTCGAGGTTCGCTTTCGCGACTCTCAGGCGGTCCACGATGCGATTCGTCGGACGGTGCGTGACGCCCTGCGGAGCGTGCCGGCGGGAGCTCCGCTCGTTGCCGCGGAATCCTCGCCGGCGTATCCCCCGGATGCCGGCTTGCCGCCGGCGCCGAGCGGCGAAGCGCGGCTGCGCTTGGTCTCGGCGGCGGCAGGAGGGGAACCGTTGCCGTTCGAGGCGGCCGGCCTCTTCTCGTCACTGCGCGTCGTCGGGCAGGTCTTCGACGGCTATGTCGTCTGCGAAGGAGATGGCGAGGTCGTGCTCATCGATCAGCACGCCGCACACGAACGTGTCGCCTTCGAGCGGCTGCGGTCGGCACGACAGCGCGGGCGGGTCGAGTCGCAGACCATGCTCGTCGCGCAACCGATCGAGGTCGGGGCAGGGGAGGCCGAATTGCTCGTCGCCGCGGTGGAGGACCTCGCCGTTTGTGGCCTCGACCTCGAGCCGTTCGGGGAGCGCACGGTGCTCGTGCGCGCGGTTCCGGCGCTATTGCCTCCGGAGGCCATCGCTCCGCTCGTCCGCGCCATTGCTTCCGACCTCGGCGAGGTCGAGCGATCGCGTGCCCTCGAGGCGCGGACGGAGAGCGTGCTCGCCACCATCGCCTGCCACTCGGTGGTGCGCGTCGGTCAGAAGCTCTCCGAGTCGGAGATGCGTGGGCTCCTCTCCGCGATGGATTCGATCGATCTCAGTTCGAACTGCCCGCATGGCCGACCGGTGGCGCGCCGGATGCCGCGCTCGGAGCTCGAGCGGCGGTTCGGTCGGTAGGGTCGTCCGTGACGACGCTCCGCTGGCTGGTGATTGCTGGCCCGACCGCGTCCGGCAAGAGTGCGCTCTCGCTGGACATCGCGGAACGTTTCCGCGGCGAGATCGTCAACGCCGACTCGCGGCAGATCTACCGCTACATGGACATCGGCACGGCGAAGCCCAAAGCGGGCGAGCGGCAACGCGCGCCGCATCACCTCTTCGACGTGGCGACGCCCGACGAGCGATTCGATGCGGCCCGCTACCGTCACCTGGCGCGCCCGGCAGTCACCGCGATCGCGGCGCGCGGAAAGCTCCCCATCGTGGTCGGCGGAACCGGCCTCTACATTCGGGCGCTCGCAAGGGGTCTCTTCGCGGCGCCCCCCGCGTTCGCACGGCTCCGCCGCTCGCTCGAGGGGCTGGAGGAACGGCGCCCCGGCACGTTGCATCGCTGGTGCCGGCGGCTCGACCCGCGAGTCGCCGAGCGAGTGCATCCGAACGACCGCGTGCGGTTGACCCGTGCGTTGGAGGTGACGCTGACGACCGGTGAGCGCATGTCGGAGCAGCAACAGCGGCATGGCTTCGCGGAGCGGCTCGGCACCGTCTTGTACCTGGTCGTCGATCCGGGAGTGGAGGAGCTGAAGCAGCGCATTCGCACGCGCTCGGCCGATCTGTTCGAGCGAGGTCTGGTCGAGGAGGTGCGCCAACTCCGGGAGCGGGGTTACGGGCCGGAGCTGCCGGCGCTACGGAGCATCGGCTACTTCGAGGCGGGTCACGTACTCTCCGGCGAGAGGTCCATCGCGGAAGCGACCGAAGACGTCGTGCGAGCCACGGAGCGCTTCGCCAAGCGCCAGCGGACGTGGTTTCGCGGCGAAGCCGACGCCGTCTGGATTCGTGCCGACGAGGGCCGAGCGCGCATCCTCGAGGGGATTGGACGATTCCTCGAGGAGCCTTCGAAGGCGCCATTGTAAACACCAAGCGCTTGGTCGATCATTACCGGCCCCCGATGCAATCGACCTATCTCGATTTCGAACGTCCGCTCGAAGAGCTCGACCGGCGCGTCGAGGAGCTGCGCGGCCGAAAACCGCCGCCGGCCGAGCTCGAGCCGCTGGAGCGAAGCCGGCGCCAGCTCGAGGCGGAGATTTATCAGGAATTGAGCCCCTGGTATCGCGTGCAGCTGTCCCGCCATCCCGATCGGCCGCAGACTCTCGATTACGCCGCGCAGCTCTTTCGCGACTTCACCGAGCTCCATGGCGACCGATCCTTCGCCGACGATCCGTCCGTGGTCGGTGGTCTCGCGTGGTTCGGCGCAAAGCCCGTCATGCTGGTCGGCCACCAGCGCGGCCGGACGACCCAGGAAAAGATCCGCCGCAATTTCGGGATGCCGAAGCCGGAAGGCTACCGCAAGGCGCTGCGCCTCTTCCGGCTCGCCGAGCGCTTCGGGCGACCGATCGTCTGCATGATCGATACGCAGGGCGCGTTTCCCGGTCCCGACGCTGAGGAGCGAGGGCAGGCGGAGGCGATCGCGCGGAACCTGCGTGCGATGACGGGGCTCCGAGTTCCGCTCGTCGTCTGCGTCATCGGCGAGGGAGGAAGCGGGGGCGCGCTCGCGCTCGGGGTGGGCGACCGTATCCTCATGTTCGAGTATGCCTGCTACTCGGTGATCACTCCGGAAGGATGCGCGGCGATCCTCTATCGGCAAAAGACGGCCGAGTCCGTCGCACGGGCGGCCGAAGCCTTGCGCCTCACGGCCAAGGACCTGCACGCACTCGGCGTAATCGACGAGATCGTTCCCGAACCGCGGGGCGGGGCACACCGGCACGCGGCGGAAGCGATGGAATCACTGCGCGCCGCGCTCGCCCGCCACCTCGGCGAGCTCTCCGAGGTGCCGCGCGAGCGGCTGCGGGAGGCGCGTTACGAGAAGTTTCGGCGGATGGGGGTTTTGGCGGGATAGTCACGGCGCGCTGCACGCCCGTGGCGCGGTTCCGTCGAGGCACGATCGTGGGGCCGTACAGGCCCCCTCCGTACGCGATGGCGGGAGGAGGTCGTCTCCATGCGTGCTCGGGGCGAGATGCGCCCTCATCGCGCGATCCATGCACGGGCCGGGCCGAATCCGCCTTGCAGTCGTTCGTCGCATGCGTTACCCAGATTCTTTTTTAACCAAAGGCCATCGTTGTCCGCGAAAACCATCAACCGGCTGCGGCACCAGATCGATCAAATCGACGATGATCTGCTGCGCCTGCTTGCCCGGCGCGCCGAAGCCGCTCGGGCGATCGGCCGCGCCAAGGCGGCGGGCGGCCGCAGTGTCTACGTCCCTGCCCGCGAGAAGAAGATTCTCGACCGCTTGAACCGCAAACGCGGCGTCCTCCCTGCGCCCGTCGTGCGCGCCGTCTTCCGGGAGGTGATCTCTGCGTGCCGCGCGCTCGAGCGTGGCATTCGCGTCGCGTATCTCGGCCCCGAGGCGACATACTCGCACATGGCGGCGCGCGAACAGTTTGGCGCCGCCGCCACGTTCGTGCCGGCGGAGTCGATCCCCCAGGTGTTCGAGGAAGTGGAGCGGGAGGAGGCCGAATTCGCGGTCGTTCCGATCGAGAACTCGACCGACGGCGTTGTCACCCACACGCTCGACCGGTTCCTCGAGTCTCCGCTGCGCATCGCGGCCGAGATCTGTCTCGACGTGAACCACTGCCTGCTTTCGAAGCGAGGTCAGCCGCAGCGCGTGCGGCGAATCTTCTCGCACCCTCAAGGACTCGCGCAGTGCCGTCGCTGGATCGCCAGCCACTACCCGCGCGCCTCGCTCCACGAGACCGCCAGCACGGCGGGTGCGGCGCGCGAGGCGGCGCGGCACGGCGACGCTGCGGCGATTGCCAGCGCGCTCGCCGCTGACGTCTACGGCCTCGCGATCCTCGCCGAGAACATCCAAGATCTGTCGTTCAACGCCACCCGCTTCGTGGTCATCGGCCCGGACGATTCGGCGGAGCCGTCCGGGGACGACAAGACGTCGGTGGTCTTTTCGATTCGCGACGAGGTTGGCATTCTTCACCACATGCTCGAGCCTTTCGCCGAGAATCGGATCAACCTGACACGCATCGAATCGCGGCCGCTGAAGGGAAAACCGTGGGAGTACGTCTTCTTTATCGACTTCCTCGGTCACCGCAAGGAGCGTCGCGTGGCCCGAGCCCTGGCGCGGCTCGGCGGTCTCAGCCAGATGCTGAAGGTGCTCGGCAGCTATCCGGTGTGGAGATGAAGACCCCGTCGATTCAGCACCTCATCCCGCCCTGGCTCGCCTCGCTGGTGCCCTACCAGCCGGGAAAGCCGATCGAGGAAGTCGAGCGCGAGTACGGCCTGCGCGGTTCGATCAAGCTCGCCTCGAACGAGAATCCGCTGGGGCCCTCGCCCCGCGCCGTCGCCGCGCTGCGCGCGGCAATCGGCGACGTCCACCGCTACCCCGACGGCGGCGGCTTCTACCTCAAGCAGAGGCTCGCCGAGAAGCTCGGCGTCGGCGCAGATCAGGTGGCGCTCGGCAACGGCTCGAACGAAATTCTCGAGCTTCTCGCGCGCAGCTTCCTCCGTCCGGGCGCGGATGCCGTGATGTCCGAGCAGGCGTTCGTCGTCTATGCCTCCGTCGTGCAAGCGGCGGCAGGGATCCCGCGCGCGGTTCCGCTCCGCGACTTCACGCATGATCTCGACGCGATGGCGGCGGCGGTCGGGAAGTCGACACGCCTGGTGTTTCTCGGCAACCCGAACAATCCGACCGGCACGATTTACCGGCGCGACGCCTTCGAGCGGTTTCTCGCGCGGATTCCGAGAGGCGTGATCATCGTCGCCGACGATGCGTATGCGGAGTACGTCGAGGATCCCGAATACCCGCGAACGCTCGAGTGCCACAAGCCCGATCGGCTGCTCGTCACGCTGCGCACCTTCTCGAAGATCTACGGCCTCGCCGGCCTGCGCATCGGCTACGGCGTCGGACCGGCGGAGGTGATCGCCGCGCTCGATCGCATCCGCCAGCCGTTCAACGTCAACAGCCTGGCGCAGACCGCAGCGCTGGCGGCGCTCGACGACGAGGAGCACGTCGAGCGGAGCCGCCGAACGAACCGAGAAGGCATGCGCTATCTCGAGCACGAATTCGAGCGGCTCGGTCTCGCCTACGTGCCGAGCCAGGCGAACTTCATCCTCGTGCGCGTGGGGGACGGGGCCGCGGTCTACGAGAAGCTCTTGCGCCAAGGCGTGATCGTGCGGCCCATGGCGGGATACGCCTTTCCCGAGCATGTGCGAGTGACGGTGGGCACGGCAGAAGAGAATGAGCGCTTCGTCGCTGCGCTCGAGCGCGCCCTGAGGCCTTAGTATGGTGCATCGTAAATGAGCTTACGTACCTTCGGCGCCGATAGAAAAGAACAGCGCGTGCGTTTGCGGTCGAGCCGTGCCCGGGTCGACCGCAAACGCACGCCACCGCGCGAAGCGCGGAAGGTACGAGCCCTGGCGTGGGGCTATTGCGTTCCGCGCTCCGCGCGATGGGTGCATTTTCCGGTCGACCCGACTACGGCTCGACCGGAAAATGCACCGCTTACCAAGATCGTCAAATATAAAGAAGCGTCGGACGCACTACCCTAGATGCCGCTGTTCGAACGGATGGTCGTCGCCGGCGTCGGGCTGATCGGCGGCTCGCTGGGCCTGGCCGCCCGCGGCCGATCCCTGGTCGGCGAGGTCGTTGGCTACGGCCGCGGCGAGGCAAACCTGAAGGTCGCACTCGAACGCGGCGCCATCGATCGCTACAGCCGCTCGCCCGAGGAAGCGGCGGAGGGAGCCGACCTCGTCGTCCTTGCCGTGCCGGTCCGGTCGCTTCGGCCGGTTGCGGAACGGATGCTGCCGCATGCACGGCAAGACGCGGTGGTGATCGACGTCGGCAGCGTGAAGGGCAAGGTCGTCGAATCGCTCTCCCCGCTCGTGCGACCGCCGGCCGCGTTCGTCGGCTGCCACCCGGTCGCCGGCACCGAGCATTCCGGCGCGGCGAACGCGCTGCAGGACTTGTTCGACGGCCAGCTCTGCATCGTCACGCCGACTGCGAGCACGGCCCCACAGGCGCTGGCGCGTGTCCGGGCCCTCTGGGAAGGGCTCGGCATGCGGGTGGAATCGATGTCGCCTGCGGAGCACGATCGGCTGCTCGCCCTCGTCAGCCACCTGCCCCACGTCGTCGCCTACGCGCTGGTGGCGGCGATCGAACGCGAGAGCGTGGCCGACCGCGATCCGCTGTCGTACTCGGGCGGCGGTCTTCGCGACACCACGCGCATTGCCTCGAGCCAAGCCGAAATGTGGCGCGACATCTTCCTCGACAATCGGGCCGAGGTCTTGCGGACGATCGACCAATTCAATGCGGCCGTGGCGCGGCTTCGGGAGATGATCGATCGCGAGGAAGCCGCGCCGCTCGAGGCCGAGCTCGATCGCGTGCGACGCGCACGAGGTCGTTTGTCGAAGGAGCGCGGCGGGTGACGGCCGAGGCCGAACCGGCGCTCGAGATCCGGCCGATTCCCGGCCCGCTACGGGCATCGCCTTCGCTTCCCGGCTCGAAGAGCCTGACCAATCGTGCGTTGATCATCGCGGCCTTGGCGGGAAGCGAAAGCGTGCTTCGCGGCGTGCTCGAGAGCGACGATACGCGGCACATGGTCGCGGCCCTCGAGCGACTCGGCTTCGCGATCCAGTGGAATCGTCCGACGGCGACGATCGAGGTAGGCGGCCGCGGCGGGCTGATCCCCGCGCCAGGCGCGGAGCTCTTCGGCGGAAACGCCGGTACGACCGTCCGCTTCCTCACCAGCCTCGTGGCGCTCGGCCGCGGGCGGTTCCGGATCGACGGAGACGTGCGGATGCGCGAGCGGCCGATCCAGGATCTGCTCGATGCGCTGACGGCGCTCGGAGTCGCTGCGGTGAGCGAACGCGGCAACGGCTGCCCACCGGTGATCGTCGAGGCGGCCGGGATACCGGGAGGAGAGGCGCGTGTCGCCGGCGAGACCTCGAGTCAGTTCACGAGCTCGATCCTGCTGGTCGCGCCGTATACAGCGCGCGGCGTGCGTCTGACGATCGTCGGCACGCCGGTCGGCGCGCCGTTCGTCGACATGACGCTCGGCCTCATGCGCCGCGCTGGCGTCGAGGCCGATCGGCAAGGTGACACGATTTCGGTCGCGCCGGAACAGCGCTATCGGAGCGGAGAGGCGACGATCGAGCCCGACGCGACGGCCGCTTCCTATTTCCTCGCCGCCGCCGCTCTCGTTGGCGGGGAAGTGAACGTCCGCGGGATCGGCGCTCGTTCGCTGCAAGGAGACGTCGCGTTCGCCGACGTGCTTTCGCGAATGGGTGCCGAGGTGCGGCGCGAAGCGGATGGGATCGTCGTGCGCGGCCGAGAGCTCCGCGGCGTCGATTTCGACTTCCGTGGGATCTCCGACACGTTTCTCACGGCCGCGGCGCTCGCGCCGTTCGCCTCTTCGCCTACCCGCCTCCGCGGCATCGGCCATACCCGTCGACAGGAGACGGATCGCGTGTCCGCGGTGGCACGCGAGCTCTCGCGGCTGGGCGTCCACGTTCGCGAGTCGGAGGATGAGCTCGTGATCGAGCCCTCTCCGGTGCACGGCGGCGAAATCGAGACCTACGGCGATCACCGCATGGCGATGAGCTTCGCGCTGATCGGCCTTCGGGTGCCGGGGATCCGCATCCGCAATCCTGGTTGCGTGGACAAGACGTTCCCGGATTTCTTCCGATGTCTGGAGTCCCTGCGGGAAGCCGACTAGACTCGGACGGATGCGGCCGAAGGGATTGATCATCGCCATCGACGGGCCTGCCGGGGCGGGAAAGAGCACGGTGGCTCGAGAGCTCTCGCGGAGGCTCGGCTACGTCTATGTCGACACCGGCGCCATGTACCGGGTCGTCGGCCTGCTCGCTCGCGAGCGGGGCATCGGCCCCGACGAGGGGGCGCGGCTCGGCGAGCTGGCCGATGGCCTCGACATCCGCTTCGAGGCGCGGCCCGAAGCCAACCAAGCGGTCTGCGCCGACGGACGCGACGTGACGGCGGCGATTCGCGACCAGCCGATCGGCGAATGGGCCTCCAAAGTCTCGACCCAGGGGGAAGTCCGTGAGCGCATGGTTGCCGCGCAACGGCGCATCGCTCGCGAAGGCGGGGCGGTGCTCGAGGGTCGCGACATCGGCACGGTTGTATTTCCCGACGCCGACCTCAAGTTCTATCTGGATGCTTCCGCCGAGGAGCGGGGGCTCCGTCGCTACCGTCAGCTCCGCGAACGCGGCGAGCCTGCGGTGCTCGCCGCGATTGTCGCCGAGATCGCGGAGCGCGACCGGCGGGATCGGTCGCGTGCGCACTCGCCGTTACGTTGCGCGCCCGACGCCGAGCGAGTCGATACGACGCGCCGTTCAGCGGAAGAGGTCCTCGCGCTCCTGCTCGAGCGCTGTCGTGAACGGCTTCACGGACAACAAAAGCACGGACAACAAAAGCCTTGAATCGAACGAGGCACAGATGTAGAGAAGGAAGGCTTAAGCTGCCGACGCCGCCAACAAGCCCGTACATTCCTGCCGCAGTGCTTGAGCGGTGACGAGCGTCTTTCGAGAAATCGGGAAAGGGGATCTCAAAAAATCAATGGATAGTGACAAGGACCAACATTCGTCCGCGCCCAAACGCGAGGAGGTGGAAGATTTCGGGGCGCTGTTCGAAAACAGCCTGAAGACCATCAAGCCCGGGGAAGTCGTACGGGGACACGTCGTGCAGGTGACGCGCGACTACGTCACGGTCGACATCGGCTACAAGTCCGAAGGCCAGATCCCGATCCAGGAGTTTCTCGGCCGCGACGGCAACGTCGAGGTGGCTCAAGGCGACGAGGTCGACGTCTACTTCGACTCGAGCGAAGGAGAGAACGGAGGCATCGCGCTGTCGCGCTCCCGGGCCGAGCAGCTCAAGGTGTGGACTGACATCGAGCGGGCCTTCCAGGCCTCGAGCGCCGTCGAGGGCACGATCGTCGGCAAGGTGAAGGGCGGCCTCAAGGTCGACATCGGCGTCAGCGCGTTTCTTCCCGGATCCCATGCCGACATCCGTCCCGCCCGCAATCTCGACCGCTACATCGGCCAGCGGGGCCGGTTCGCCATCCTGAAGTTCAATCGGTCCCGAGGCAACGTGGTGGTTTCACGCCGCGCCGTGATGGAGCGTGAGCGCGAGGTGCTGAAGGAAGAGACGCTCAAAGTCCTCGAAGAGGGAGTGATCCTCGAGGGCCAAGTGAAGAACATCACCGACTACGGCGCCTTCATCGATCTCGGCGGCATCGACGGCTTGCTGCACATCACCGACATGTCCTGGGGACGGGTGTCGCATCCCTCGGAAGTCGTCAAGGTCGGCGATCAGCTGCGGGTCGTGATTCTCAAATACGATCCGTCCCGCGAGCGAGTCTCGCTCGGGATGAAGCAGATCCTGCCCGATCCGTGGAGCGAGGTAGGGGACCGCTATCCGATCGGCACGCGAGTGCACGGCAAGATCGTGAGCCTCACCGACTATGGCGCCTTCGTCGAGCTCGAGAAGGGCATCGAAGGCCTGGTCCACGTCTCCGAGATGTCCTGGACCAAGCGGGTCAGCCATCCGCGCGACGTCTTGTCCGAGGGACAGGAGGTCGACGTGCAGGTGCTCGACGTCGATCCGCAGAACCGGCGGATCTCTCTCGGGCTGAAGCAAACCGAGCCGAATCCGTGGGACCTCGTGCGCGTGAACCACCCGATCGGCAGTCACGTGCGGGGCAAGATAAAGAGCATCACCGACTTCGGAATCTTCGTCGGTGTGACCGAAGGCATCGACGGGCTGGTTCACGTCTCGGATCTCCATTGGACAAAGAAGATCAAGCACGCCTCCGAGCTCTACAAAAAGGGGGATGACGTCGAGGCGGTCGTGCTCGGCGTGGATGTGGAGAACGAGCGGATCTCGCTCGGCATCAAGCAGATGACTCCCGACCCGTGGGTGACGCTCCGCGAGCGCTATCCCGACGGCAGCCGCGTGCACGGCAAGGTGACCAGCGTCGCCGATTTTGGCGTCTTCGTCGAGATCGAAGAGGGCATCGAGGGTCTCATCCACATCTCGCAGCTCTCGACCGAGCGCGTCGACAAGCCGCAGAGCCTCTACAAACCCGGAGACGAGGTCGAAGCCGAAGTCATCAGCATAGACCCGAAGGAGCGCCGTGTCGCTCTGTCGATCAAGGCCCTGCGTCGCTCGGAAGAGCGTGCCGAAGTCGAGACCTACCTTCGTCGCGAACGCGAGAACGCGCGCTTCTCGTTTCAGGACATCCTGAGCGAGGAGTTGCCGCTCGACCGCGACGAGAACGCCGAGA
>Ga0315275_10006192_pt1 | contig 11414 bp, 7 predicted proteins | sample YL17G03_0_MG_FD_205557 | JGI IMG/M metagenome (GOLD analysis project Ga0315275, IMG submission 205557) | Sediment microbial communities from Yellowstone Lake, YNP, Wyoming, USA - YL17G03_0 | ecosystem: Environmental > Aquatic > Freshwater > Lake > Sediment | place: USA: Wyoming | collected...
ATGTGCCGTTGCTGGGCGAGATGGTTCTTGAGGTGAAGCATACCAAAGCGAACGAGGTCACCGGCTGTAGAATACAAGCCACTGTATCCATTCAAGTTGAGGAAGAACGGGAGAGTGCCTTCTTTCAAATTCTGTGTTGCGATGATTTCCTTCGATGGTTGGGACCTGAAATAGCGTGTGTGCGAAAGTCCCAGCGGCGTAATGATGTCTTTTGTGATGAACTCTTTTAGGTCACCACCGGCGGCCTTCTCTGCAATATCGTCGAGCAACCCATATCCGTAGTTCGTGTACTCATACACAGTGCCCGGAGGGTAGACCAGAACGCCGGCGAGTCCGAGGAGGTCGGTATTCGATCGTCGTTGTTCTTGCGGAACGGTATCGCTGCAGATATAGTATCCGTATGCCATGCCGGAGACATGCATCAACAGCCGCGCGACGGTGGCATCTGAAGCGTTTCCACGGTAGGAAATCAATTTCGTTTTGCCGAGGTAATCGTTGATCGGGGCATGAAGGTCGATGTTCCCGCGTTCTGCAAGAATCATCAGTCCGGTGGAAACAAACGGCTTATCGATTGACGCAACCAGGTACATTGTTTCCCTGGTAGCCGGAATCTTCTCCCGCACGTTCGCCCAGCCGAAGGCTTCCTCGAAGACAATCTTGCCGTCCTTTGCCACAGCGACCTGAAACGACGCGACCTGTTTCTCTTTCATGATTCGTTCGATCTCGGACCGTGCCTTGGCAAAGGGGTCGCTGCTGCTCTGTCCGCAACCGTAGATAGAAAAGAGCGTGAAGGCGATGGTGATGCTGATGCATTTCAATACCGCTATGACCATTGGAGTTGGGCTCCGGAGCATCATTGTTGATGAAGTGCAGCAGGAATGATGAAATCCTCGAAGAGCGAATGGTAAATCGGCTTGGGATCTTTGCCATAATTGCCGGCTGTAAACACGACGACCATCTCCAACTCCGGAAACAGAGCCAATATCTGGTTGCCGTCACCGGGGACGAAAATTGATGTTATTTCCCGATCCCCAAAACTCATCTGTTTCTGCATCCAGTGGTAACCATAACCCCATTTGGAAAACAGCTTCCCGAATTTCAACCGCTCTCGCGTTGACTCCCTGATCCATTTCTCTGATACAACCCGTTGACCCTTCCACATGCCATCACCGAGGAATAGCTGACCGACCTTGGCCAGATCGCGAGACCGCAACGCCAATCCACCATCGGTCTCCAACGAGCCATCAGGATAACTTGTCCAAATGTAGTCCCTGATTCCCAGCGGGCCAAAGAGATGCTTCTCGGCAAAGGCAGGGACCTCCATCCCAACAGCGTTCTTCAGGATCGCACCAGTGACAGTCGGGACGCCATTCGTGTAGTTGAACTCTGCCCCTGGTTCAGCAACGAGGGGTTTCTGCAAAACGTACCGAATCACATCATCCGTCCTCCACATCTGCATTCCGTCATTCTCGGCTTCGCTAACGCCGAACTGCCGCCATTCGAATGCAGGCGTCATGGTCAGCATGTCTGAGATCTTGATCCGCTTCTTCTCTTCTGTGAAAAGAGAGCTGTACGCGGGCAAATAATGATGGATCGGCTCATCGGCACTCCTGATAAGTCCCAGATCAATGGCGATGCCGACAAGAGTGGACGTGATCCCCTTCGTCGTGGAAGCCAGGTGATGCACTTTGTCGCGCAGCAACCGGGTAATCAAAGGACCGTGCATTGTGCCGCCCGCCCCAAAGTACTCCTCGACGACTAACCTGTTGTCCTTGACGATCAAGAGACTGTGAATGTCATCATGCCTGCCGTTTCTGATTTCCTCGATCAATGTAATGATCTTGGATTTTTCGAGCCCAACGTTCGCAAGATCCGCACAGTCCCATCCATCGCTCAGCACTGCGGGGACGGAATAGACATATGGTTCCGGATGAAGAGCCAACAATGCTGACAGGAGAGAGTCCGCCGACTGGTCACGCACAAACGTCCACTCTGTGGGTCCACCCGATTCCTGTCTGACCACTCGCATGGAGTCCTTGTCCGCGGAAAGAGCGCCCTCATCTTTGTTCCACGAGAATGTGCCCTGGCGGTACGACACTGCTTCATTGAGTTTCCAGATCCTGCTTCTTGGTCCGATCTCGTATTTCAACGACAACGCCAGCGAGCTGTCTGCCCTCTGAGAGAAGAGCATGATCTCAGAAAAGGGGCGGTCGAACTTTGCTATCTGACGCCCTTTCCAGCCGCCTGCGATCGGCATCATGTCGCTGGTATTCTTCGGCTGTCTTCCACCACACCCCATGCAATAGAGCACCACGATAGACAGCATGATCGAGTTCCTCATAAGCCCACCTCGCAGTCCGTTGCCTTCTGTTTTCCTCTTGCGCCGATGAAATCCTTTTGCGCGTAGTGAAGATTTCAATGGTTCTTCCTCAAATCTTCTATGACGTGTGTGTTCACCCAATGAATATTCGCCGATCCATTGAAGGGGCTGGCTTGGATCTTCAGAATATCTGAGAGGTTCTTCAGATCCTTGAGTGACGCCGAAGCAATTGGTTGGCTCAAGGAGAAAAAGAAGTACTTCCCGTCCGGCGAAATGGAAGGAGAGAGGGGCGTGCTTCCCGGGGGATTGATCATGTCACCCATGTCAATCAGTTCGCTCCAGCTCCCATCCCGTGACCGGAATGAGACATAATACCGGGCTACGTTTTTCGGCAACGTGGTATCTTTGCCGCTCACGCAGCCTATGAGATAGCTCTCGTCCGGCGCAATGCACGCATTGTAGATACTCCACGACCCGCTGACGGGTGAAGGAAGTTTCTCCGGACTGGAATAGACATTCTTCACCAACCGACTCCGATAGATTGCCGAGGGTGTGCCGGCAACTGACCGAGAGAAGTAGAGCGTCCCGTCGCGTGTGAGGGATGGGAAATATTCCTGGTCAGGCGTATTGATCGGCTGCCCCAGATCATAAGGCTTGCCCCACGCACCATCCGCCTGGCGGTCAACGACCCAGATGTTCTGATGACCCCAACCACGTTTCGGTTTTTCACCGGCCGGAGGAAGCGTGGAAAGAAAGAAGAGCCTGTTTCCGTCCGGGCTGAGGCAAGGTTCAATGAAGTTGAATTCGGGATCTGACGCAAACGGGAGGATCGTCGGCTCGGTCCATTTTCCATCGATGCTTCGCGTAAGCATGATGGTAGCCCAGGCACCAATGAACACGCCGTGGTAGATTTCTTTCCCGTCCGGTGAGACTGCGCAATCCCGTTCGTAGAGCCCTGTGGAAATGAGGCCAGGAGCGAACAGCTCCGCAACGTTTCCCGGGGGCTTCTGGCCGAGATACGGTCCTCGAAGTTCAGAAAACCGCGCCTCATCCGTCGTCTGAGCGTTTCCACATTCCACCGCGAACAAGAGGCCTACCACCAAAGCGAGATGTTCCTTTTTGATCATATGTCCCTCCAGCAGGATAAGAACACTGTGTGCAGGTCAGCGATTTGCTTTCAACTTGTACAGATAGATGCTGTCTCTCTCGAGAAACGTGAAGATGTGCACCAGCCCGAATTCCGTTTTCTCCATCGTCGCAAGGACTTTTTCCTTCGTCCAGAAGTGATCGCGGTCGCGTTCGAGCTTTTCGGGGTCAGGATCGATGATAGCCAGAAATGCCCCCGGCTTCAAGGCGGGGAGGACATTCTTCATCCACTCTACAGGTTTTTCGAAATCGTGGAACGCCATCATGAGCACCACACCATCGAGTTCTCCTTTCGGGAAGAGCGGGTCATCGACTTTTCCCATCACTGGGGTGATATTGCGGACGCCTTCTTCTTTGCATCTGTCGTCTATCCTTTGCAGGGCCTTCTTGTCGATGTCGTTTGCATAGATTTTCCCCTCTGCGCCGACTCTCTTTGACAGATGAAACGTGAAATAGCCAGATCCTGCACCGGCGTCTCCGATAATCATTCCGGGATCGATGCCGAGCGAGTCCATGATCTTTTCAGGTTGCTGCCACACATCCCGCTGAGAGATCTGGGCGCATACTTCCGACACGTTCAGAGTGAGAAACAAGAAGGCAATCAGGGATGGTGCGAGAGCGACCCTTCTCATCATTGCAAATTGGTTTAGTGCATACTTTCTCTTCATTGTGCCCTTTTCATTTCCCCTTTTTGATCTTGCCGAGCGCTTCCTGGTAAGCCTTCCGCTGGTTGTCAGGTGCAAGACTCAGGGCCTTGGTTGAGGCTTCGACTGCCTTCTGTTGTTCTCCGCTTTCGAAGTACAACCAGGCCAGCGTATCCCAGATGTAGCAGGCGTCAGGCTTCAGAGCCAGGGCCTGTTCGACATATTGGATCGCCGACGTGTATTCACTCGTGACCTTGTTTTCGTACACCCACCATGCGTACTGATTGAAGAATTCTGCATTCTTACCGACCGTCTGCAGGCGATCCCTGTAAACCTGCACTGCCTTGTCCATTTCGTTTCTTCGCTGGTAGGTTTTTGCAAGCCATCTGTATGCGTCATTGATGTTCTTGTAGTCTTTGTGTTCGGCGATGAAGGCAATGAGATTCTCCGGCTTCTTCCAGATGACACCATCGTAGCTTGCCTTCCAGTAGAGAGCTTCCGTCTTGTAGCCGAAGTGATCTTCAGGATCCTGCTTCAAAATCTTCTCGTAGATCAAGGAAGCTTCATAATCTTCCTTGTCCGCCTGATACTGCCTGGCGATTCTGTACATGAGGTGAACATCATCGGGTGATTTCTCCAGCTTCTTCACCAAGTCGGCAACAGAGTCTTCCTCGTCCGATTCTTTCACCCCTAATCGCTCGAGGAGCGCGTCAAAGAACGCTCCGGCAACAACACCGATGGCCTTGTTCGTCCCGGCATCGGCACCTCTGTTGAACATCATTGATACGGAGATCCCGATCTCAGGAAAGTACAGGGCAAGGCTGCTATACCCAAACGTAGAACCCAAATGACCATAGGCCCGAACATCTTTCCATTTTGGGAGTATCGCTCCGAGGTTCATGTCGACAGTGCCCAGGCCGTAGCCTCTCATCATCGGCTCATTCTGAACAGGCCCGATAAACGTAAGCATTGCCTTCAAGGTCTCTTCTTTCAGTACTCTCTTTTTGTGATAGACTGCATCGATCCATCGAACCATGTCGCTCGGAGTGGAATAGACGTACAACGGAGAGAGCGACGCGATCCAGTTGATGGAATAGCCCGAAATATCATCAGGTTTCCCATCGTCGTTTGTGTCGAACCAGCCGTGGGCAATGGGCATTGAATCCGGAGGGGGCTTTGAAAAATCTGCGAGTGTGTGAGTCAGACCGAGGGGTTTGAGCAACAGATCTTCAAGCACCGCCACCTGTTTCCTCCTTGTGGCTTTCTCGATGACATGCCTGAGCACAATGTAATTGGTCGATGAGTAGGCACAGCGGGTCCCGGGTTCAAAGTTGGGTTTGCCAACGTAGGTTTTATAGATCTCCTCCCAGGTCCATATTTTCTTGTGATCGATATTGACATACCCTACTCTGAATGGAGAATTTGGATCTTCAATGATGTTGTCTATTCCGCTGGTGAGGTTCAGAACCTGGCGAATGGTGATCCTTCCGCTGATGTTGGGATACGGTGGAAACCATTTCTCCAGCGGATCGTCCAGCGAGATCAGGCCATCTTCTACGAGCTTGAGAGCTAGTGCTGCCTGATAGTTCTTTGCTATGCTGCCGATGTCGAACAGCATGTCCGTTGTGATCAGGACACCTTCGTGGGATATCCCGCTGGCGCCTTTCCACAATTTGCCGTCCGGGAATGCAACCGCGGCGGAGACACTAATTGCCCCGCTGTTCTTGATGGATTCATCCATGGCCTTTTGGAGCGCCTCTTCGACTGACATGGCCGGTTCCAGATTGCGCTTGCAACCGACCATCAAGGCCGTCAGTACGAAGACTGTCAGAACATATCGGTGCAACGCGGTACCTAGGCATGCGTGCATTTTTTTCATTTTGCTTATTTCGTCCTCAGTTCCTTGATCTTTTCAGCAGCATTTGTATTCTGCGGATTCAGCGTAAGGGACTTTTCGTAGTTCTCAATTGCGTGCTCTTTATCACCAGCATTCATGTACGCTTCACCGAGGCTGTCGTAGACATTGGCCGACTGCGGAAACTTCTTGACGTTCAAATCGAGAACCTCAATGGCAGGCTGGGTCAGCTTGATGCCTAGGAACAAGTACCCAAGGCTGTTTAGCAAACGTTCAGTGACGAGCAACGGGTATTTTCCCTTCAGGCCGAGATACTGCCGGTCGAGCGCACCGATGCCTCCGGCGAGATACTCCTTGATCAGCGTTTCAATCATGTAATCATTGAATTGACGCGACTGAGGGGAGTATTTCTTCTCTTTCAATGCGATTGTCTTTTCAAGAGCCTGAAGCGCCTCTGTCTTCTTGTTTTGTTTCATGCACGCCCTCGCCAGCAGACCGTATGTCGTTGCAGTCCCTGGGAAGCATTGTGAGATCAAGGCGAGCACCGTCTTTCCCAATTCAAATGTGTTCTCGGCAAACAACTTCTCCGCAAGCGCGGACATCTCGTAGAAATCCAGATAGTAGATCCCTTTTGGATCATCGGCTCTCCGCTCGTTGAAGTTCGCAGTAGCTTTCTCGATCCCATCGCTGGCGATGTCCCTTTCGAACAAGGAAGCCAGTGACTGAGTCGCTCGCTCATTTTCTCGTTCATCCTGGAGGCTCAGCTTGCCCGATCTGATCAAAGAAATCGCTGTTTCCAGTGTAGGATCCTTTTCGGAGACGGCTTCATCGTAATCGCATCTGACCTTGATATCCGGCGGTACGCCGACCCCTTCCCAGCACATGCCATTTTGATCCAGGAACAGGTTCATCGAGTACGAAGCATCCCAGCCATTAGGGAGCTTGAACGGCCTCATATCCGCAAAACACCCGGATGTAAAATCGCCGACGACGGTGACGTGGGGCAGGATTCTCATCGCCAGTGTGAAATTCTCTGCGGCACTGACGGAGAGCCGGTTGGTCAACAGGATGACTGTTTTGGTAAATTGAATCGGTCCACCCGGCTCCGCGAAGAAATGCCTCTTCGGATCAAAATCATCGTGTTTCGGTCCGTTGCGATCCTGGGTGGTCATGTATAATCTCTTCTTGTCTGCGAACCGGTCTGCGATCAGTTTTCCGACCCGGTCATCGCCTCCCCCGTTCCGTCGGACATCGACAACGATGGCATCCGCATCTTTGAATTCAGCCATGATCTCATCGATGGCTTTCGCGCTGATCTGGAGGTCCATGAATCCTTTGAAGTGAAAGTACCCGATCCTATCATCAATCCATCCGTACGCAAAGAACGCGTTCCCGGTTTCTTTGAGGGGCGTCTTGAAGTACTTCTCCGACACAGGCCGGCGGCCCATGAGACCTATGAATTTCGCCATACCCCCATTTCCCATCAGATCCCACAAGTATCCCGCTGAAAAGATCCTTTCTGGTGTCTTCGACCGGAACTGGATATGGTTGTCATTCAAATGACCCAGCATTCTTGAAATGATCGCAAACAACTCATCGGCCGTCGTTTTGGGAGTTACCTGCGGGCGGTAGATGTTATACAAGGCCTGCCAATCGATATGCTTAGCCTTGAACAAGGCATAGTTCGCATCATATGTTTTCCACAAGAATTCAAAGTTGTGCTCAGGGTCGGTTGGTGCCTGGGCAAAGGCGGCGCCACTTGAAAACGCGAGCATTGCCGCAACCATCCAAACATTCGTCAAGTCGTGGATAAGATTTTTTTTCGTTCTCATCGCGTTTGCTCCGTATTGAGTTACTCTTTTTGTTTCCCCCCAATATGTCGGTGTTACTTCTTCCTCACCTTCTCGATAACCCCGGCGGTCACCCAGTATGCGTGACTCTCCCCACCGCGCTGGCTCAAGAAGAACAGATACTTTCCGTCGGCCGTGACGATCGGACAGAGCTCGATGGATGGGCTGTTGACTTCAGGACCGAGCTTCACCGGTTCATCCCATGCCCCGCCCTCGCCCCGAAAGCTTACCCAGAGATCGTACTGCCGCGAGAATATGAGATAGCTCCCATCCGGTGCGACAAAGGGCGTTGTCTCCTGCCCCGGCGAGCTGATGGGCTCACCGACATTGACAGGTTTCCCGTACTTTCCGTCAACGCGCCGGCATACATAGATGTCGCCCAGGCCACGACTGTCAGCGCCCTGACCGGCGAAGTACACATCCCCTTTTCTGTCGAGCGAGAATTCCCAATGCTTGTCAACGGAATTAACATTGGGATCCAGCGGTTTCGGCTCGGACCATCCACCCGCTATTCTGTCGGCGTACCATACCTTCTCTGTGCCCGATTGTGATTCATCTGGAAGCGGGCGACGAGAGAGGAAATACATCCTTTGTCCGTCTTGGGAAAAGAACGGGACATCGTCCTGGCCATTCGGGCCGGAAAACGAAGCCCAGGTTGGTGCCGTCCAGCGCCCATTCACGCGTTTCATCATGAGCAAACCACCCCGGGAATACGATTCGCCCGGAAACTCCATCATCGGTGCCCAATAGACTTCGTTTCCGTTGGGAGCAAAAACCGCTGTGCTGTGCAGGCCCCATATAGACGAGATGATGCCAAGTGCAAAGAGTTCTGCTTTGTCCCCCGGCGGGTTCTGACCGAGATACTCTCCCTGAAGGATCGGAAACTTTGCTCCGGATGTATCGGCTCCCCTTGAAGCGAGGAGTGCCGCCACTTCCTTCATTCCCCGCTCACAGGCGACATCCCAGGATGTCTGACCGGCGATCGTCCGGGCGTTGATGGATGCGCCCCTTTCGATCAATACTCGCGCAGTTTGCATTCGGCCGTCAACTGCTGCGTAGTGGAGCGGCGTCCAGCCATAGAGATCCGCTTTGTCCGGCGCGAACCCCATCCCAAGGATGGTATTCACGATCTCCTCGGAACCGCCGCGCGCAGCTTCGCTAAGGAGACTCGTCTCGAACTCAGCTATGGATTTCAGGTCGCGATTCTTCTCAGTGAGCTTCCGAAAGAGCGACGTCAGACCCTTCGACGCTGCCATGGACACCAGTGGCTGCCATTGTTCTCCTTTTTCCGGAACTACGGCGCCTCTTTCGAGGAACAGGTCGATCATCTCCCCCTTTCCCCTCCAAACGGCGAGACCGAGTGCGGTTTCACCGAACTTGTCTCGTGTATTGATATCTGCTCCTGCATCAAGCAAAACCTTTGCCGTGGCAGCTCCTCCGCGCTCCCGGGCACAGAGAACCAACGCTGTGCGTCCATACGGATCCCGTGTTTCCAAAACGGCGCCTCGCTTCACCAATGCCGCGACCGCATCCTTTCGATCGAAGGTGGCTGCGAGATGGAGAGGGGTCTTGCCCTGGTTACTCTGGATTTCTGTTTTTGCCCCTTTCTCGATGAGATAGTTGATAAGGGGATCATTTCCATCTCTTGCAGCGTGATGGAGTGCTGTCATGCCGTCACTGTCGCGCGCATCGAGGACCTCAGGAGATTTCTCGACGAGTGCCTTGACGGCCTCGACGTCACCTTTGCGCAGCGCTTCGAACAAGTTCTGCGACTGGGCAACCGAGAAAGCGCCAAGGAAAACTATGAGAGGGAGAAGTGGGTGTCTCATTGGAAAGGTCTCCTCGTTTGTGACCAGCACATTTTTCACATTCCCGCGGCAGGAAGTATAAATCGCTGTACGATCTCGTCGCAGGGCACATCGCGCGTGTAATTTGCTCCGGTAAACACGACCACCATCGCAAGATCTTTCAAAACGAAGATCTCCTGACCGCCCCATCCGATCGCTTTGAACGAGCTGACCGTCCTATTGTTCACCCGGAGATTTCTCAACCACCACAGGTAGCCGTACCCGTCCGCCCAGGATACCATCGGATTGATATGATATTGCGTGGATTTCTCCACCCACTCCTTGGAGATCACCTGGGTTCCTCTCCATTTCCCGCCGTCCAGAAATAACTGTCCGAACTTGGCCATGTCGCGCGGCGTGATGTAAATGTCACCTGAACAAAAGGTGATTCCGGACGGCTGGAACACCTGCCACCGATAGTTCGATATGCCCAAAGGTCTGAAGAGATATCGCGAGGAGAAGCTCTGAACGCTTTGCTCGGAGGCGAACGTAAGCATGACACCGAGAAGGTTCACGGTACCACCATTGTAATAGAAGCGCGTCCCTGGTTCTGTCGTTACTGGCTTCGAGAACAGATATCCAATCGGATCGAACGATCGTATGAACACCATCAGATCGTTTTCACTCGCTGTCACAGGCGCCTCCCACTCGTTCCATTGCAGTCCGCTCGCCATCATCAGGCAGTGCTCGACCGTGATCTTCTCTCTCCCCTCATTTCTTCTCGATTCATAGCTGTCGGGGAGATACTTGAAAACCACATCGCTCAGTGACTTTATGTGTGTGCGGTCTATGGCTATGCCTATGAGAGCAGAGGTAATGCTCTTGGTCGCAGAATGGGTGTCGTGAGGAGTATTCCTGTCAAAGCGAGTATACGCTCCATGGTAGTTCGAGGCAAAAGGAGAAAAATCATGACCGGGCCAGTACTGTTCAAACACCAGCTTGTTGTTCTTCACGACAAGGATCGAGTGGACTTCCCCATACACTCCCGAGTTCACGCTCCCGACGAGCTGCTCGAGACGGCCATGATCCAATCCAACGCTGGCCAGCGTCCCGGTTTCCCATCCGTCTCCCGTTGAATCCGGCCGGGCGGTCTGGATTTCTGAATCACCCGGCTCCGAAGGCGTGTCGTTGCAGTGAACAAAGAATAGCAAGGGGACCGCTAACAGGAACGGGACGTATGAGCGTGGCGCTCTGACCATCGGTTGCACTCTGCTTGTTCGGGGAAGTCCGACTACTTCTTTTCGAGCCGCTTCAGCATCTCCTTGGCGCTACTGTTCTGCGGATTGAGCTCGAGCGATTTCTTGTAGTTCTTCGTTGCGTTGTCGTTATCTCCGATTTTCAGATAGACGTCGCCCAGACTATCGTAGACATTGGCCGATTTGGGGTAGAGCTGGGCATTAAGTTTGAAGATCTCCAGCGCAGACTCCGTCTTGCCGGTTTCCATCAGCCTGTATCCCAGGGCGTTGAATTCGCCCTCGTCAAAGTAGGATGGCTTCACGGCATCGGAACTGAGCTGGTGATACTTCTTCAAGCCGGCGTGAATACCGTTCTGACGAATCTCCTGCTCAACGCGGTATGCGGCAGAGCTGTCGAGCATTCTCCTCATCTGAACCAGGCGGCCGCGGATGAATGCTGCATCCGTGTCGCGTATCTTCAGGAATTGCGCGTAGCAATCCCTCGCCTTCTCAATTTCCCCCATCCCTCTGAACGTTTCACCAAGCTGGAACAGTGCGTTGAGTGATTTCGGATAGA
>Ga0315275_10006195_pt1 | contig 11413 bp, 8 predicted proteins | sample YL17G03_0_MG_FD_205557 | JGI IMG/M metagenome (GOLD analysis project Ga0315275, IMG submission 205557) | Sediment microbial communities from Yellowstone Lake, YNP, Wyoming, USA - YL17G03_0 | ecosystem: Environmental > Aquatic > Freshwater > Lake > Sediment | place: USA: Wyoming | collected...
GAGGATCCGGGCGATGTGCTCGGAGTGTGTGAGCCCCATGTTCGTCCACGTCTTGCCGCCATTCAGGCTCTTGTAGACGCCGTCGCCGAATCCCACGTGGCGGCCGCTCACGTTCTCGCCCGTTCCGACCCACACGGTTTCCGGATTTGAGGGATCGAGCGTGATGCACCCGATCGAATAGGACGGCTGCGCATCGAAGATCGTCGTCCACGTCGTCCCGGCGTTCTCGGTCTTCCACACGCCGCCGGATCCGACCGCGACGTACCAGGTGGCCGCGCGCTTCGGGTGAATGACGATGTCGCTGATGCGGCCGGACATGATGGCGGGACCGATGTTGCGGAAGGCGAGGCCGGAGAGGAGGTCGGCCGTAATGAGCGAGACCGCCTCAGCTGCCGTCCCGGCCTTCGGGGACGCCGCGGGGGTGGCCGCCGGCGCGCCGGTCTTCGCGGTTGGTTGTGCGGTCTTGGACGCCGGCTTGGGAGCCTGGGCCAGGCCGCAGACCGATGAAGCCAGTACAAGGAACACGGTTCCGGCAGCGAACGCTTTCATGAAACCCTCCAGAATTCAGGGGCGCATCGAGTCGCCCCTTGAATACCACGAAAACGGAGCCGCCGGTTCCCCGTCATGCGCAGAATGCGGAGGCGCTACTTCGGCAGGAGCACGGCGTCGATCACGTGGATCACCCCATTCGAGCACTTGATGTCGGCCTTGACGATTCTCGCGCCGTTGATGGTGACGGCACCCCCGGACGTGCCGATCGCCAGCGACTGCCCCATCGCCGTGCCCGCCGTCTTCACCGTCTTCACATCGTCCAGGGTCCAGGCCGAGGTGAGCACGTGGTACTTCAGCACGGCTTGCAGCTTGGCCTTGTCCTTCGCCAGCGCGTCGAGCGAGTCCTTAGGCACCTTTGCGAAGGCCTCGTCGGTAGGCGCGAACACGGTGAAGGGACCAGGGCTTTTCATCACCCCAATCAGATCGGCATCGGTGAGCAGCTTCGCCAGCGTCTTGAAACTGCCGGCGGCCACCGCCGTTTCCACGATGTCCTTCTGCTGAGCCAACGCCGGTGCGGCCAGGCCGCCGAGTACGACCACGCACGCAAGACACGCCACTACGTTCTTCATGGGAGGCTCCTTTCCGTGCCAGGCGCCTATCGCCGAAACGGCACGCGAAGCCCTACCTTATACGCCATCCACCGCGTGCCGCGTATGACGGCCGTCAGGCCTGGCCCAGCGGCCCCCCATACGCGGCGATTTCCAGGGTGTCCCCTGGGGAATCCGGACCTCCTGACATGGCCGTTTCATCAACGTGTCCGTTCTTGAGTCCCGTGACCGGGTGCGCTGGCGTAACAGAGGTGGAGGCGCGCGCGATCTGCATCCTTGGCTCGGTCAAGGCACGTGTCAACGACTTGTTATCGCGACAAAGCCTGTCTGTTCAATTACTTAGAGCATGCGAGCTTTCGAGAGAGTCCGCGTGACGTCTGGGGCATGCTCCCGAATCGTCCCAGGAATTTCCGTGCCGTTTCGAGGCCAACGCGAGATCGCGAGTTCCGGCTCCGTTCGACCTGGGCCGTGTTGACGGGTATAACGTCCAGTCGCCGAGCGCCCGATATGTCTCAAGGCGAGAAAGCTAGCTGTCGTTCTCAGGCCATTCAAGTCGGGGATGTTGCGTGTGTGTGACGCCCAAAGGCGTCCGTCGGTCAGCCGGGCGACGCGTTCGCTTCGCGGTGCTGGGACACACAATCCGCTGGCGGCGTCGGAATGTCGACAGCTTGCGGCTTGTTGCCGCCCTGAGGAGTGCTCTGATGTTTTCGCAGGACGTTCTGAGAATCGACCCGGACTTGGCAGCAGAAGAGATCGAGCGCGCCATCAAAGTTCAGGTTCTTGGGACCCTCCGTCGGCGTGGGGCCGTCCTGGGGCTGTCGGGGGGGGTGGATAGTTCGGTCGTAGCCGCGCTGTGCGTCCGGGCTCTGGGCGCGGCTCGCGTCTTTGGGCTTCTGATGCCCGAACGTGATTCGTCAACGGACTCCCTCAGTCTCGGAAGGCTCGTTGCGGAGCATCTCGGAATCGACTGCCTTGTCGAGGACATCACGGCCGTCCTCGAGGCCACCGGATGCTATGAGCGTCAGCGCGAGGCTATCCGGATGGTGTTTCCCGAATACTCTGACGGGTACAGGTCGAAGGTCGGCCTCCCGTCACTGCTGGATCGTGAGCGGCTCAATGTCACCTACGTAACGATCCAGGCGCCGAGTGGCGACACGAAGCGAGCACGCTTGACGGCACAGGCGGGCCTGCAACTCGTCGCCGCCACCAACTTCAAGCAGCGCGTGCGCAAGATGATGGAGTACCACCATGCCGACCGGTTGCACTACGCAGTCGCCGGCACGCCGAATCGATTGGAATACGATCAGGGTTTCTTCGTGAAACAGGGCGATGGCGCCGCGGACTTCAAGCCGATCGCACATCTGTACAAGACGCAGGTCTACCTGCTGGCGGAACATCTGGGAGTTCCCGAGGAGATCCGGCGTCGTCCACCGACCACCGACACGTACTCGATGCCCCAGACACAGGAAGAGTTCTTTTTCGCGCTGCCGTACGATCAGATGGACCTCTGCCTCTACGGCCGCGACCATGACGTGCCACTCGAGGAGGTCGCCAAGGCGATCGGCCTGGATCGGCAACAGGTCGAGCGAGTCTACAAGGACATCGACGCCAAACGCCGTGCGTCGCAGTACCTCCGCTTGTCTCCGCTGCTTGTCCACGAACTCAAGGAGACGGTTTCGCCATGTGTGGCATTGCCGGAATAGTCGCCCTGGGGCCGGCGGCGCCAACTCCGCAGTTGCCACAGCTCTCCCGGATGCTCGGCGCCCTGCGCCATCGCGGCCCAGACGAGTTCGGTCTGTATCGCGACCGCCGCGCGGGCCTGGGGCAGGCCAGGCTCTCGATCATTGACCTGGCGACCGGACAACAACCGCTTGCCAACGAAGACGGCTCGCTATGGATCACGTTCAACGGCGAGATCTTCAACTACGTGGAACTCCGCGACCGGTTGGTGGCGCTCGGCCATCGTTTTCGCACGTCGAGCGACACCGAGGTGATTGTCCATGCCTGGGAAGAATGGGGCGTGTCGGGGCTGGATCGGTTCAACGGACAATGGGCGTTCGCACTGTGGGACCGACGGAGCGAGACCCTGACGCTTGCCAGGGATGCGCTGGGAGTGCGTCCACTCTATCTCTGTGAACATCGTGGCTCGTTGTACTTCGCGAGCGAAGTCAAGGCGATCTTCGCTGCGGATCCGTCGATTCCGCGCGAGATGGATCCGGTCGGACTCGAGCAGACATTCACCTTCTGGACCGTCATCCCGCCCAGGGGCGTCTTCCGGAATGTCACCGAGCTCGAGCCGGGGCATGTGCGGACGTACGCTGGCGGCAAGGTCCACGATCTGTGTTCCTGGCGTCTCGCGTACCCCGTCGGCGACCGTGGCGCGTTCAAAGGGTCGTTGGGGGATGCCGTCGACGCGACCCGCGCGGCACTGGAGGAGGCCACCCGCCTGCGAATGCTGCGCGCCGACGTGCCCGTCGGCAGTTACCTCTCGGGAGGTCTGGACAGCTCGTTTGTCGCGGCGCTGGGACTGCGGGCGAAGGGCCAGCAGTTCTGCACGTTCTCGCTGCGCTTCGATGACCCGGAGTACGACGAAACCCGGTACCAGAAGCTGATGGCCAGGCACCTTGGGAGCGAGCATCGTGACGTCGTCGTGACACGCAGCGACATAGCCAGGGTGTTCCCCCAGGTCGTGTTCCATGCTGAACGTCCGATGCTTCGAGCGGCGCCCGCGCCTTTGTTCATCCTGTCGCAGTTGGTGCGCGACAGCGCCATCAAGGTTGTGCTGAGCGGTGAAGGTGCCGACGAGATGTTTGCCGGCTACGATCTATTCCGACTGGGGAAGGTGCGCCGCTTCTGGGCACGCGCGCCAGAATCCGCCTGGCGTGCGCGGCTGCTCGAACGGCTCTACCCGTACCTCACACGGTCGCCGGTCACACAACAGGCGATGGCGCGGCGTTTCTTCGGCCGAAACCTGACGGCCTGGCGTGAGCCGGGCTTCGCGCACGATACGCGATGGCACACGACGCGCGCGCTGCTCCGCTTGTTCTCGCCGGCATTCCGTCCGCCGGCAGCCTCGCCTGACGCGGTTGCAACGCTTATCGCATCGCTGCCGCCAGAGTTTTCCGACTGGTCGTTTCTGGCGCAGGATCAATATCTCGAGATCCGGACGCTGCTGTCCGGGTACTTGTTGTCCTCCCAAGGCGATCGGATGCTGATGGCGCACTCAGTTGAAGGTCGCTTTCCCTTCCTCGATCGCAATGTCGTGGCGCTTGCCAACTCGCTGCCGGCCTCGTACAAGCTGCACGTGCTCGACGAGAAGCACGTGCTCAAACGAGCGGCTCAAGGCCTGGTCCCGCCCGAGATCCTGAGACGCAAGAAACAGCCGTACCGCGTGCCCGACGCCAGCGCCTTTCTTGGGCGTGGTGCACCAGACTGGATCGGGGACGTGCTGAGTGAGCGCGCTATCGAAGCCGCCGGCGTCTTCGATCCGCAGGCGGCACGCAGGGTCTACCTGAAGTGCCTTTCTCACGCGGACGGCGAGCCTTTTTCCAATGCGGACAATATGGCGCTCGTGGGCATCGTATCAACGCAGCTTCTGCACCGGGATTTCATCGCCACGACACCCGACGTCGTTGCGCCGGCATCGCTGCGCACCTTTGTTGATCGGCTGGACGAGGGCGCGACGATATGACCGACGCTGCGGGGAAGCCACTATTCACAGACGCCGTGCCGCAGCTGCACGATTACCTGATTCACTCCGCCCAACGCCTGGGAAACAAGGTGGCTCTCGTGTGCGGCGGCGAACGTCTGACGTACCGGGACCTCGACGTTCGCTCGAACGCACTCGCCAACGCACTGGTGCGACGCGGTATCCGCCGGGGCGATCGGGTCCTCATCTATTCGGACAACACGGTCGAATCCGTCGTGGCCTTCTGGAGCGTCCTGAAGGCCAACGCCGTGGCATCGGTGATCAGCCCCTTAACCAGGCCGGGAAAGCTGGTGCACCTGCTGAACGACTGCCAAGCTGCCGGGCTCATCACCGACGTGCGCCACACGGCCGCATTCGCCGAGGCGGCGGCCAAGGCGGCGCACCTGCGGACAGTCATCGTTTCGGGGTCCGTCGATCGCGAGCTGGTTAGAGGACTGCCGGGCTTCGTCGGTTGGAACGAGGCCGTCGCCGGCGAGCCGACGGACTGCTGCCCTGCGCGTCTCAACGTCGACATCGATCTGGCGACCATCATCTACATCTCCGGCAGCACCGGCGACCCGAAGGGCATCATGCTCACGCACCGGAACATGCTGACGGCCGCCACCTCGATCACCGCGTATCTCGAGAACGTGGAGGACGATGTCATTCTGGGCGTCCTGCCGCTGTCGTTCGACTACGGGCTGTACCAGATGATCATGGCGTTCCGGATGGGTGCCCGGCTGGTCCTCGAGCGCAGCTTCGTATACCCGGCCCAGGTACTCAAGACGATGGTGGTCGAACGCGTGACAGGGTTTCCCGGGGTTCCAACCGTCTTTGCAACGCTTGCCGAAATGAAGACGCTGGCCGACTACGACCTGTCATCCGTCCGATACGTCACCAACACTGCCGCCGCGCTGGCGCCGAAGCACATCGCGTTCCTGCGCACGGCGTTTCCGTCCGCCCGCCTCTACTCGATGCATGGCCTGACCGACGGCGTACCGGACGAGATTCTGGGCGAGGGCGTCAAGGCGTACGTCGTGCGCGAGGCGGGCTTGGAACTCACGGAGAAGAGGATTCAACTCGGGTGTCAACGCCAGCTCGAGAGCTTCATGGTGCCAAAGTACGTCGTCGTCTTGCCTGAACTGCCCCGAACATCGTCGGGCAACATTGCCAAGAAGGAACTGCTATGAAACCAACACCCCTGGTGGCGCCCACGGAGCGGAAAGAGACGCACTTGAAGGACCGGCTTCGCCAGTTCATCCTGGCGAATTTCTGGGTCCCTGACGCGCAGGCAATCAAAGACGGCACATCGCTTCTCGACTGCGGCGTTGTCGATTCGACTGGGATCCTTGAAGTCATCGGCTTCCTGGAAAGCGAGTTTGGGTTCAAGGTGCTCGATGAGGAGATCGTGCCCGACAACCTGGACTCGGTGCAACGGATTGCTGAATACGTTGCCAGGAAGATGGAGGGCAGAGGGCTGGAAGCCGCGGCCGGCGCGCGGAGTCAGGCTGAAGTGCCACCGCATTCGAGGCAGTGCTCTGATCGGTCAACCGGGTAGGCGAAATCCGGTGTGTGGCTTTTATCTGCGTGACGGCCTTGTGACCGACCGCGGGGGAGCAGGCGGCCGGCGCCACTGGATCCCGCGTGGCCCTGGCGGACTGATCCTCGTCGGCGCAGAGCAGCGGCCGCCACGCCTCCGGCTTGTGCCACTCGGCGTAGTGCGCCAGCAGGCCCAAGAGAATGTGACTGCGCAGGCGATTCGGGACCCGAGAATGGACCGGCCGGATGTGCAGGTCAATCGTCTTCAGACGGCGCCACACGCGCTCCACGTGGCTGGAGGCCTCGCAGGTTCGCACCATCTCGCCAGCATCCATACGGGACACGGACATATTCGTGCGAATCACCTCGCTCCTCACCGAGACATGCCAGGAAACCTTATACTAGGTGATGACGCGACGGCCTTCGACAACAGTGGTGCGACGCGTGGCGTCTTCCCCCTGAGCAGGAACCGGCGGCTTCGTGATCCGAACTGTTCGGGCAGCGTGATCAGAATGTCCCTTGAGCTCCCTCCCGTGTTCTCCGGTGAGGGGGCCATGCACGGGGAGAAGGATACGGACATCCTTCCGTGACGTCCCGGTGGCGGACGCACGCATGACGCGCTCCCAACGTGAGACCGCCTGATAAGGAACGAGTCGTGGCATATACCGTCGAAAGGGCTGACCTGGTAGCCGACAGGCAGGAACTGCTCGCTCTCTGGAAAAGAAACCATGTGGGCGGAGAAGAAAGGTTCCGTTGGATCTATGAACGGAACCCAGCAGGCCAGCCCACCTGCTTCCTGGCCAGAGACGGGAGGACTAGCAAGCTGGTGGGCTGCACGACCCTGTTCCCGCGGCCCGTCTACATCCAGGGCAGGCTCGTGCGAGGCGGCATCGCCGGTGACTTTGCGGTCGACAAGGAGCATCGGCTGCTGGGGCCCGCGCTGATGCTCCAGAGGGCGGCGGTCGCTCACTGCGACGGCGAGAACTTCCAGATCCTGTATGGCAATCCTAATAGTCGCTCAGAAGCCGTCCTGAGAAGGGTGGGATACAAGAAGGTTGCGCCCCAACTCCAGTTGACGAAACCCATAAGATCGCGCTATTACCTGGCCAGGCGCGTCCGACCTTGGGCCCTGTCGCATGTGCTGAGCAAGCCACTGGATCTTGCGTTGAAGGTTTCTTCCCGAGACGTCTATTTCAAACACCCGCGGAATACGGAATTCCATCTTTCTTCATCTTTCGACGAGAGGTTTGATCGCCTCTGGATGAGGTCCATGAACAGCTTCACGATTATTGGATGCCGGAGCAGCGATTACCTGAGGTGGAAGTTCGAGATGGCCCCCAGCGGAAACTATCGCATTTTCACCCTCTCCGACAGGACCACGACAGAACTCGACGGCTACATCGTCTTCTCCCAGAATGAGAATAGTGTCACGATCTCTGATCTCTTCGTTGCGAACACGGGGAACAACCTCGATACCCTTCTCGCCGGGTTCATCACCGGGCAACGGGAGGAAGGCGCGGATTTCATTTCCCTTTGCTATGCAGGTTCGCCTCAGGTGACTAGGAGCCTCCTGAAGTTCGGCTTTTCCCTGCGTGGCTCGGAAGGCGGAGTGCACTGCTACACCACGGAGGACTTAGACATCTCAGCCGTCACCGGTCGAGAGGAGAACTGGTATCTCTTCTCTGGGGACTACGATGCCTGATCGTGGTGCCGGCTTCGCGACGGACAGCGTACGCAGTAGTGCCTGTGGTGTGTGTGCCATGCGATCACAGCCAAGAACGTGAGTACCCCACTTCGGATCAGAGTCTTGTAGCAGACAACCCGGTCTCCCGGCCACTCGGCCACTCGCGTACGCTCCCTTTTTCCCCTTGGACCTTCTCCGTTGGAGCGGAGCGCGTCTGACAGACAGGCGCAGGCGCTGCGGCCGGTTCCTGCGTCACCGGACACGAGATCGATCACACTGTCGCGTGGAACTTCAGGCTTGCTGAAAGGTGTGGAATGCTCTTCTCCCACACGCCGATACGTGATATCCCTTCCCTGCCCCCGGCTCCGGAGCGGTCCACAGTGACCAGGCATTCTTTTGATGGAGGCATCTCATGAGCATCTATCGGCGCGCCTCACGGTTGTTCCTGTGGGTCCTGGTGGGCGGTCTTTCGGCAACGGTGTCGGCCCAGTCGAAGGGCGCGAAGATCATCTCGGCCGCGGACATGAAGCCCTATCTCACGTTCCTCGGGTCGAAGGAGTTCCGCGGCCGCAGCGCGCCGTCCGTGGAGCTCGACATCGCGTCGAAATACATCGCCGTCGAGGCCGCGCGCATCGGCCTCAAGCCGCTGCTGCCCAACGGCTCGTACTTCCAGGACGTCCCGGTCGAAGTGACGACAATGTCCACCACGCGGTCGTATCTTCGCGTCACCGGCCCGGCCGGCGAACTGAAACTATCCTTTCCGCAGGCTTTCACCTCGAGCGTGAGGGTGGCCGGCGATTGGAGCGCGAGCGGCGGTCTCGTCTTTGTCGGAACCACGCTGAACAGCCCTGACCCGAAGTGGGACGAGGCGACAGGAAGCGACTTGCGGGGCAAGGTCGCCGTCATCCTGGAGGCGCAGCCCCCGAGCGTGGCAGCGGGCGGTGCGCCTGCGCAGGCGAACACGGCGGCCAGAACACGCCTGCTGCGAGAAGAGGGCGCTGTCGGGACGATCTCGATCATCAGCCGCGAACGGGAAGGCGGGCTGGCGAAGAGGGGTCTGAGCTTCGACGTCGCCGAACGGCTTCGCTTCCTCGACGTCGACACCGTCAACCCGGCGCCTCGGCTCCCCGCGGCGCAGCCGGCCGCTCCCGCGCAGGCCGCCGCCGCACCTCCGCCGGGCCCGTTCTACACCGCCGAGGTCCGGCACGAGGCCGGCGCGGCGATCCTGGGTGTGTCAAGAGAGGAACTCGGGCGCCTGTTCGACGCCGTGCTCCAGAACCAGTCGGTGCCGTCGAAGGTCTTGACCGGGAAGACGGTCGAGATCGCGGTGTGCTTCGATCAGCGGACCGTGACGACGCCCAACGTGGTGGCGTACCTGCCGGGCAGCGATCCCGTGCTCAAGGACGAATATGTCGTGATCGGGTCACACCACGATCACAACCCGCCGCGCGAAGGCCGCATCTTTCCGGGCTCCGACGACAACGCGTCCGGCTGCGTGGCGCTGTTCGCCATTGCGAAGGCCATGATGGTGGAGCGGCCGAAGCGGTCGGTGATCTTCGTCTGGCACACGGCGGAAGAACGCGGCCTCGTGGGCGCGTACTATTTCGTCCAGCACAGCCCGGTGCCGCCCGAAACAATTACCGCCAACCTGAATCTCGACATGATCACGCGTAACGACACGAACAGCATCTACCTGATCGGGTCCACTAAGCTCAGCTCCGAGCTGGACAAGAGTTTCCGTGACATGAACGGCGCGGCGGTGAAGCTGACACTGGACTACAAGTACGACGACCCCGCCGAACCGAACCGGTTCTTCTTCCGCAGCGACCAATATCCGTACATGCGGTACGGGATTCCGGGCGTCTGGATCTTCTGTGGCACCACGCCAGACTACCACCAGGAAAGCGACGTCGAGGAGAAGGCCGACTACGCGAAGATGGAAAGGGTGACCAGGCTGACGTACCTCGTCGCGATGGACGTGGGCAACAAGCCCGGCCTGTTGAAGCTCGACGTCCACTCGGAGATCACGACGCGCGGCGCGCACAACATGAAGGTGGTCTGGCAGCAGCCGATCAGGACATCGGCGCCACGGTGAGCCGCCGCGCGCGTCCATGGAAAGGGATATGGCACTGAAACGAGTACTGTTGGCTCTCTTACGGTGATCCTCGCTGCCGTGGTGGCGGGTCCCGGGCAGGGGCCTGGCACGGACCGTCTGTCGGCTGACGCGTTCCAGGGAACGGCGTTGAGATCCATCGGCCCGACCCTGACGACCTGACGCGTGTCGGATGTCGAAGTCGATCCGAAGAACCCCAGCACATATCACGCCGCCACGTCTGTCGGCGGCCTGTGGAAGTCCGAGAACCGCGGTATCACCTGGACGCCGATCTTCGACTCGGGCGCCTCGTTCAACCTCTGCTGCGTGGTCATCGATCCGAAAGACTCGAAGGTCGTCTGGCTCGCCACGGGCGAGAACTCGAACCCGCGCAGCGCGAGGTACGGCGACGGCGTGTGCAAGTCGACCGACGCCGGAAAGAACTGACAACGCGTCGGCCTGGCCAGCTCGGAACACATCGGCCGAATCCTCATCGACCCGCGCAACTCCAGTGTCGTCTGGGTCGCCTCGCAAGGCCCGCTCTGGTCGGCAGGCGGCGAGCGCGGACTGTACAAAACCACCGATGGCGGCAAGACGTGGAAGGCCATGCTGACGATCAGCCCCGACGCCGGGGTCAACGACATGGTCTTCGATCCCCGTATTGCTGACATCATCTACGCCACATCGCGGCAGCGCCGGCGCGCCACCGGGCAGTTCGTGGGCGGAGGACCCGAGAGCGCGGTCTACAAGTCCACCAACGGCGGAACCACCTGGACCAGGCTGACGAAGGGGTTGCCGCAGGGGCCCATGGGCCGCATCGCGATTGGCGTCGACCCGAAGGCGAAGCCCACGCGCGTGTACGTGCTGGCGAATGCCCTCCGGCCCGAATCCGGCTTCCACCGTTCGAACGATGCCGGGCTCACGTCTGCGCGGGTCGGCGTTCTGGAGCCGCCGCCACCGGCCGCTGGCCTCGGTGCGGCCGCGATGCCGCCAGCAGGCGCACCGGCTGCCCCGCCCGCGGGCGGGAGAGGAGGCGCGCAGCCGGCGGACAACTGGTACCGCGGCTGTGACCCGGGCTACTACCACGAACTGTTCGTCGATCCGATTCGGCCCGACACGATCTGGTCGGTGAGTGCCAATCTCGAGCGCAGCACCGACGGCGGCAAGACCTGGGGCCGGGTGCCGAACCTGGGCAACGTGCACGTGGACGACCACGATGTCTGGGTGAATCCGTCCGAACGGGCCCACATCATGGTCGCCAACGACGGTGGCGTATACGAAACCTGGGACGAGGGGAAGGTCTGGCGGTA
>Ga0315275_10006196_pt1 | contig 11412 bp, 7 predicted proteins | sample YL17G03_0_MG_FD_205557 | JGI IMG/M metagenome (GOLD analysis project Ga0315275, IMG submission 205557) | Sediment microbial communities from Yellowstone Lake, YNP, Wyoming, USA - YL17G03_0 | ecosystem: Environmental > Aquatic > Freshwater > Lake > Sediment | place: USA: Wyoming | collected...
GATGGGCTGTTTCCGGATCACGGCCTTCGGGTCGAGCGTCCTCTGTCCGGGTTCCTCGACCAGCGGGATCTTGGGCGTGACGGCGACGGCCTTGACCCGGAGGTTGACGATCTCGACCTGCCTCCGGTCGTGGCTGTAGGAATAGAGCTTCTGGTGCCGGCTGTGAAAGCTCTCGAGGAAAGCTCGCGCCGCGGTCCGCGCTTTCCTGTAGGGCACGTCGATCTCGTAGGACTGCCCGAGATAGCGGCAGTCGAGGGAGCGTTCGAGGACGACGTCTTTCGCGGAAAACCCGTCCTCCTTCATATCGCGGAAGCTCGCTTCCTCGAGGGACCGGAATTCCGCGTCGAGGCCGGCCGGGGTGACCTGGGAATCAGGCTTCATCAGCGATTTCGTGTAATCCTTGACGGAATCCGACATGAGCAGGCCGAAGGCCGAAAGGACCCCGGCGTTGCGGGGGACGATGACCGTGGGCATGCCCAAGTGGGCGGCCATCTCCACCGCATGCATGCCGCCCGCCCCGCCGAACGAGAAAAGGGCGAAGGCGCGCGGGTCGAAGCCCCGCTCGATCGAGATGACGCGGATGGCTTTTTCCATGTTGGCGTTGGCGATGGCGACGATGCCGAGGGCCGTTTCGCGGGAGGATTTCCCGATCCGGCGGGCTAGTGTCCCGACCGCGGCCCGGCTTCGTTCCGGTTGGATCCGCATCCGCCCGCCCAGGAAGAACTCCGGGTCCATGCGCCCGAGACAGAGGTTGGCGTCGGTCACGGTCGGCATGTCCCCCCTGCCGTAGCAGGCGGGCCCGGGGTCCGCGCCGGCGCTTTGAGGACCGACCCTGAGCGAGCCTCCACGGTCGGTATAAGCGATCGAACCACCCCCGGCGCCGACGGAGTGGATATCGATGATGGGAAGGCGGATCGGGAAATCCCCGATCCGGGCCTCGTGCGTCCGTCGGATCCGGCCTTCGATCAGCGAAACGTCAGTCGACGTCCCGCCCATGTCGAAGCTGATGATGTTCGGGATCCCGGCGGCCCGGGCCAGGACGCGGGCGCCGACGGCGCCCCCCGCCGGCCCCGAAAGAGACGTCTTAATGGGTTCGAGGCGGGCTCTGGCAGGGGAGATGTACCCTTCGTTCGACTGCATGATCCGCAACTCGGCCTGGCCGAGCCGCCGATCGAGTTCCCGGAGGTAGCGGTCCATGACCGGCATGAGAAAAGCGTTCGTGGCTGTCGTCGACATCCGCTCGAACTCCCTGTGCTCGGGGAGGAGACGGCTCGAGATCGAGGCGAGAAGCCCCGCCCGGGCTAGCTCCTCGGCCACGACGTCCTCGTTCTTTGCGTTGGCGTAGGAATGGAGCAGACAGACGGCGACAGCTTCGGCGCCGGATTTCCGGATCTTCGCGATGACCTTACGGACCTCGATCCGGCTGACCGTTTTCTCGATCTGTCCCGCGGCCAGCGTCCTTTCCCGGATTCCGAACCTGCGCCCGGCTGGTATGAGTTCGAACCTCGCCTCGGGCTGCAAGGAATAGAGCTCGCGCCGAGTCTGGCGCCCGATGGCCAAGATGTCCTCGAAACCGGCCGTCGTGATCAGGGCGACGCGGCCGCCTTTTCTCTGCAGGAGGGCGTTCGTGGCCACGGTCGTGCCGTGGACGATGAATACGGCAGGGCCGGTCCGCAGGAATTCGCCGACGCCCTCGAAGATGGCCAAAGAGGGGTCCTGCGGGGTCGAGAGGACCTTCCTGTTGAAGAGGCGGCCGTCCTTCCAGATGACGAAGTCGGTAAACGTGCCGCCGGTGTCGATGCCGATGCGGGTGATCGCGGGCCGATGTCGACGTTCCATGAGCGAGGGCCTATTTAAACGTCAACGGCGGGAATAAGTCAAGATAGGCCTCTCGAGGATCGCCGGGCCGGAGTTGGGAACACGCCCTAAAGGGCATTTACCGGGCCCTTTAGGACATGTTCCCTTTCTTCATCCGGATACCAAGAGTGCTCCCCTCCGGCGATCCCCTCGGCCGCTAGAACCAAAGGAGGGGTCAATGGCAGGTGCTGCACGACTTAGTCGAGCAGGTCGTGCAACTCGATGAGGAGGCCTTGATCCGGCTCGAGCCGCCGCCGATGCCGAAGGACGAGACCAATTTCTGAGGCTCCCCGGCGCCGCAGTCGGGGCAGACGACTTCTTTATCCCGGCCGCCCTGGACCAGACATTCGAAGCGCCGCGCGCACTTCTTGCACTGATACTCGTAAATCGGCATGGCTCAATTATCTTAGCGGAATCTTGCCCGACGGTCTATATGGGAAAGATGACCGGTCTATAGATACAATGAAGGCGAGCATAGTAGGCGCCGCCCGGGGGGCCGTGACGGGGACCATCCAGAGCCCCCGTAGCGGGGGGCGGCAGGGAGCGGATTCTGAGAAGCGACCGACAGAAGTGCGGCGGAGCGGCCCAGAGCCGCACTTCTGGGAACTATCTGGATTGAGTCTTGGATATCAGGCCTCAGAAGATTCGTAATATTAAGGATTCCCTGGCCGACCGCCGGGACTGGTTCCCGGGGGTCCGGGGGATATGGGTGGTCCCCGTTATGGCCAAAACGGGGGGCGCCTCGTGGCCGATGGATCAGCACGCGCCGGGCTACCGCTTATTTGACCAGGGCGATGGCCTCGATCTCGACCTTGACGTTCTTCGGCAGGCCGGCAGCCTGGACGGTGGCTCGGGCCGGGCTGGGAGCGGGGGCCTTGAAGAACTCGGCATAGACCGCGTTCATCTTGGCGAAATCGTTCATGTCCTTGAGGAAAACTGTCGTCTTGACCACGTCGTCATAGGAGGAACCGGCGGCCTCGAGCACCGCTCCAAGGTTCTTGAGGACCTGCCGGGTTTCGTCCTCGATCGTCCCATTGATGAGGTTTCCGGTGGCGGGGTCGAGGGGGATCTGGCCCGAGCAGAAGACGAACCCGTTGGCGATGATAGCCTGTGAATAGGGGCCGATGGCTTTCGGCGCCTTATCGGTTTGAACCTGTTTTTTCATTGTTTTGCTCCTTCCGATGCCAGCGAAGACCCTGGAAACGGACGCACTCAGGAGCCCCGCCGCGACAAGAAATTTCCGTCTTTTCACGTCCCCGGCTTCGCCTTCGTACCGGACTACTTCGACAGCTCGGCCAGGGCCGTCGTCAGGAACGTCCAGAACTTCTCGACCGATCCGATATGGACGTGTTCCTCGGGCGAATGGGGATTCTTCATCGTCGGTCCGAACGAGATCATGTCCATGCCCGGGAACTTTTCGCCGATGATGCCGCATTCGAGACCGGCGTGGACGGCCACGATCTCGGCCTCTTTCCCGAAGGTCTTGGCGTAGATCTCTTTGAGATGTTTCAGCAGGGGAGAGGCGAGGTTGGGCATCCAGCCGGGGTAGCCGTTCTTGAATTCGGCCTTGGCCCCGGCCAGGGCGCAAACCGATTTGATGATGTTCCGCGCCGCTTCGAGGGCCGAGGCGACGGAACTGCGCGTGCTGCAGAGGACCTTGAGCTCTTTCTTGTCGGTCTTGACGATGGCCAGGTTGGTCGATGTCTCGACCAGTCCGGCGATCTCCGGGTGCATGGATATGACGCCATGGGGAACGGCGAGGAGGAAGTCGAGGAAGACGCGCTGGCACCCTTGGGTCATGGCAAAGTCCTTGCCGGCCAAGGGTTCGAACGTATACTTGACCTCGGCTTCGACGGCCTTGTACTCGATGGCGATCTTATCGAAGGCCTTTTTGAGCGCCACCGTAAGGGTCCGGACCTGGACTGGAGGACAGGCGACGACCGCGACGGCCTCGCGAGGGATGGCATTATGTTTGCTCCCGCCCTCGAGGCTTATGAGCTCGAACCGCGCTGTCGCCTGGGCCTGTCCGAGCATCCGGGCGAGGAGCTTGATCGCGTTGCCCCGGCCCTGGTTGATATCCAAGCCGGAATGGCCTCCCCGGAGGCCGGTGATGCTCAGGCGATAGAGGTTCTTCGAGGTCGTCTTCTTTCTTTCGACCGGAAAAACGAGTTCGGAGTCCGCCCCGCCGGCGCAGCCGATGGTGAACGTGCCCTCGTCTTCGCTGTCGAGGTTGAGGAGCTTCTTTCCGGCCAGGAACCCTTTCTGGATCTTGTTGGCTCCGGTCAGACCGGTCTCTTCGTCGACGGTGAAGAGGAACTCCATGGGGCCGTGAACGAGCGTCTTATCCTCCATGACCGCCAGGGCCGCGGCAAGGCCGATGCCGTTGTCGGCCCCTAGGGTCGTCCCTTGGGCGTAGACCCATTCTCCCTTGATGTCCGTCAGGATCGGGTCCTTGCAAAAATCGTGGACCTTGTCCGAGTTCTTCTCGCAGACCATGTCAAGGTGGCCCTGGAGGATGACGCCCACGGCGCTCTCCCGTCCGGCCGTCGCCGGCTTGCTGACGAGGACGTTGCCGACCTTGTCGCGCTTACCGAGCAGGTTGAGGGACTTGGCCACGGACAGGACATAATCCCCGAGGGCTTTTTCGTCGCCCGAGCAGTGGGGGATGGTCAGGATCTTCGCGAAATGCTTCCAAAGAAGCCGGGGGTTGAGTTCGCCGAGAGAAGATGCCATGGAAGACTCCTTGTTGATCGAGATGACGAGATGGCCATGATGCCATAAAAAAGCGATGGATTCAAGCCGTCCTCCCGGGTATAATCCGAGTCGTGAAATCTCTCCACCGCGTGCTCCTGGCCTCGACGCTGGCCCTTGCTGCAACGGGTGCTGCGCCGCTCGCGGCCAAGGTCCGCATCATGGCCACCGTCTTCCCCCTCCGCGAGTTCGCCGCGGCGGTCGCCGGCGACAGGGGGGAAACGGAACTCCTCCTTCCTCCGGGCGCCGGAGTCCACAGCTGGCAGCCCCGGCCCGGCGACCTCGGTCGCCTGGCCGCATGCGACCTGCTCGTTTATATCGGGGCGAACCTCGAGCCCTGGCTCCCCGGCCTGCTCAAGGCCCTGCCGGGCGGCAAGATCCGCGCTCTCGAAGTGACGGCAGGCCTGAGCCTCCTCGAGGCCGTAGCCGACGACGAGCGCGGACATGGGGAGGGCGCTCATGAACAGCTCGACCCGCACGTCTGGCTCGATTTCGAGCTCGACGCGCAGATCGTCCGGAAGATCGCCGACGAGCTCTCGAGCATCGACCCGGCGGGCCGCCCCGAATTCACGGAGAACGCGGACAGGCTGGCGGCCCGGCTCCGGGAACTCGACATGAAATTCCGCGATGGCCTGGCCGCCTGCCGTGGCCGGGACATCGTCCTCGCCGGGCACGGCGCCTTCGGCTACCTGGCCCGGAGATACGGACTCGTCCAAACGGCCCTCTACGGCCTGAGCCCGGACGCCCAGCCCCGCCCTCTCGACCTCATGAAGGCCGTCGATTTATGCCGGCAGAAGGGGGTCCGGACGATCTTTTTCGAGAACTCCGTTTCGCCTGACCTATCCAGGACGCTGGCCCGCGAGATCGACGGCCGGGTCCTTGCCCTACACGCCGGCCACAACCTGACCCGTGACGAACAGGACCGGGGACTGGGATTCTTCGAGCTCATGGAGGAGAACCTGAGCGCCCTCCGCGAGGGCCTCGGATGCCGGTGAAACCATGGACCTGATAGTCCTTCGCGACATCTCCTTCCGTTACGACGGGACGCCCGTCCTCGTCGACATCGACCTGACTATCCGGGAGGGGGATTTCCTGGCCATCATCGGGCCCAACGGGTCGGGGAAGACCACTCTGGTCAAGATCGCACTCGGCCTGCTCGAGCCTTCGTCGGGAAGTGTCGAGGCCTTCGGCAAACCCCTGAGGGAATTTTCGGACTGGCAGAAGATCGGCTACGTACCCCAGAAGGCCACTCACATCGACCCGTTCTTTCCGGCCTCGGTCGAGGAGGTTGTGGGCATGGCCCTCTTGTCCAACCGCAAGCCCCGGGCCCGGTCGGCGCGGGAAGGCCGCGGCGAGATCCTCCGGGCTCTCGATGAGGTCGGCATGGCCGATTACGGGAACTCGGCCATCGGACGGCTCTCCGGCGGGCAACAGCAGCGCGTGTTCATCGCCCGGGCCCTCGTGACCTCGCCCAAGATCCTCTTCCTGGATGAGCCGACGACGGGGGTCGATGCCGAAACCCAGGCGTCTTTCTACGACATGCTCGACCGCTTAAACTCGCGGGAGGGCCTGGCGATCGTCCTCGTCACCCACGACATCGGCATCGTCAACAAGCACGTCACCAGCGTGGCCTGTCTCAACCAGAGGCTGGCCTATCATGGGAGCCACGAGGACTTCTGCCAGTCGGAGGTCTTCCGCGACATGGTCAGCCGGGGCGACCACCTGATCTTGCACGAACACTAGGCCTGTCATGCCCGCATTCCTCACCTACGACTTCATCCAACGCGCCTTTTTGGCCGGCGTCTTCATCGCCGTCGCCTGCGCCGTCCTGGGCCTGTTCCTGATCCTGAGAAAGGACGCGATGATCGGCCATGGACTCGCCCACATCGCCTTCGCCGGTGTCGCCCTGGGCCTTTTTCTGAACGTCCTCCCCCTGGTGGCAGCCCTGGCCGTCACGGTCGCCGCGGCCATGGCCATCATAAAACTCAAGGACAGGACTAGGCTTTACGGCGACACGGCCATCGGCATTTTCAGCAGCCTGGGCCTGGCCGTCGGCATCCTGCTGGCCTCCATGGCCAGGGGGTTCAACGTCGAACTCATGTCCTATCTCTTCGGGGATATCCTGGCTATCGAACCCCTCGAAGTCGGGCTTGCCGTGATCTTGGCCGCGGCCGTCCTTCTGGCCGTGAAGATGAACTACGCCAAGCTCCTCTTCATGACCTTCGACCGGGAATCGGCCCGGGCGGCCGGGGTCAAGGTCGGCCGGCTGGACATGCTCCTCATGGTGCTCACGGCGGTCACAGTCGTCCTGGGGATGAAGGTCGTCGGTATCCTCCTCGTAGCCGCGCTCATCGTCATCCCCGCGGCGGCCGGCCTCCAGGTCGCGGCGAGCTTCAGGACGGCCGTGCGGGTATCGACCGCCGTCGCCGTCGTTTCCGTCGGTGCGGGTCTAGGCCTGTCGCTCGTCCTCAACATCCCTGCCTCAGCCGCGATCGTGATCTTCTGTTTCCTCGCTTTCGGGATTTTTTCGCTTTTGAAAAAAGGCCGGGGCTCCGCTATGAGGGGTCCGGGCTAGAGCTCTGGCCTCAGCGCGCGGGGACCTTCAGGGCTTTTCCGAGAATGCTCCTGACGGCTTTCCCTTCCTTGTCCAGGGCCTTCCTGAGACGCTCTGTCCGCCGCCGCACGTCGGCGACGAACCTGCTGTCCTGGATGCCGGCGAGGTTGATGAGGACGTTGTAGTAGGCCCCTTCGCCCGCGGCCTGGCCGGCGAGTCCGGCCACTCCGGCGTCGCTCACGGAGTTCTTGTTGCCCTTCGCGGCGGCGACACGGGCCAGGGCGACCGCCTCGACTGCTTTTTCGAGCACCTCGAGCGGGACGAGGGTCGCTTCCTTGTTGGCTTCCTCGACGGCCCGTTCCTTTTCGTCGGCTTGTTCGGGCGTGGTTTTGGGCAGGCGGAAGGCTTCCATGACCTTATTGAAGGCTCGGGTGTCCCTGTCCACGGCTTCGAGCAGCCCGTCCTTGAGGGCCTGGGCCCGGACGGCCGTTGCGACCATCTCTTCGCGGACCTTCTCATACCCCTTCTTGCCGACGGTCAGGTTGGCGACCATGGCGGACAGGGCCGCGGAAAGAGATCCGCAGAGGGCCGCTACGCTCCCCCCGCCGGGGGCCGGGGAATCCATGGACAGCTCGTTCGCGAACTCCCGGAGGGTCAGCCCGACCAGGGGATGTCCGTCTTCTTCGAATTGGTATTCGATGATCTTTTTTTCGGCGGCGAAAGGGGTAACATCGTTGAGCCCGAGAGAGCGGACCGCAATCCGGATGAGCTCCTCCTCGGGGACGCCCGGGCTCTTGGCCTGTTTTTCGAGGTAGTAGCGGCCGGCCATGAGGAGGGCCTCCTTGGGGATAAGGCCGACGAGCTCGCTGCCCGTCACCCGTAAGCCGAGCTTCCCGGCCAGCGTCCTCGCCTCGTCGAAGACGACGTGGATGGGCGTGATCTTGTAGTTCGTGAAGTTGACCGAGATCTGGGCCAAGCCGTAATCCTCGATATACCAGCCGACCGACTTGATCTCCCTGAACTTCCCCGGCACCTTGACCGCGTTGCCGCGCCCGTCCTTGACGATGTTTCCGTCCTTGTCCCGCTTGGCCCGGCCGCTCTCCCTGAGGCTCAGGGCGATCTCGTGGGCCAGCTTCCGGTCCCGGGTGTTGAGGTTGATGTTGTAGGCGACCAGGAACTCGCGGGCGCCGACGATAGTGGCGCCGGACTTGGGATTGAAAACGGGCTCGCCGAAATCCGGGGCCCAGCGGCGGTCCTTGAATTTTTCGGCCAGACCCTCGTATTCCCCGGACCGGACCGTGGCCAGGTTCCGGCGCTCCAGCGTCCTGGCGGCGGCCTCGTAGAGATAGACGGGGATCCCCAGCTCTCCGGCAATCCTGGCGCCGAGCTCTCCGGCCAGCCGGACGCAGTCCTCCATGGTCACGTCCGAGACCGGGACGAAGGGGCAGACATCCGTGGCCCCGATACGGCTGTGGGCGCCTTTATGGACGCGCATATCGATGAGCTCGGCCGCCTTGGCGACGGCCCGGAAGGCGGCCTCCTTGACGGATTCGGGCGTCCCGATGAAGGTCACAACGGTTCTGTTCGTGGACGCCCCCGGGTCGACATCGAGCAATTTGACGCCGGGGACGGCTTCGACCTCGCGGACGATGGCCTTGATCTTTTCCGGATCCCGGCCTTCGCTGAAATTGGGCACGCACTCGACGAGTTTCATCTTTCCTCTCCTATTTGTGCAAGGTCTGCTTGAGGGTTCCGCCGTTATCGTAGACCTCGATCGTGTCGAACTCGCGCAAGTAAAGGCCGAGCCACTCCGGACGACCGACAATAACTACCAGGGGCTTGCCGGCGAAGTAATTCTGGGCCGCCGCCCGGACCCTCTCGACGTTGACGAGCTTGAGCCGCTCGGGCCCCTTATCCCACTGTCCTTCGTCGAGGTCCAGGGCCACGACACGGGCCAGCCATTCCGCGAATCCCTCGAGGGATTCGAGCCGCGTCGGCAGATTCCCGATGAGGAACGACTTGGCCTCCTCGATCTCGGCGGGAACGGGGGCTTCCGCGGACAAGGCCTTGATCTCCCAGATGATCTCCCGGGCGGCGGGGACGATGAATTCGGGCGTGACCCGCGCCCGGGCCCAGAACACTCCGCACGAACGAAAGAACTCCGTTTCGCTGAAGGCATAGTAGGCATAGGCCTTGGACTCACGGAGGTTCATGAACAGGCGGCTATGCGTCGTTCCCCCGAGGACGTGCTTGAGGACGAGGAAGGGGAAGAAGTCCGGGTCCGAGGCGGCCATGATCACGTTCCCGACGAAAACCGTCGCGTCTGCGGCGTTGGGGTCTTCGATATAGCAAACCCGGTCCCGGGCGTTCGGCGGCGGAGGTACAGAGACGGCTCGCTCGACCGGATGCCGGATCCACGTGGCGAAATGGAGGCCGATCTTCTTTCCGACGGTCGCGCCGTCGACCGCCCCGGAGACGACGACGACGGCGTTATCAGGTTGGTAGAAGCGACCATAAAAGGAGGCGACGTCCTTCGTGGAGATGAACTTGATGACATCCTCGGCATACGTCGCGGTCTGATACGGATGGTTCTCGAAAAGCGTCCTGAGGAACTGCCTCCAGCCCAAGAACTCCGGGCTCTTCTTGCGCTCACGGAGGTCATCGTAGGCGGTGCGTTTCACGAAGGCCAGTTCGCGTTCCGTAAATTGGGCATCGAGGACCATGAACCTCAGCACAAAAAGCGCCCGGTCCAGGTATTCCTCGAGGACATGGAAAGTGAACACCGTGTAGTCCATGAGGACGTCCACGGAATAATCCGCGCCCATGGACTCGATCATGTCCTCGATTTCGTTGGCCGACACCAGTTTCGTGCCTTTGCCGATCATCCGCGCCGTCAAGGCGGCGACTCCGGGCCGTTCCGGCGGCGAGTCGATCTCACCGGCCCGGACGACGAGTTGGAGCGTGACAAGGGGCGAACCGGGCCTGTAGACGGTGGCCACGGACAGGCCGTTCGGGAGAGAAATGCGCTCGATCGGCGGGAGCCTGAGCTCCTGCGACTGGGCGTCGGGGAGAGGCGGCGTCCTCCGGAAGCGCTCCTGGGCGCCCGCGAAGGTCGGGGAAGCGGAGGAGACGGCCGCCAGGGCGATCAGGCAGAACGCCGGTCCGGGGCGAACGCGTGACGCGATCTTCATCTTTGTCCAAGCTCCAGGATAACCCTGTTCCGGGGGGTGAAGTGCCTTTCGACGAGGCCCGTCAAGATCGACGGATTGACCCTCATGTACTTGTCCAATTCCCCGCCCAGAGTGTTCATGGGCCTTCCCGAGAAGGCCGCGTCGACAAGGAATAGAGCCCGCCCCAAGTTCGTCGACTGGCTCCTGAGATAGTCCATCTTGAACATGCGCTTGGCCTTGGCCATCTCGTCCGGAGAGACGCGGTTCGTCCTCAGCCTGTCGATTTCCGAAAGGATCGCCTTCTCTGACCTTTCGACCATGTCGGCGTTGTTGGTGAGGCAGAAGATCTTCAGGGCCAGCACGCCCCGCCGGTCCTCCAGCGTGCCGCTGAAATGCTGGGCCAACCGGTTCCGGTTGTTGAGGAGCCGGTCCATCAGCCGGGAGGTTTCGCCCTTCAGGAGTAGGTATTCCAGGATCTTGAGGGAATAGGCATCGCCCGTCTGCAGGGGATAGAATCTGAATCCCAGGTGAAAACCAGAGTAAGAGGCCCGGATGCCGGGCAGATTCCGTAAGACTTCGCCGTCCTGGCGGAAGTCGGGCAGGGGAGGGGCGGGGATGTCCATCCCCGGCGGGATGGAATCGAAGTACCGGGCAATGAGCTCCCTCGTCCTGGCGATATCGATGTTGCCGACGATACAAAGGGCGGCGTTATCCGGGACATAGTACGTCCGGTGAAAAGTCAGGACATCCGATTCGGTGAGACCCAGCATGTCCATGCCGGCGCCGATGGGGGGATGGCCGAAGGGATAATCGGGATAGAGGAGAGAGTCGAACAGGGCAAAGCTATCGAGATAGATGTCCGAGGCGAGCCTGTCCTGGCTCTCCTTGAAGAGGTCGGCCCGCGTTTTCTCGATGGCCGCGGGCGTGATGGCGAGCGATTTCATCCGGTCCGATTCGAGCCACAGGGCCAGGGCCAGATAGTTCGAGGGCAGGGTCTGATAGAAAAGCGCCCTGTCCAGGGTCGTGGTCGCGTTAAAATTTCCGCCGACCTTCTGGACGAAACCGATGTGCTGGAGGGGG
>Ga0315275_10006205_pt1 | contig 11403 bp, 10 predicted proteins | sample YL17G03_0_MG_FD_205557 | JGI IMG/M metagenome (GOLD analysis project Ga0315275, IMG submission 205557) | Sediment microbial communities from Yellowstone Lake, YNP, Wyoming, USA - YL17G03_0 | ecosystem: Environmental > Aquatic > Freshwater > Lake > Sediment | place: USA: Wyoming | collected...
CATTGATCCGGCTAGCGGTGAGACCGTGGCGCTTGGGGTGCCTGGAGAGTTTTGCACCAGGGGCTACAACGTCATGCTGGGGTATTGGAATGACCCTGCACAAACAGCGGCTGCGATTGACTCCGCGGGCTGGATGCATACCGGTGACCTCGCGACGCTGGACGAGGAAGGCTATGCCCGCATCGTCGGGCGCATCAAGGACATGATTATCCGCGGTGGAGAAAACGTCTATCCGCGCGAAGTGGAGGATTTTCTCTATACCCACCCGGCCATCAAGGATGTACAGGTCATCGGTGTTCCTGACGCCCTTTTGGGTGAAGAAGTCATGGCGTGGATTGCCCTGCGCGATGGCGCCTTGGCTACTGAAGAGGGCATCAAGGACTTCTGCCGCGGGCAAATTGCCCACTACAAAATTCCGCGGTACATGAAGTTCGTCACCCAGTTTCCCATGACCGTTACCGGCAAAATACAAAAGTTCGAGATGCGCAAGCAAAGCATCGCGGAATTGGGTCTGACACAGGGTACGTAGCAGGGTTAAAATGACCCGGGAATACAGAATTCACTACGGATGCTTTGAGGAAAACGCATGATGAATGGGAAAGGTAGCAGCAATTGGTTGTTGGGCGTGTTTATTCTCCTGGGGCTGGCGTCGCTGGGTTACCTGCTTGGCGATGCAGCGATCCGCTACAAGGAGTATGAGCGCACGGTTACCGTCAAGGGGCTTTCGGAGAAAGAGTTTCCTGCCGATATCGTGATCTGGCCTATCCAATTCACCGAAGCCAGCAATGACTTGACGGCCCTGTACGACGGCCTGCAAAAGACCACCGGGAAAATCACCGCCTATTTGAATACGTCGGGCATCGATGCGGGCGAGGTAACCGTATCAACTCCGCTGATCACGGACCGGTCCGCGCAAAGCTGGGGTGACAACGCAGGTGTCCAGTTCCGCTACGTCGCCAACCAGACCGTTACCGTTTACTCAAAGGAGGTTGCGAAGGTTCAAGCTGCCATGGGCGGCCTGGTGGAACTCGGCAAGCAGGGCATCGTGCTCTCGGGCGACCCGTACCAGAATGCCGTGCAATACCTGTTCACCCGGCTTAACGAGGTCAAACCCGCGATGATCGAGGAAGCCACGCGGCAGGCACGCGAAGTGGCGGTGAAGTTCGCCGCAGACTCGAACAGCAAACTGGGAAAAATCCGCCAGGCTACCCAGGGACAGTTCACCATCGAACCGCGCGACACCAACAATCCGCACATCAAGAACGTGCGGGTGGTGTCAACTGTGGAATATTATCTTTCGGATTAATGCCGGTGCGTAAGGATGTCATGCTTTCTTTTGCCAGAAGAGCACTTCCGGCAATCCCTTAAAATGCGCATCAGATGTCACTAGCTGCCCCCCAACAGCAACAGCAGTGGCATAGACGATGGCATCTGCCATGGCGAGTTTGTGGCGTATGGCAAGGTCGGCTGCCGATAGTGCGATACGCGTGTCGAGCGGGCGCACCAGGCAGGCTTCGGTGAGGCCGATCACATCCAGCGCGGTGGCTTCATCTTTTTCCCGCAGGCACCATTTGTAGAGTTCGAACTGCACCAGCGTTGGAACGATCAGGTTATCGTTGTCTGCCAGATAGGGCGCGTAATCATCCGCCAGTGCACCATCGATCAGCCACTCTATCCAGCCGCAGGTGTCTACTACATGCATCAGGTACGCTCTGATCGGTCGCGAACGCTTTTGGTGTTGGCACCCTTGAACAGGCCACGCACATCGCGCATTTCCCGGCGCGGGATCATGATGATAGCGTCGCCCTTGGCGACAAAGACGAACTGTTGCCCGGCCTTAAGCCCGAGGTCAGTGCGAAATGCCTTGGGTATGCCAATTTGAAATTTCTCGCTGAGGGTTGCGGTGTACATTCTTACTCCTTATTTATCCATCAGTGTTTTGTAAGAATACACAGCGAAGCGTTTGAATTCAAGCGTAGTAAAGGGGACGGGGCACATTAATTACCTTGCAGTTAATGTAATTAATGTGCCCCGTCCCCTTTATTGCGGTCCCCTTTATTGCGTCCCCTTTATTGAATGGCGCATTTCATCCGATGCACTCTTGATCCAGATCAAGCCCGCATCTGCTGCTTGGGTGATGCTAAGACTACAATCAAGTCAGGGAGTCTGAGAGGAGAAAATCATGGCCATTGCGAAAACACTGAAATCCTATCTCGACCGGCACAATGTGCCCTATGACATGGTGCACCACGCGCACACCCAGTCGGCGCTTGATTCCGCATTCTCCGCCCATGTACCTGTCCATCAACTGGCCAAGGCCGTGGTGATGGAAGACCTGCACGGCTACGTGGTAGCGGTCATTCCCAGTGACAACCGGCTCAATGTGCGCTGGGTCAACGAGGAGCTGGATCGCGAATTGCATCTGTGCAGCGAAGACAAACTCAGGAAGTTGTTCAGGGACTGCGACAGCGGAGCGGTGCCGGCACTGGCAAGCGCCTATGATCTACCAGTGATTTGGGATGACCGTTTGCTGCACGTCGCCGATATCTATATCGAAGCCGGCGACCACGAGCACCTCGTGCACCTGCTCGGCAGGGATTTCCGCGAGATGATGGAAATGCTGCCGCACAGCATGATCAGCCGCAGCGCTGAAACGATGGCGGCTGATGGCTCCCGGGCCTGGTCAGGATAGCGGACACGGGATAGCGCACACGGCGTAACGCACGAACTATGTGCACGGCTTTCCAGCGCTGATTTTCTCTTCAAGCTGACGTGCTTGCCGTTTCTGTCTTGCCCTGGAACTCGTCGACGGCATCGGCCAGTGAGACTTTGCGGCCGATGTGGCCAACACTATCCTCCAGCCCTTCGGCGCGCAGGATATCGCGCACCGAGGCATGTGCCATGACCAGCCGCAAGCGCACGCCCGCTGCCTGCAGTTCTGCCTGCAGATTCTCCAGCAACCTCGCGCCGGCGATGTCGACCATGGGCGATGTCGACAGATCGCATACGACCAGCTTCGGCGCTTCGGCCAACGCACGGATTTTCTCCCAAAAGACGTCCCGCACGTGCTCGACGTTGAAGTAGAGCAGTGCTGCTTCGACGCGGAACAGCAGCACACCCGGAACTGCTTGATTCTCCGGGTGGCGCTCCATATCGGAGTAATACCGGCTGCCGGGGATGCGGCCGAGAAAAGCTACATGCGGGTGCGCGGTGCGTCGTATCAGTAACAACAAGGACACCACGACCGCCACCATCACGCCATCAAGAATGCCCAGTAACAGCACCGCAGCAAAGGCAACCATCGATACCGCGAATTCGAAACGGCTGACCCGCCACAGGTGCCGTAGTTCAGCTACGTCGATCAAGCCCTTGACGGCCACCAGCACGATAGCCGCCAGCACAACGTTGGGCAGATTACTCAGCAAGCCCGCGAGATACATCAGGCACAGGGCGATGGTAAGCGAGGCAAACACCAGCGCCAGCGGCGTTTTGGCACCGGCTTTGTCATTCACCGAGGACTGCGACAAGCCGCCGGCCACCGGGTAGGCCTGGAACAGCCCTGCAGCGAGATTTGCCACGCCCAGGCCGAGCAATTCCTGGCGCGGATTGACCTCGTCGCCGTGCGCCTGCGCCAGGGCGCGTGCTGCGGAAACACTTTCCACGTAGGCCAACAGCAGGCAGGCGAACGCCAGGGGAATCACTCCGTCTACATCGCGCACTCGCAGTTCCGGCAGGTGGAATCCGGGCAGGCCGGTCGGTAATGCGCCCACGACCTTGAAGCCAAGTTCAGCCAGTGGCGTCACCGACAACACGATGATGGAAAGCACCACCACCAGCAGCGCGATCGGGCGGCCGGGCAGGAATTTCTCCCCGAGCAGCAGCAACGCGAGAGCAGCAAGGCCAAAAGCCAACACCGCGAGGTTGGTGTCGGGAAGCTGACTACCGAGAACGACGATACGCTCGAAGAAGTATTCCCCGCCGCCCTTGACCCCGAACAGCTTGGGCAACTGGGTCATGGCTATGGTCAGGGCTGCGCCGGCCTTGAAACCGAGCAGAATGGTTTCGGAGATAAAGTTAACCAGCGAGCTCAAGCGCAGCAGCCACGCCACTGCGCACATGGCCGCTATCACCAGCGCGGTCAGTCCCGCGATGTCGGCCCAGCGTTGCGGGTCGCCCGCCGCCATGCCCGCAACCGTGACGCCGACCAGCATCGAAATTGCCGACGTGGGCCCGATCGCCAGTTGGCGCGAGGAGCCAAACAGCGCATAAAACAGGCCGCCGACCAGGTAGCAGTAAATGCCATACTGCGGCGGCAGGCCGGCGAGCGATGCGTAAGCGAGCGACACCGGGATGCCGTAGGCGGCAAGGGTCACGCCGGCGATCGCGTCGCGCGGCAGCCATTGCAGCCGATACGCAGGCAACCACTGCGCCGGGGGAAAAGCGGCGCGCCACCCGCGTACCGGCGTCTTGATTGCGAGTGTGCCCGCTGGTGTACTCACAGGTCTTCCTCCACCAGCGCCTTGACGCGTCCGGAATTCACCGCCGCCACCAGCGCTGCGTGATCGCGCACCGTCTGGTCCGCGTAGGCCAAGGCGAAATCACCGAGCGCCTGGTCAAAAACGTCCGATTTGCCCAGATAGCCGCTGATCGTCGCCGCGTTTCCGGACTTGGCGTGGGCACGGGCCAGCACCGTGCCGCAGATTTGCGCGTACCGGTTCAATTGCTCGGTAGTTAGTCGCTCCAACGGGACGGAAAATTTCATGTCCCGCAACTGCCGGCCAAAGAAATGGTAACCAAGCCGGCCCTCGGTCCAGCCCAGGAAGATGTCACTGGAAGACTGCATCAACCGTTGCCCCACGACGACCCGTTGGCCCTGATTTTCGTAGACGCTTTTACCCGCGTATGGCGCAAGCACCGAGGAACAGGCCTCCTTGAACTGGAGCAGGAGCGGATGGCCTTCTGCGGAAAAGAACAGCCCGACAACGCAACGTGTACCCACGCTGCCGATGCCCACCACTTTCACCGCCCAGTCTTCCAGGCGGTAACGATCAAACAGAACACGGCGCTCGTCGGGCAGCGACAGGCGGTAGTCCACCATGGCTTCGTCAAACCTTTCTTTCGCATCCTTGTCCCCGGTATGGAACAGAATCGGCGGCTGATCCACCAGGCGGCGCAGACCACCGGCCCCGGACGTCAGCTTGGGCACCAGGTAGTCGCCAATACGCTGGTGGGCTTTCTCGGCCAAGCCCGCGCGGAACTTCTTTGCCTTGGCGTCGGGCGCCTGGTCGATCAGGGATTGCATGTCCAGACGCTCGTACCAGATATCCAGCGGGCTCTTTTTCGAACACTCACGCAGGTGCTCCCGGTAAGCACGCGCACAGGCAACAGCACCATCTCGCGCCTCGTCGGCGGAGAGTCGGTTGTCGCGCGCGGCCACAACAAAGCTCGCAACCAGGCGTTTGACATCCCACTCCCAGGGCGCTGGCAGGGTCTCGTCAAAATCATTCATGTCGAACACCAGGTTGCGCTCCGGGGTCGCGAACATGCCGAAATTCAGCAGATGGCAATCCCCACAGGCCTGCACGCGCAGGCCAGTGCTGGGGGTGGTGGAAAGATCGTAAGCCATCAGCCCCGCGGAGCCACGCAGGAAGGTGAAGGGACTGCGCAGCATGCGGCCATAGCGGATGGGGACCAGTTCCTGCATGCGATCCCGGTTGGACTCTTCCAGTACCGCTATGGGGTCGCGTTGCCTGGACGGTCGTTTCCATTTGGCATGGCTGGCGCGCGGTACCGTGTCGCGCAGCGCTTTACCGGCGGTGAGACACTCATCGCGGGTGAGAAAATCCTGCACAGGCTCTGCCTTGCTGACTTTTTTACCGGTTTTTTGAGTTCGTTTGCTTACAGCTACCATGGTCTTATACCTGCCGTGTTCGGCCGGATCGGTTTATCAAAGCTTAGGCGCGGCCACACCAGATGTTGTTGATTCAGATCAGACCGCTGCGAGTAATGACTGTGTAATGCTGGCCGGAGTTCTTCGGATAAACTACCACCCGTCAGGGCTATGTGCGAGAAAGCTTTTAATCGCGACGCCACCGGCGGCGCCCTTTTTTACATTGTGCAGCAATCGGGGATGACATCATGACCGAGCATCAGACAAAAACACCGCCGCAGCCGGCCGGCGCAAACGCACTGCGCCTGGACGCGGTGGCCGGCCTCACCGCCGCCGCGGTGGTGCTGCCCAAGGCCATGGCTTATGCAACCGTGGCTGGCTTGCCCGTTGCCGTTGGCCTCTATACCGCCTTTGTTCCCATGTTGGTCTATGCGCTGCTCGGCTCCTCGCGTGTGCTCAGTGTCAGTTCCACCACTACGCTGGCTATCCTGGCCGGGACCCAGCTCGGGCTGGTAGTGCCGGACGGCGACCCGACAAAACTCGTAACGGCAACGGCCACGCTGGCCGTGTTGGTCGGCGTGATGCTGCTGCTGGCCAGGCTGCTGCGCCTGGGGTTTGTGGCCAACTTCATTTCCACGCCCGTCCTGACGGGTTTCAAGGCCGGGATAGGCCTCGTGATCGTGCTGGACCAGGTGCCAAAACTCGTCGGCATCCACATCACCAAGCAGGGCTTCTTTGTCGATGTCCTCAGCGTCGTGCACCATCTTCCCGACACCTCGCTGCTGACGCTGGCGGTGGCGGTGGCAACGTTCGCTGTATTGATCGGCATGGAACGCCTGTGGCCGCACTCTCCGGCGCCATTGGTCGCGGTAGGCGGCGGCATTGCCGCATCGTGGTTTTTCGGCCTGCAGGCCGCGGGGGTTTCGACGGTTGGTTTGATTCCACAAGGATTCCCGTCGCTCACCTTGCCGGATCTTTCACTGCTAGGGCAATTGGTGCCCGGCGCACTGGGCATTGCGCTGATGAGTTTTACCGAAACGATTGCCGCGGGCCGGGCCTTTGCGCGCGCAGACGACCCGCCGATCAATGCGAACCGGGAATTGGTCGCCACCGGGGCAGGCAATGTGGCCGGTGCGTTGCTCGGCGCGATGCCGGCCGGAGGCGGCACCTCGCAGACTGCGGTGGTGCGCTCGGCGGGTGGGCAGTCGCAGAAGGCATCGCTGGTTACCGCCGGTGCGGCAGTGGCAACCATGCTGCTGCTGGCGCCGCTGCTGGGCCTGATGCCGAACGCGACCCTTGCCGCGGTGGTCATCGTCTACTCGGTCGGGCTGATCCAGCCGGCGGAATTCCGCGCCATCCGCAAGGTGCGCAGGATGGAGTTTCGTTGGGCATTGATCGCCTGTGCCGGGGTGCTGGTATTTGGCACGCTCAAGGGCATCGTGGTGGCCATCATCGTGTCGATGATAGCACTGGCAAGCCAGACGGCCGTGCCGCGTGTGTCGGTCATAGGGCGCAAGCGCGGGGCCGATGTGTTGCGACCTTTGTCGCGGGAACATCCCGACGACGAAACCTTTGAAGGCCTGTTGATCGTGCGGCCGGAGGGACGCCTCTTTTTCGTCAATGCGCAGAATGTGGCGGAGCAGATCGATGCACTCGTCGCGCAGTACCAGCCGCGCGTGCTGGCACTGGACATGAGCCGCGTATCCGATATCGAATATTCGGCGTTGCAGGCACTGATGGAAGGTGAGGAACGCGCAACCGAAGGCGGCGCCGTCGTGTGGCTGGCAGGGCTGAACCCCGGCGTGCTTGAGGTCGTGCGCAATGCCGGGCTGGACCAGCGTCTCGGCCGCGAGCGGATGCTGTTCAATACCCGTGCAGTCATCGAGCGCTACCAGGCCTTGCAGGCGGCGGGCGACCGAGACACGCAGTGATGCCGCCGCCACGTTGTATGAGATGATCAGGCACACACAATCCAGGCACCCGGGAGAGCATCATGCAAGAACTTGATCCAGCAGTGCGGCAAAATGAGTTGTCGGCCACGGTCACGAATGTCGTTATCCGCGTGGGGGCGCTGGCGGTCCTGGCGTTCTGGTGTTTTCGGATACTGCAGCCATTCTTTGTCCCGGTTATCTGGGGAATCATCATCGCCGTGGCGATTTACCCCTTGTACCAGATGCTGGTCAATTTTCTCAGGGGCCGGCGAACCCTGGCGGCTACCCTGGTGACAGTGGTGCTACTGGCGGTATTGCTGCTACCGACCATCATGCTGACCACGCTGCTGGTGGAGAATGCTGCTTCTTTGGCACAGCATGTCCGCCAGGAACACATTACCATTCCACCGCCGCCCGCTTCAGTGAAAGACTGGCCGCTGATCGGCGAGTACGTCGCGGACATGTGGAACCTGGCTGCCCACAACCTCGCCGATGCGCTGAAACTGATCCAACCGCAGTTGAAGGCTGTAGGCACCTGGATGCTGGGGATGGCCACCAGCGGCGGGCTGGGCCTGATCATGTTCGTGTTTGCCTTTGCCATCGCCGGCGTCCTGCTGCGCTATTCCGAGGGGGCATCCAAAGTGGCCCGTGACCTCTCAGGACGCCTGGCAGGTGCGCGCGGCGACGAATTTGCCCAACTCACCGGGGCTGCAATTCGCAGTGTCGCCCAGGGCGTGCTCGGCGTTGCCATCATTCAAACCCTGCTGGCCGGGCTGGGCTTCATGGTGGTCGGCCTGCCCGGCGCCGGAATCTGGGCCTTTTTGTGCCTGATCTCCGCCACGGTGCAAATCGGGGTGGGGCCTATCGTCATTCCTGCGGTCATTTACGTGTTCATGACCGGCGACACCACCACCGCCGTGGTCTTTGCGATCTGGAACGCACTGGTGCTGGTGCTCGATAACGTGCTCAAACCCATGCTGTTGGGGCGCGGCGTCGATGTGCCCATGGCCGTGATTTTTCTCGGCGCCATAGGCGGTTTGTTGTGGTCTGGAATCGTCGGCCTGTTCGTTGGCGCCATCGTGCTGACGCTGGGCTACAAGTTGTTTGCGGCCTGGCTCGCCACGGCGCCGGAACCACAGCCAGACAACGGCATGCAGTGACGCTGCGGTGTTGCGCTACGCCATCCTGGTCTGCGCCAGTCTCCTGCCCACCATCGCCACGGCGGGAATCGAGCTCTACAAGACAGATGAATCCAAACTGGAATTCAATGCCAATTTCGTGGGAGCGTTCTTCCAGAATGAGTCCTGGTTCGGGGAGTCCGAGGAATTTCTGGGCGGCGATACCGATTCCTGGGGTGAATTCGGCGCCGAGCTGGGTTTTGCCTGGGAATACACCAGTGGCAAGTCCACCCTATTCGCCGAACTCAGCGGCGTCTACACCAGTACCGGCAACGAGGACGCATCCGGCCTAACCATCGGACTGGACAAAACCAGCGAGGCAAACCTTGAACAGGCTCACCTTGGCTGGCGCTCCGATGATCCGTTTGCGGGTCTGGAGGAGGACACGTTTTCCCTGACCGTGGGCTGGCAGGATTACCTGATAGGCACCGGTCTGCTGATCGCACATGGAGGCAGCGATGGTGGTGAGCACGGCGGCTGGTACCTGGGCTTGCGCAAGTCATTCCAGGAGAGCGTTGTCGCCAGCCTGGAGAGCAAGACATTGAAGGCCGAGGGCTTCTACATCCAGAACCGGCCGCGCCGCGGAGGTACCCAGGGCGAAGCGCTCGGTGGTAACTTCGAGTACACCTTCGCCGAATCCCTCACTGCCGCAACCACGTACATGGTGGTCGATCCCAAGCTGGACGACACCGACGACCTGGACGTTTGGTCCGGGCGCCTCGGGTGGAAGGGCCTGGGAGGGTTGGAGCTGAACGGGGAGTACGTGATCGAGAACAGCGACCAGATCGACGCCGATGGCTGGTATGCCCAAGCGGCCTGGGCGTTCAGCGAAACTGCCTGGTCGCCGTGGATCGCTTACCGTTATGCAGTGTTCAGCGGTGATGATCCCGCTACCGCAAAAAACGAGACGTTTAACTCGATCGCCTACGGCTATACCGATTACGGTTCGTGGTTCCAGGGCGAGATTACCGGCAACTACCCGCTGGGCAATGGCAACCTGGGCAGTAACATGTTCCGCATCAAGGCAACACCCAATGAATCACTGACCCTGAACTTGCTCTATTACAACTTCAAACTTGAAGAGCCTGGAACCCTGTCTCCGGACGTCACCAGCGATGACTGGGGCGATGAAATCAACTTCACTGCGGACTGGGCAGTCACCGATAACTGGTACTTGATCGGCGTGGCCGCTGTCCTGTTCCCGGGCGATGCCGCCGTGCAATGGACGGGCGGTAACAACGACTGGTGGTACGGGATGCTGTTTGCCTCTTATACCTTTTGAACCTGGTTGCCAGCCCGGGCAGCAAGAGGGCGGGCGCACGGAAGGATCATTTTCAGGACGACGCCAGGTCGGTCATGATCCGGTCCCACATCGTCCGCTCGTTCCTTCTCCATGCGCGCAGCAACTTCTTTCCCTGCTGCAGGGCTTCCTCTTCCCAACCCGGATAGCGCAGGTCTTCAGCCAATTGCCGGCAGGCCGCATCCTGGTCATGCCAGTCGCCCAGCCGGCTTTGTAAGGCAGGGATGTCAGGGCCCAGGTTCCGCGGCGAACCGGGATCAAAGCCCAGGCGCTTGACGGCCAGCTTGCGGTTATCGGAATACTCGCGCAGGGCCTTGCGCAGTTCATGCAACTCGCTGGTGCGGCGGCGATGCAGCCCAGTCTTTTTTGACGTCATATCGCCCTGCAACCTATCGAAATAGGCTCGCAGCGCCTGCAGGGTGCACGCTTCACCAGCCCGGTGGACGTCCCGGTCGAGTTCCCGCCACCTGGGCCAGTCCGCGTTTGCGACCGCGGCCGCAAAGCTCCTGCGTGCCTGTCGCAGCCGTGCGCGTATGCGGCCCCGGTAGTGCGCCGCGAAATCGGGCACAAGCGAACCCGTGCGGTCCAGGAAGCGGCGCTGCAATTGCCAGAACCGCATACGGCCGGCTGTGTCGAAAACCGGTCTGAAACGCTCTGAGGTTTCCGCGCATGGAAATTCGGGGTCTATGCCCTGCACGAGGCGCAGCGCAGCACGCCACTCTTTCAGACCCACGCGCAGACGGTGCAGACCCTCCTCATTACTGCTCAGCATCTGTGGCGCTGCAATCATCCGCCGCAGCTTGTGCAGTTTGTTTTTCAAGACGCTGTGTACGGAGGACACCTTCATGCACGTGACCTGGATCAGGGGCGCCAGTCGATGGAGTAGGCGTCGAGGTAGGCATCGACGGCCGCACCGACGGTCGGATGGAAGCAGCCGGCTCCGAGCCGGCCAAACAGCTCGAAACGTTTCAGCTTGTCCTTAACCGGGTCTTTCATCTCGGCAAAGTGCAGCTCAATCTGCGCGGCCTGCAAGGCCTGGTGCAACTCGGCCAATGTATCCGCCGACGTTACGTCCACACTGGTGACCGGCTCCGCCGCGACGAT
>Ga0315275_10006208_pt1 | contig 11402 bp, 9 predicted proteins | sample YL17G03_0_MG_FD_205557 | JGI IMG/M metagenome (GOLD analysis project Ga0315275, IMG submission 205557) | Sediment microbial communities from Yellowstone Lake, YNP, Wyoming, USA - YL17G03_0 | ecosystem: Environmental > Aquatic > Freshwater > Lake > Sediment | place: USA: Wyoming | collected...
AGATGTTCTATCTGCGCGCGAACGATGCCGCGCGGATATTCAAGGCGACACAGTTCTGGAATGCCTCCAGCCGGAAGATCGTCCTGGGGGTCGGCAGCGCGCGATTCACGTTCACCGTGGACACGCGCGTCGTCGTCGTCGACGGCGAGCCGGTGATGCTCCGGACCCCGGTGCTCTACGACGCCGGGTTCGTTATGATCCCGATGGAATTTCTCCTCGATGTCGCGCCGGGGTACACGTTGAACGAGGTGAAATGGGACTCCGCGACACGCACGCTCGCCGTCAACAAAATCGGGTACAACATCACCGGGCTCGATTTCACCATCACCGCCGATCGATCCACCGCGACGCTCGAACTGAGCGAGCCGCTCGTCCACCATGTGGATTCGAGCACCCCGGGGCTCGTCCGGCTCAAGATCTACGGGGGGAGGATCGATGCGGAGAGGTTCAACGTAAAAGAACCGCATGGAATGTTCAACGAAGTCCGCGTCGAACAGACGGACCGCGATGTCTATCTCTACTTCGACGTGAAGAAATACACGGAACGGGTCCTCGTCGAACGCGACGAATCGCCGACGCGGATCCGTGTGATCGTCGAGAAAGGGAACCTCCCCGAGATACCCGAGCCCGAGTTTGCCGGGCGCAGGCAGGTCGAGATCGTCGACACACAGCCCGCGGAACCCAAGCGCCTGCAGATCAGGACCGTCGTGCTCGATCCGGGTCACGGCGGCAAAGATGACGGCAAGGTGGGTGTGACGGGCGTGCTGGAAAAGGACGTGAACCTGAGTATCGCTAAGAAAGTCCGTGACAGCCTCGAGCGCGATTTCGGCCTCAAAGTCGTTTTGACACGTGAGGACGACCAGCTCCTGTCGCTCACTCAACGCACGGAGATCGCCAACCAGGTGGACGGGGACCTTTTCGTCAGCATCCACTGCAACGGGTGGTTCAGCGGGGAAACGGGCGGATTCGAAGCGTATTTCCTGTCGCCGGCCCGAACGGAGTGGGACCGGGCGGTCGCAAAGACCGAAAACGCTGCGGACGATTTCACGAACGACAAGAACACCGCAAGCGGCGACATCGATTTCATCCTCTGGGATCTCGTGCAGAACGAGTTCATCAACGAAAGCAGCCAGTTCGCCGAGCTCGTCCAGAAAGCGATGAGCGAGCGTCTCGGCATACGGAACCGCGGCGTGAAACAGGCGAACTTCACCGTCCTTCAGGGGGCCGGCATGCCCGCCGTGCTGATCGAAACGGCGTTCCTGTCCAACCCGGAGGAGGAGGAGCTTCTCGCCGACGAGAGTTTCCAGGACAAGGCGGCCGAGGGGATTGCGGAAGCGGTGCAGAAGTTTCGCGAGCGTTACGAGCGCTGACGCAGAAAGAGCCCATGACCGACACGAACGACAAGAACACGGGTGAGCCGGAGTTCAAGGACGAAGGCGAGATGACATCGAGCGGGACGCTCCGCGCGCGTCATTTTCTCATCATCGTCCTCGTCGCGATCGCCATCGGTTCGCTGTTGTACGTTTGGTACCGGAGCACACGTGTCCCTCCACCGCCGGCGAAGCCCGAAGGCGTGACGGTCGTGCCCGAGGGGAGCCGCACGGTGACGCTCTATTTCGCCGACAAGGAATCGGAAACGCTCGTCGCAGAGACCCGTCTCGTCGCCATCGGGAAAGATTTCGTCGACCAGGTCGCGCAGGTCATACGGGCGCTTCTCGACGGCCCCCGGAGCGGGGGCGTGAGCACGATCGCTGCGGGCACCCGTCTTTTGAACGCGTTCTACGATTCCGAGACGGCCACCGTGTATCTCGACTTCAGCAGTGAAATCGTAGCGGGGCACCCCGGCGGGAGCTCCGCGGAGTACTACACCATCGCGGCGCTCGTTCGCACAGTGTCGGAGAATTTCCCCGAGGTTCAGGCCGTCCAGATCCTCGTCGAAGGTCTTCAAGTGGGGACGATCGCGGGACACATCGACGCGTACAGACCGTTTCTCGTGAGGGATTGGCGATAACGGGAGAAGACACGTGACCAAAGACGGAGCGATCGGCGTCTTCGATTCGGGGATCGGCGGGCTCACCGTATTGAAAGAGCTTCTCACCCGGCTGCCCGGGGAGTCCTTCGTCTATTTCGGCGACACGGCGCGAGTGCCGTACGGAACAAAGAGCGCCGAGACGGTTCTCAAGTTCTCGCGCGAGAACGTGACATTCCTCCTCGACCAGTCGGTCAAGTTCATTGTCGTGGCGTGCAACACCGTCTCCGCCGGCGCGGTGCCGCGCCTGCAGAAGGAGTTTCGCATCCCGATCGTCGGCGTGATCGAACCGGGCGCCCGGGCCGCCGTCAAGGTGTCGAAGACGTCGCGGATCGGCGTGATCGGGACGGCGGGGACGATACGTTCGGGAGCGTACCAACGGGAGATCAAGGCGCTCGATCCCCGCGCCGAGGTCTTCGCGAAAGCGTGCCCGCTCTTTGTCCCGCTCGTCGAGGAGGGGTGGGTGGATACGCCGGTGACGCAAGCTGCGGCCAACGTGTACCTCGCCGATTTCGAGGAGCGGGACATCGACGCGCTGGTGCTGGGATGCACGCATTATCCGCTTCTCCGCGGCGTCATCGGGCGCGCCGTAGGTGACCGCGTCGCCCTCGTCGATTCGGCGGTCGAGACGGCCAGAGAGGTCGAGCGAAACCTCGATGAGCAGGGGCTCCGGAACGGCGACGGGGGGGAGGATTTCACCGTGTACCTCAGCGATATCGCTCCCAACTTCAAACAGGTCGCCGAACGGATCCTGGGGAGAAAGATCCCCAAAGTCAGATTTCGATCGGTGTAATCGGGCGCGGATGGCCGACAGGACGCGCGCGAGGACAGGAGCGGTGGAGCCCACGTCGAGGCCGCAATTAGGCGCCGCCCAATTCAAGAGAGGAAACAATCGATGCGCAGCAACGGGAGAGCGCGGGATGCGACGCGGCCGGTGAAGATCGAACGCGGCTATCTCAGACACGCCGAAGGTTCCGCGCTCATCGAGATGGGCAACACGCGTGTGATCTGTTCGGCGACGATCGAACGGAACGTTCCCAAGTTTCACGCCGGAAAAGGCGAGGGGTGGGTGACGGCCGAGTACGGGATGCTCCCTCGAAGCTCGCAGCAGCGGATCATCCGCGAGGCCGTCCGCGGCCGCGTCGGGCGGACCTACGAAATTCAGAGGCTCATCGGGAGAAGTCTCCGCGCCGCCACACAGCTCGGCATGCTGGGCGAGATCACGATCATCGTGGACTGCGATGTTATCGAGGCGGACGGCGGGACGCGGAGCGCGTCCATCACGGGCGGGTGCGTCGCTCTGTACGACGCTTTGAGCACGCTCGGGCTGCGCGATCACCCGATGAATTTTCTCGTGTCGGGGATCAGCGTCGGCGTCGTCGACGGGACGACGCTCCTCGATCTCGACTATGAAGAGGATTCGAGCGCGCAGGTCGATCTCAACCTCGTGATGAGCGAAGGCGGCACGTTCATCGAGATCCAGGGGACGGCCGAGAGGATCCCGTTTTCGGCCGAACAGCTCGAAGAGATGATCGGGATGGGACGGAAGGGGTGTCTGGCGCTCGTCGAAGCGCAGAGAGAGGTCCTGAAACTCTAGGAAGAGATGACGATCGTCGTCGCCACACGAAACTCCGACAAAGTGAAAGAGATCGAATCGATCCTTCGCGGGCTCGACGTTTCCCTTGTCACGCTCGATCGTTTTAAAGATATTCCGGCCGTTGTCGAGGACGGCCTGACCGTCGAGGAGAACGCCCTCAAGAAGGCGAGGGCTGTTCGCGACGCCACGGAGATGTGCGCGCTCGCCGACGATACCGGACTCGAGGTCGACGCGCTCGACGGGGCCCCCGGGGTTTTTTCTTCGCGGTACGCCGGGGAAGGCGCCGGCTACGAAGCGAACAACCGGAAACTTCTCGAGGCGCTCGCCGGCGTGTCCGACAACGACCGGACCGCGCGTTTTCGGTGTGTGATGGCGCTCGCGCTGACAAAGAACGTGGGCATTCGTTTGTTCGAGAAGATGAAGAACGCCGCAGCGAATGACGCCGTTGTGGCGGATGTGGGGGGACGGTGCGTTGACGCGCTCGTCGCCGAAGGGGTTCTCGAAGGCCGGATCACGGGTGTGAGGCGGGGAACGGGAGGTTTTGGATACGATCCCGTGTTCGAAGTCCCCGGAGTGGGCAAGACGCTCGCCGAGATGGGGGCGGAAGCCAAGAACCGTATGAGCCACCGTTACCGCGCGCTCGTCGAAATCCGCGAGCTCGTGCTTCGTTGGGGCGTTGCAGGACCGGCCGAGTGAACGCCCCTGCGGGTCGTGACCGGGCTGTCTAACACGGCTTACCGCGATTTCAGGAAGGGGATCGTTCGACAGTGACACCCGCCGTCAAACTCACCGAGGTCTCCAAGACGTTCGACAGCTTCAAAGCGGTCGACCGCGTCTCTTTCGCCATCGAGACGGGAACCATCTATGGTCTCCTCGGCCCCAACGGGGCGGGCAAGACCACGACGATCCGTATGATCCTGGGGATCATTCTCCCCGATTCGGGCACGGTCGAAATCCTCGGCGACTCGCTCCGCAGCCGCTCGAAGGACCGGATCGGCTACCTTCCGGAGGAGAGGGGGCTTTATCGGAAGATGAAGGTGATCGATCTCCTCACGTTTTTCGGCGAAATCAAGTCGATGAACCGCCGGTCCGCGCGGCGGTCCGCGACGGACTGGCTCGATCGGCTCAAGCTCTCCGATGTCGCGGTGAAAAAGGTCGAGGAACTATCGAAGGGAATGCAGCAGAAGGTCCAATTCATAGCGACCGTCCTCCATGATCCCGAACTCGTGATCCTCGATGAACCGTTCACCGGTCTCGACCCGGTCAACGTCAACGTGCTCATGGACATCATCCTCGAATTCAACCGTAAGGGGCACACGGTCGTTTTCTCGACGCACATGATGGAGCAGGTGGAGAAGCTCTGCAGGGAGATCTGCCTCATCGACAAGGGACGCAAGGTGCTGGAAGGGAAGCTCGCCGACATCAAGAAGCAGTACGGCCACAACAGCGTCACGATACGCTTCCGGGGCGACGGCTCGTTCTTGAAAGAGCTTCCGGAAGTGGCGGGCGTCAACGACTACGGCAACGAGCTTTTCTTGAGGCTCAAGGACGGCGCCGATCCGACGCGGGTCCTTATGGCGGCGGGGAGCCGCCTCGAAATCCAGAAGTTCGAGGTCGCCGAACCCTCGATTCACGACATTTTCATCGAGCAGGTGTCGTCCGGTTGAAGCGATGAAAGCGTTACACATCATACGCCGCGAATACGTCGAAAGCGCCCGGAAGAAGAGCTTCCTCATCAGCACCATTCTCGCTCCCGTCCTCCTCATCGTTCTGTATGCGATTCCCGTTCTCACCGTGTTCCTCGTCCCGCCCGAGCAGATCTCCGTCGCCGTCCTCGACCGCACGGGTCTTGTCGCTACCGAGTTCGTTTCGAGCCTTTCCGGGACGCCGGAGAATGGGAAGCAAACGTACAAGGCGATGGTCGCCGACCCCATGGGCCGCGACCCCGCCGCCTACAAAAAGATTTTGGTCGAGAGCATAAAAAACAACGCGCTCGACGTCCTGGTCGAGGTCCCGGCCGATGTCTTCGAGAAGGGCGCGGTGGACTACGTCTCGAAGGACTACTTCAACGAACGTCTGATGGACGAGATCAAGGACAAGCTCGACTCGATCATCATCGCCCGGCGCCTCGCCCGAGAGGGGATGGATTACGACCGGGCGATCGCGGCGACCACGCACATCCATTTCAACGAGAGAAAGATCACGAAGACCGGTATGATGGAGGAGAGAGAGCTTATCGGGGAGTTCGTCCTCGTCGTCATCTTCGTGATGATCCTCTACATGGCGCTTCTTTCATGGGGGATATCGGTTCAAAGGAGCATCATCGAAGAAAAGAGCTCGCGTGTGATTGAGGTCCTGCTGAGCTCGGTCGAGCCGCGCGATCTTTTTATCGGCAAGATCATCGGTGTCGGCTCGCTGGGTCTCACGCAGATCGCCATATGGGGGGCGATCATGCTCGCCGTCGGTTTTTCTTCGAGCTTCGCCGTAGCGGAGTTTTCCCAGTATGTGAGCGTTTCGTTCGGTGACGTGCTCTACTTCGTTCTCTTTTTCGTTCTCGGTTTTCTTCTCTACTCGTCGTTGTTCACCATCATCGGCGCCGTCTGCTCGACCGAACAGGACGCCCAGCAGCTCCAGAGCATCGTTGTTTTCCCGATGGTCATTCCCATCATGCTCATGTTTTTCGTCCTGCAGAATCCGAACAGCACCTTCGCCGTCGTGCTTTCGCTGATACCGCTTTTCACGCCGATGCTGATGCTCGCCCGTGTCGCGATTTCGGACCCCGCCTGGTGGCAGGTGGCTCTGAGCATCGGGCTACTCGTCGTGTCGATCTACGGCGTGATCCTCTTCAGCGCGCGCGTGTTTCGCGCGGGGCTCCTCATGTACGGGAAGCGCCCCAGTCTCCGCGAGATCTTCCGCTGGTTCAAGTACGCGTGACCTCGCCGTCGGTTGGTTGCCTTGGCGGCGCGGCGCGCTCTCGCCATCACAACGACGCATTTCTTGACAAACCCGTTGATCCGGTTCATATTAAGCACTCAGCATACATAGGGTCGGGGCGTAGCGCAGTCCGGCTAGCGCACCTGCTTTGGGTGCAGGGTGTCGGAGGTTCAAATCCTCTCGCCCCGACCAACTTGCCTTGATCGGCGGGGCGAGGTCAGAACAAGCCGCACCTTCGGCAACGATTCTGTTCGGTAAACGATCTCTCCCAGGCAGGCTCACGCCCTTGTCCTAACCGACTTCTAACAATACAGGACTTCAAAAAAATCTCCCGCTCGACTATCATATTCTTGCCGTTTTTTTAGCCGGCCCGCGGGGGAAACGTTCGTGACAAAAAAAGAAATATTTGTCGTGGAGGACGAGGAAGGCATACTCGAACTCCTTCGTTACAACCTCACGCGCGAGGGGTTTGCCGTGTCGTCCGCCGCGGACGGCGAAGATGCCGTCGCGGCCATTCCACGGAAACTTCCCGATCTCATCCTTCTCGACCTGATGCTCCCGGGACTGGACGGGCTCGGAGTCTGCCGCGCGCTCAAGAAGAACCCGAAGACGGCCGGGATTCCGATCGTGATGGTGACCGCCAAGGGCGAGGAGAGCGACATCGTCGCCGGGCTCGAACTGGGAGCTGACGACTACATCACCAAACCTTTCAGCATGAAAGTGCTGGTGGCGAGGGTTCGGACGATCCTCCGGCGCAAGGAGGAACGCGCCGCGGACAAGAACGCCGTGATCCGCATCCACGATCTCGTGATCAATCCAGGTCGCCACGAGGTTCTGGTCAAAGGCAAACCGGTGGAGATGACGGCCAGCGAGCTGAAGATCCTGCATTACCTCACCAGCCGGCCGGGATGGGTGATGACGCGGCAGCAGATCGTCGATGCCGTACGCGGCGAGGATTACGCCGTTACCGACCGGTCGGTGGACGTGCAGATCGTCGGGCTACGCAAGAAGCTCGGCGCCCGGGCCGAACTGATCGAGACCGTGCGTGGTGTGGGATACCGTTTCAAGGAATGAGCATGCGGCAGAGAAGACTTCTTTGGCGGATCTACCTCTATTTCTTCGTGAGCACGATCGCGGCGCTCGCGATCACCGCTTTGTACGCTACCCGCTCGCTCCGGCAGTTCCACCAGGACCAGGTGGCGAACGATCTCCTCGTGCGCGCTCGAATGGTCGCCAGCGAAGTGGCCGCGTACCCGCTCGACACCGAACCCGCGCGGATCGACCGGTTGTGCAAGGATCTCGGCCGCCTGACGATGACGCGGATTACGGTGGTGCTTCCCAGCGGGGAAGTGATCGGGGATTCCGACGAGGACCCGGCCCGAATGGAGAACCACCGGAACCGGCCGGAGATCGCGGCGGCGATGGAGGGTCGGACCGGCAAGTCCGTGCGTTTCAGCGATACCGTTCACCGGACACTCATGTACCTGGCGATACCGGTCCTCCACGACGGAGCGGTGGCCGCGGTCGTGCGCACGTCGATGCCGCTCGCCGTGATCGACTGGGCTCTGCGCGCGGTTTATCGCCACATTCTCCTCGGCGGGGCCATCGTCGCCATTCTCGTCGCCGTCGTTGCGCTGTACATCTCGCGCCGAATCACGCGGCCTCTGGAAGACATGCGGCATGTCGCGGAGAGACTGGCGAGCGGCGAACTGACGGCGCGCGTCGCCGTGCCGAGCGGCGAGGAGATCGGGGCGCTGGGACGGACGTTGAACCAGATGGCGGCGCAGCTCAGCGATCGTCTGGATACCATCACCCGGCAGCGGAACGAACAGGAAGCCGTGTTGGCCAGTATGGTGGAGGGAGTTCTGGCGGTGGACAAAGACGGGCGCATCCTCAATCTCAACGACGCGGCGGCCCAGCTGCTCGAGCTCGATTCCGAACAGGCGCGTGGACGGACCATCCAGGAAACGGTGCGAAACAGGGAATTGCAGGAGTTCATCAACGCCGCCCTCACAACCCCGACGCCGTCGGAACGGGAGATCGTTCTCTACGGCAACGAGGAACGGTTTCTCCAGCTTCACGGCACCGCTCTCGCCGACCGGTCGGGTTCGAAAATCGGCGTGGTGGTTGTGTTGAACGACATCACGAGACTGAAGCGCCTGGAAACCGTCCGGCGGGATTTCGTCGCGAATGTCTCGCACGAGCTCAAAACTCCTATCACCGCGCTCAAGGGGTGCGTGGAGACTCTCGAGGACGGCGCGCCGGCGAATCCCGAAGAGGGCCGGCGTTTCCTCGCGTTGATGGCCCAGAATGTGGACCGTCTGCAGGCGATCGTCGAAGACCTCCTGAGTCTCTCCCGTATCGAGTTCGACGCCGAACGTGGTCGTGTCCCCCTCGATCCGGGGCCGGTCTGTGAGGTGCTGCGGGGGGCGGTTCGGACGTTCACGAAGCTAGCTGAAGCGAAGAAGATATCTCTCACCGTAGATTGTGCGGGAGATTTGGCGGGTCCGATCAATGCGGCGCTCCTCGAGCAGGCGGTGGGGAACCTGGTGGATAACGCGGTCAAGTACAGCGATGAGAATACGCGTGTCATCGTCGCTGGGGCGCTCGCGGGCGACAGCATCGAAATTCGCGTGACGGACGAAGGTCCCGGCATCGAGAGAAAACACCTCCCCCGCATATTCGAGCGGTTCTACCGCGTCGACCAGGCCCGCAGCCGGTCGCTCGGCGGAACCGGTCTGGGGTTGGCGATCGTCAAACACATCGCACTGGCCCATCACGGCACTGTGGGTGTCACGAGCACACCGGGAGAAGGCAGCTCCTTCACGATCCGCATCCCGCGGCAGTAGCGTGTTCCAGGTGTCCGCCCGGTTCTTTTTACGGTTCTCACGCGCCGCGGACCGTTCGCATGACCACCCGGTGGCCCCGGGTTTCTAACGAACTTCTAACTTTGGCCTCATATTGCCCTTACAGCCGTTTGTTTCAATTGTACCAACGGAAGAAAGAGGTGATGGTACATGAAGAGACTCGTGACGGCAGTAACGGCAGCAGTTGTAGTGGTGAGTTTCGGCGGCTACGCCCTCGCACAGACGAGTGCGCCGCAAACGAGCACCGCGCAGACACCGGCGCAAAAGAGTTGGACGGACAACATCACGATCAAAGGTGATCTGCGTTACCGGGTCGAACAGATCAATGACGACTCCAAGCTGAACGCTGCGGGTGACACGTATTCGCGGACACGCGAGCGCATACGCGCCCGGCTGGGTGTCGAAGCCAAGTGCAACGACGCCCTCAAGGCGGGGATCGAACTGTCGACGGGACAGGCGGACCCGATTTCAGGGAATCAGACGATCGGCGAAGGGCTCAGCAAGAAGGATATGAAACTCAGCCTCGCCTACCTCGATTACAACTTTTTCGGCGATAACCCGAACGAGGTCCACGCTCTCGCCGGCAAGACGAAGAATCCCTTCATGACATTCCCCGACGATCTGGTCTGGGATCCCGACCTCACGATGGAGGGGATGGCCGTGAAGGCGCAGCTCGGCGGGGGACTCGCCGCGTTCCTGGCAAACGGCGGATACACGTGGATACAGGAGCGCACCGACAAGGACGATACCATTCTCCTTTCCGGTCAGGCGGCGGCCAAGCTCCAATTCAAACCAGAAATCGCTCTCACCGTCGGCGGCAGCTACTACGGTTACCAGAACATCAAAGGCTACGACGTGATCGACTGGGAGAACAAAAACAACTCGTACGGCAACAGCACGGTCGACGGCACCGTGAGCGGAACCACGACGAACAAGGCGTGGGCGACGAAGTTCACGCCGGTCGTTTACTTCGCCGAGCTCGACCTGTGGCTTGGAATGGTTAACATGCCCCTGGCGTTCTACGCGCAGGGACTTACCAACACCGACGCTGATGCCTACGATCAGGGCCAGATGTACGGCGTCTCTCTCGGCAAATCGAAGAACCCGAAGTCCTGGGAGCTGGGATACAGCTGGGCAAAACTCGAGAAGGACGCGACGCTCGGGATGTTCACGGATTCCGACCGCTGGGGCGGCGGTACGGACGGTAAAGGCCACAAGTTCTACGGAAAGTACCAGATCATGAAGGGTCTGCAGGCCGGCGTAACCTATTTTCTGGACGAGAAAAAGATCTCGGACCCGACGAGTACGAAGGATTACGACCGGTTGCAGGTGGATTTCATAGCAACCATGTGACGCCAGTGAGAATCATGCGGGGCGAAAGCCCGGTGATCGCAGGAAACACGATGAAGAAAGGAGAAGCCATGAACTGGCTGAAGACGATAGCGGTAATGACGCTGGTGGTGGGTCTTGGCGGAGGGGTCGCGGTCGGCAAGGACGCGAAGAAGATCGTTGTGGACGGCTCCACGACGGTCGGGCCGATTGCCAAGGCGTTCGCCGAGTACTATATGGGCAAGAACCCCGACGTCAACATCACGGTGAGCGAATCCGGGAGCGGCAACGGGGCGAAGAGCCTGATCAACGCGACGTGCGACGTGGCGACCATGTCCCGTCCGATGAAGAATTCGGAGATCAAGGCCGCGCAGGACGCGGGAGTTCTTCCGATCGAGCACATCGTTGCAATGGACGGGATCGTGCTGGTGGTTCATCCCAGCAACCCTGTTGCGAATCTGACGATCGAGCAGATACGGGACGTCTTCACGGGTAGGATCAAGACCTGGAAGAAACTGGGCGGACCCGATCAACCGATCGTGAAGATCAGCCGCGACACGAACAGCGGTACTTACGAGGCTTTCGAAACGCTCGTGATGAACAGGGAGAAGATGTCCGATAAAGTTGAATACGTGGGAAGCAACGG
>Ga0315275_10006210_pt1 | contig 11400 bp, 5 predicted proteins | sample YL17G03_0_MG_FD_205557 | JGI IMG/M metagenome (GOLD analysis project Ga0315275, IMG submission 205557) | Sediment microbial communities from Yellowstone Lake, YNP, Wyoming, USA - YL17G03_0 | ecosystem: Environmental > Aquatic > Freshwater > Lake > Sediment | place: USA: Wyoming | collected...
TCGCATCGGTTTACGATTTTTGGTTTCTACGATGGGTTGGTTTATCAGTTGCTTGTCAACTGCATCTAACACAATAGCCTGTTGCCGGGCAGTCAATGTGCGCAAATGCTCTTCGGCATCCGGAGAGTACTCAATACGATAGGTCAATGTATCCCATTCTCCTTAAATGTTTTCCTTTTCTATACCAGGCAGATGGGGTCTTATATTTCTCGGGTAATAACCTTTCCAACCCCAAACGTTAATATTTTATAATACCATAGATCCGCACTTTGGGCTAAGCCCTTGATCCTATTTGGGCATTCACCCTTTTTATCAGCCAATTTTTCTCCGATGTGATTCTGCTACTTGATATCTGCATGATAGTTTTGCAAAGACTTTGCCCTTCCGTGTCCCCGCCGGAAGGCCGCAATGCCTTTCGCCGCCGCCACAGCAGCAGCGGTCGTAGTGATGTAGGGGATTTTGTACTTAATGGCGTCTTTGCGGATGTAAGAATCGTCGTAGGTACTGAGACGCCCGCTCGGTGTATTGATCACCAACTGGATTTCCCCATTCTTGATTCCATCCCCAATATTCGGCCGGCCCTCATGCATCTTTAGAATAAGCTCGGATTCGATCCCCTGCTGGTTTAGGAACCGATGGGTCCCTTCGGTGGCCTTGATTTTGAACCCGAGTCTCTTGAACTCCCGGGCCACTTCCAAGGCTCCCCCCTTGTCGTTCTGGTTCACTGTAATCAGGACCGTTCCATTTGCAGGCAGCATCTGCTGGGCCGCCTCTTCCGCTTTGTAAAAGGCCAGGCCAAAGGAATCAGCAAGCCCCAGAACTTCTCCCGTGGAGCGCATCTCCGGCCCCAGAAGGGGGTCAACCTCGGGGAACATGTTGAAGGGAAAAACGGCCTCTTTCACGCCAAAGTGCGGGATCGTTCTGGGCTTAAGGTTCAGGTCAGAGAACTTCTTGCCCAGCATGATCTGGGTGGCGATGCGGGCCATGGGAATGTTGCAGACTTTTGAAACCAGGGGTACAGTCCGCGAGGCCCGGGGATTGGCTTCCAGGATGTAGACCAGGTCACGACAGATGGCATACTGGATGTTCATCAGGCCGACCACCTTGAATTCGATCGCAATCTTTTTCGTGTATTCATTAATGGTCTCCAGGTGGCGGTGAGGGATGCTGATCGGAGGAATCACGCAAGCCGAATCACCGGAGTGGATGCCCGCCAGTTCGATATGTTCCATCACCGCCGGAACAAAGGCCTCGGACCCATCGGAGATGGCATCTGCTTCACACTCGATGGCATTTTCCAAGAATTTGTCGATGAGAATGGGCCGCTCGGGCGTCACCCCTACGGCCGCGCTCACATATTGCCCGAGCATTTCCTCATCATGGACCACCTCCATCCCGCGCCCGCCTAAAACATAGGACGGCCGGACCATCAAAGGGTAGCCGATCCTTTTGGCAATCTGAATGGCTTCCTCCAGGGTACTAGCCATCCCCGACTCGGGCATGGGTATGCCCAGTTTGCCCATCATTTGCCGAAAACGGTCGCGGTCTTCAGCCAGATCGATCGTTTCCGGTGAGGTCCCGATGATCTTTACACCCGCCCGCGCCAGTTCATTGGCGATATTGAGAGGTGTTTGACCACCAAATTGGACAATAACCCCCTCGGGTTTTTCTTTCTCATAAATGCTCAAAACATCTTCGACTGTGAGAGGCTCAAAATAAAGCTTATCGGAAGTATCATAATCCGTAGACACGGTCTCGGGGTTGCAGTTGACCATGATTGATTCATACCCTTCATCCCGCAGGGCAAAGGCGGCATGAACGCAGCAGTAATCAAACTCAATCCCCTGACCGATGCGGTTGGGACCTCCACCCAAAACCATGATCTTGCGTCTTTGACTGACCCCAACCTTATCCGGCCCGTTGTAGGTCGAGTAGTAATAGGCTGCGTTTTCCACACCGCTCACGGGCACGGGCTCCCAAGCCTGACGTACATTCATGGCCATTCGTCTCTCCCGGATGTCCTTTTCCGGAATGTTGAGGAGCAGGGAGAGATAGCGGTCTGAAAATCCGTCCTTTTTCGCCTGCCGGAATAAATCATCGGGCAGGTTCCGTCCCTTGAAGGGGAGGATCTTCTCCTCGAGTTCCACAAGTTCCTTCATCTGCTCAATGAACCAGGGTTTAATGTAGGTCTTCTTGTAGAGCGCTTCCACGCTGGCACCCCTTCGTAGGGCTTCATACATGATGAACTGCCGTTCGCTCGACGGTTCGGCGAGGAGGTCCATGAGTTCATTAAGGGTCTTCTTGTAAAAATTTTTAACAAAGCCGAGCCCGTAGCGACCCTTTTCTAAGGAGCGAATGGATTTCTGGAAGGCCTCTTTGTAGGTTTTGCCGATGGACATGACTTCACCGACCGCCCGCATCTGGGTCCCGAGCTTGTCCAGACCACCGGGAAACTTCTCGAAATCCCACCGGGCGAACTTGACCACCACATAGTCTCCCGAGGGTGTGTACTTGTCGAGAGTTCCCTCCCGCCAGTAAGGGATCTCATCAAGGGTCAGACCCGCAGCCAGCATGGAAGAGATCAAGGCGATGGGGAAGCCTGTAGCTTTTGAGGCCAGGGCCGAAGAGCGCGAGGTCCTGGGGTTGATTTCGATGACCACCACGTGGCCGGTTTCCGGATCATGGGCAAACTGGATATTGGTTCCACCAATCACCTGGATCGCTTCCACGATGTCATAAGAATACTTTTGTAGCTGCTTTTGAAGTTTGGGATCGATCGTGAGCATGGGGGCTGTGCAATAGGAATCTCCCGTGTGCACGCCCATGGCATCCACATTCTCGATAAAGCAGACGGTAATCATCTGGTTTTTGGCGTCGCGCACCACTTCCAGTTCCAGTTCCTCCCAGCCCAGGACGGATTCTTCGACCAGGATCTGCCCTACAAGGCTGGCCGATATTCCCCGGCTGGCAACCGTGCGCAGTTCTTCGAGGTTGTAAACCAAGCCCCCTCCCGTTCCACCCAGAGTGTAGGCCGGGCGGATGACCACCGGGTAGCCAAGGCGGGCGGCAATCTTTTCAGCGGTCTCCACGCTGAAAGCCGGCTCGCTCTTGGGCATCTCGATGCCCAACCGATTCATGGTTTCTTTAAAGGCGATACGATCCTCACCCCGTTCGATGGCATCCACCCGCACGCCGATTACCTTGACGCCATATTTATCGAGCACACCCGTTCGGGCCAGCTCGGAGGTGAGATTCAGCCCGGTCTGGCCGCCGAGGTTGGGCAAGATCGCGTCCGGCTTTTCATTTTCGATAATCTCCGTTAAGGCCTGAAGGTTGAGCGGCTCAATGTAAGTTGCATCGGCCATTCCCGGGTCGGTCATGATAGTTGCCGGATTCGAGTTCACGAGCACAATCTCATAACCCAATTTACGTAAGGCTTTACAGGCCTGGGTGCCCGAATAATCAAACTCGCAGGCCTGGCCGATAACAATGGGACCGGACCCGATAATCAACACTTTCTTTATGTCATTTCTTCTGGGCATAAAAATTTTTTCCTCTCTTTCATTCACTGAATGCGATGGCTGATGAAGAATTGTACAGATTTACTATTTTTTGGGCAATGTATTACAAAAAAATACTATGAGCGGCCCCCTTCCCCTTTGGTCAAAGGACTTTCATAGCATCCCGAAGTTCTCGGGTGAGGAGTTCTACGGTCCCCCTCGTCCCTCCTGCCAACTTCTTGCGCCACTCCCCATCGGTCTCGAACCGCCCCTCCCCGATCCTTTCAACCCAGGGTGTGATCGCCTCCCGAACTCCAAAATGATCGCAGGGATCGTTCTTCAGCTCCTTGGATCGGGCCATCACATCCGGGCTCACCCGGATGAAAGCCCGGAGGGCTGCACCAGTCTTGATGCTATATTTTCTACCCGCCCAGGCTTTTGGGAAGACGGCCTGAATGGCCTTAAAGTAGTTGAGAAAAAAACGTTTCCCATTCAGTTCGAATTCCCTGAATCGGTTTGCCCCCCCAATTTTCTCGATGTTGCTGAAAAGATCTACCATCTCATCGGCCAACGAGGCCTGAGAGACCCGCCCTTTCCCCACCCCCAATATTTTGATGTCTCCATGCAATGGAGAGTCCTCCTCTTCATTGAGCCGCCGAATGATGTCATGGGCTAAGGCCTGGTGGGGGTCAGCATAGAGCCTTCGACCGGCTAAGGAGATCAGGTGAGAGGGATTGAGCCGCGTATGTTTCGCGTTGATCGTGACAAAAAGTTCTACGATCTGGCGAGGGTCCAGGGTGTCGAAGAGAACGGCGGGGACATCGATCTCCACTTCCTTCCCCGCTTGGGCGCTGAGGGCTAACAGCCGGTGCTGGCCATCCAGGCATCGCAGGATCCCCGGCTCTTCCGGAATCTGAATCATCCCCAAGTTGGGATTCTTCCCCAGGGGTGAAAAGCTGAGCCGTCTTTCGGTAATCATGATCACGGCTCCCGGGACCGCCGGCAGATTTTGAGCCTCCTGGCAATCCGCATAATATTGGACCAATTCCCGGATCTTCTTTCGAATCATCGGCCTTTGAAAGGCAGCCTCACTCTGACCGATCCGTTTTTCCAGCATCTCCCAATTGATGGCCGATTTTCTAGCAGTTTTTGGCTTCTTCTTTTCCTCCTCCAGGGCAGGATAATCCAATACTTCGAACTTGACCAGTTTCTGAATGTCCCCAGACGTAAAAGAGGTCTGGTAGAACTCCACGCCAAATTGCCTGACCTTATGCGCGGGAACGGTAATCATTGGCCACCACCTCCTCGTACAAATTTTTTCCCAATTTGATGGAGTCGCAAAAAGTCAAAAATACCCCCTCTCCCTTGACGGGAGAGGGTTGGGGTGAGGGTGAAAAATCAAAAAATTTCGCCAAGCTATTTATCCCCCTCCCCTTCATCACCCTCCCATCACGCCAAGGCGTGAAGGGGAAAATCTACTTTTTACAAGATCATCAAATTTGCTTTTTAAAAAAATTAGCCTTCCAATTGCATGGCCTGCTATCTACCTTTATTCGTAGCATTTTGTGAAAAGTCAAAAAGGGGACTTTGCTCCTTTTGATCTTGGCTGGCAAGCAAAATAAAAACCCCATCCCTCTTTTTTCTGAGAAATGGGGTAGTTATGGTCCCAAACATTTAAGCTCCTCCAAGAATCGAAAGGAGAAAGGCGGGGAAAAAGAGCCATCAGCGATCAGCTTTCAGCGCTCCGCAAAACAAATAACATCCTCACAAATTGAAATCTAGGCCGACCTCCCCGGCGATGGCTTTCAGGTCTTCATAAACCTTATAATAAAGCGGAATGCCCTCTTTGCGGTACTTCTCTTCCAGCTCGAATTCTTTTTCCCCATGAATAAAGATCCTTTCCTGCCCTTCGGCCTTGGCCGAATTCTTCAGGCGGCGGATGAGGTTATCCATGTCTTTTTTGAACTCATCCACCGGACGAAAGTAATCCACCCGCAGGGCTCCGAAGAAGTGGCCCACCAGAGAAGGCAGTGGTTTGCCTTCAGCGTTCTTGGGGTAGAGTTGGTTGGAGGACCCCGATCCCGAAAGGACTCCACTCAGAATGTCCACTAGAATGTCCAGCCCGTATCCCTTATGCCCTCCGAACTCCTCCCCTTCGCCCCCCAGGGGCAGAATCCCTCCCCCGGCTTTGCTGCGGATGTTGCCGAGGACCCGGACGGGGTCTTCGCAAGATTGACCCTTTTCATCCGTGGCCCATCCCAAAGGAACCTTTTTGCCCATGCGGCCGTAAACTTCCAATTTTCCCAGAGTGGCCACGGCCGTCGACATGTCCAAAACAAAAGGCCTTTCTTTCAAAGTGGGAACGGTAACGCTGATCGGGTTTGTCCCCAGCATGACTTCTCTACCAAAGGTGGGAACCACATACACGTCCGAATTGGTGAGGGAAATGCCGATCAGGTCATGCTTCAGGGCCATGAGGGAGTAATAACCGGCAATGCCGTAATGATTGCTGTTGCGAACGGAGACAAACCCGGCCCCGTTTTTTAGCGCCTTCTCTATGGCCATCTTCATACCCCGCGCCCCGGCCACTTGCCCCAGGGCAGCACCTCCGTCCAGAAGAGCCGTTAGGGGCGTTTCGTGAACCACTTTCATCTCGGGCTTGGACACCATCACCCCATTCTTCAGGCCCGTATAATAGCGCCGCAGCCGGGCTACTCCATGGGAGTCGATGCCTCGAAGGTCTGCCAGGACCAATACATCCGAAGTGGTGAAGGCATCCTGGGGAGGAATGCCCAATTTCTCGAAGACCCGCTGACAGAATTCGGTCAGGGGTTTAGTCCAAACGATTTTAAATTCTGCACTCATAGAAACCTGCCTTTCTTCCCTGGGAATATGAAAAGTCTGCCGGGACCCAGGCGTAAAAATGAGATGCGCAGCCAGAATCGGGCGGGAAAAAGCCTTATCCAGGGTTTCAGTTGTGTCTCCGCGATGGGGGGCGGAAGGAAAGGAGGAGAAATTAATTTTATCCAGAAGCACCGCCCGACCCAGGGAAAGCAAAACCCTCCCATTCTGGCAATCCCGCCCAAGGCGAGACCGGACCCCGCAATGGTAATGCTGGGAAAAGAATGTAAGGGATAACGGGCTTGGAAGTCAAGAAAAAAGAGCGAAATTTCTTTTCATAAATCCGTAAGAAGTCTGAAATTGCCGTTTTCTGTCATTCCGGCGAAGCTTGTCCCAGCGAAAGCGGGGAGCCGGAATCCAGTTTTTTCAAATAGTTATAAATTCTCTGGACTCCGGTTTTCACCGGAGCGACGACTTTTTACGAGATCATCTTTTCAATATTTTCAAAATACTGCCGGATATGCTCGGTCATTTCAGAAACCGTTCTCCAGAGGGGAATCTGGGAGCGAAAGGCGGCGTTGCCCCGGAAGCCCCGGGTGTACCAGATAAGGTGCTTGCGAAACTCTTTCAATCCATGAACTTCACCCCGCATTTCCACTACCATTCTCAGGTGGCGAAGGATAGTGGCCCCTTTCTCTTCCAGGGAAGGCTCCTGCGGAGGCTGGCCCCGGAGCATCTTCAAAGTCTGCCGGAAAATCCACGGGTTTCCAAAAGCGCCCCGCCCAATCATGGCTCCGGCGCAGCCGGTTTGGGTGAAAAAATTCATGACCGCCTGGGGTGAGGTTAGGTCTCCATTACCGATAACCGGGATGCGCAGTTTTTCTTTAGCCTCAGCAATGGCTCCCCAATCTGCCTTGATTCCGTATCCTTGGGTGCGCGTGCGTCCATGGAGGGTCAGCCCATTTACCTCGCAGTCCTCCGCCATCCTGGCCACCTCCAGGAAATTTACGCTCTGATCATTCCATCCCGTACGGATCTTGACCGTCAAAGGAATGGAGATGGCTTGGCGCACCGATCGGATGATTTCCTGCGCTCGCCCGAGATCTTTCAGCAAGGCTGCGCCAGATCCACCCCGAACTACTTTCCTCACCGGGCACCCCATGTTGATGTCCAGCGCATCGGCACCATGATCCTCGACAATCTTCGCGGCCTCGGCCATGGACATCGGCCGGGGGCCGAAGATCTGCACGGCCAGCGGGCGTTCTTCCGGGCAGCTCTGCAAAAGCTTACTGGTGGCTTTCCAATTACGCAGAAGTCCCTCGGCGCTGATCATCTCCGTAAAGACCAAGGCGCATCCCTGTTCTTTAGCCAGAAGACGGAAGGGAAGGTCGGAAATACCAGAGAGAGGAGCTAAAAGAAGGGGGTTGGCCAGCTCGAGGGAGCCAATCTTCAGCGGCTTGGGATGATCAGCGATCAAGGAAAATCTTCCCCTCTCGATAGACCGGGACGAGCTGGGAGGAATCGGTCTGGGCGCAGATACGCAAGTCTTTCCCCAACCCGACGCTTTCCAAATATTGACCCCAATCGCACCCGGCAAGCATCCCGTGGATGTCGCCTTCGTAGTACTCGTACAGCACCTTGGCGGCCATGGCCGCATCATTTTTTAGGAGGGAAACACCTTCCTGCTCCAGGCGATCGATGATGGCCCCACCGCAGACCGTGTCCTCCAGGCAGAAGAGACTCTTTTCCCCCGAGCAGGCGATGATCACATCCCGGCCCGTCTCTTCGAGTCGCCGGGATAAAGCTGAGATGTTAAGGAAGGCGCCGATAAAAACTTCCGCAGCCTTCCGGGCAGCTAAAAGGGCTTGGGTGCCGTTAGTAGTGGTCAGTACGACGACTTTCCCGCGAACCTTCTCCGGCCGGTAGTCCCGGGGAGAATTCCCCAGATGGAATCCTTCAAGGGGCATGGCGTTGCGCTCGCCCCCTAACAGAAGATCGGGATCTTTCTTCAAAGCAGCCAGTTGCATGGCTTCTTCGACTGTAGAGACCGGAATGAAGCCCGAGCATCCGTTCTCGAGGGCTACGATCATGGTGGATGTGGCCCTCAGCACATCGATGACGACCACCGTTTTCCCCCGAAAGTCTTTCTTTTCGAGTTCATGCGGCGAAAAAGCTAAGTCAATTTTCATAAATCAACCCTATTAAGATTTCCATTTTTCCGCTCCCCCTGCCGCCAAGGGAGGGGGAGCAATTGGGGGGCCGAAGGATCCCTTCCCCCTCGATGGGGGGTGGAGAGGATGGGGGTGTTTAAAGCTTTTTCAATGCGCTTCGGCCCAGTTTTTCCCCACCCCAACATCAACTTTCAACGGAATGTAAAGCTTCACGACCCCTTCCATTTCCTCTTTGACCATGATCTTAATAGGACCCAATTCTTTCTCGGGTACCTCGAAGACCAGCTCGTCGTGGATTTGCAGAATCAGTTTGGTTTTCCGCTTCTCCTGGAGTAATCGGCGGTGGATGTTGATCATGGCGACTTTGATCAGGTCGGCGGCCGTTCCCTGGATGGGCGCGTTGATGGCGATGCGCTCGGCGAACTGGCGCACGCTGCGGTTGCTGCCGCCGATGTCCGGGAGGTATCGGCGCCGGTTCATCAGCGTGGTCACATATCCCCGTTCTCTGGCCAACTCCAAAGATTTATCGATATAATCCCGCACTCCATGGTATTTCTGGAAATAGTTGGCGATATAAGCCTGGGCTACGCTGGGGGGTACGGCTAATTCCTTAGAGAGGCCGAAGGCGCTCATCCCGTAGATAATCCCGAAGTTGATGACCTTGGCCAGTCGGCGCATCTCCGGATTTACTTGTTCCACGGGAACATGAAAGATCTCCGCCGCCGTGGCCGCGTGGATGTCTTCATCCCTCTGAAAAGTTTCAATCAAAGAGGTGTCGCAGGAAAGGTGAGCCAGGACACGAAGCTCAACCTGGGAGTAATCTGCGGATAGGATCAGAGATCCCTCTTCGGGTACAAAGGCCTCCCGGATCCTCCGTCCCTCTCGGGAGCGGATGGGGATATTCTGGAGGTTGGGATCACTACTGGAGAGCCGCCCGGTGGCTGTTACGGTTTGGTTGAATGAGGTATGAATACGTCCCGTGGCCGGGTTGATGAGTTGGGGCAGCGCGTCCACGTACGTGGACTTGAGCTTGGAGAGGCTCCGGTATTCCAGAACCCTGGCCGGAAGCGGGTATTCCTTGGAAAGTTCGGTGAGGACTTCCACGTCCGTCGAGTATCCAGTCTTGGTGCGTTTTCCCCCGGGCAGCTTGAGCTTCTCGAAGAGGATCTTTCCCAACTGCTGAGGAGAGTTGATGTTGAAGTCTTCTTCAGCCAGGTCGTAAATTTCTTGCGAGATCCTCCGAAGTTGTACCTCGAATTCCTTGGACATGATGCTGAGAAGAGGAAGGTCGAGCTTGACCCCTTCCATCTCCATCCTGGCCAGAACTTCTATGAGTGGGAGCTCAACCCGGTGGAAGAGGTCACCAAACCCGTCCGCTTCGATTTTGGGCATGAGCAGGTTGGCCAGAAGCAGAGTCAGGTCCGCATCTTCGCCGGAGTATTGGCAGGCCTTTTCCACGCTCACCTGACTGAAAGGAATGGCCTTGGCGCCACTGCCAGCGACGTCGGCGTAAGTAATCACCTGGTGGTCCAGGTGTTCCCGGGCCAGCTCTTCCAGGCTGTGACTGTGCTTCGAGGGGTTCAGGAGATAAGAAGCGATCATGGTATCGCCGGCAATCCCCCGAAGATAGATTCCCGATTTGGCCAGCAAGATATAATCGTACTTGATATTCTGGCCGTATTTCTTCAACTCCGGGTTCTCTAACAAAGGCCGGAGGGCTTTCAAAACTTCTTTTTGAGCCAATTGTCTGGGTGCTCCCACGTAGGTATGTCCGACGGGGATGTAAAAGGCCTGATGGGGTTTGAAGGAGAAGGAGAAGCCGACGATCTCCGCCTTCATGGGTTCCAGAGAAGTGGACTCCAAATCCAGGGCAAAGGCCCCTGCCCTTTCTAAATTCCCGATGAGTTCGTGGAAGTCTTTCTTTTCGGTGACCAGATGATACTCTTTTTCTTCCGGCGTCGGCTGGGCGGCGAATTCCTTGAGGAGCTTGGAGAATTCCATCTCTTTGAAGATTTTATGCAGCTTCTCCCGGTCCGGCATTCCTGGTTTCAATTTCTCCAGGTCCCAGGCCAGGGGAACCTGAGTATCCAGAGTAGCCAGCTCCCGGCTGAGGCGGGCCTGGTCGGCATAATGGCCCAGGCTGGCGCGTAATGTGGGGCTCTTGACCTTCTCCAGGTTCTTCAGGAGCTCTTCGATGGAGCCAAACTGCTCGATGAGCCTGGCGGCCGTTTTCTCCCCTATGCCGGGAACTCCCGGAATATTGTCAGAAGTATCCCCGCAGAGACCCATCACTTCAACCACCTTGTCTGGGGGTACGCCAAAACGTTCTTTCACCTCGGGAATCTCAAAGGTTTTATCTTTCATGGGGTCGTACATGACTACTTGAGGGGTGATGAGTTGCATCAGGTCCTTGTCTCCTGAGACGATGACCGTATTCATCCCTTCACTTTCCAGCTTTTTGGCCAAAGATCCGATCAGGTCATCCGCCTCGTAACCTTCGATTTCCAGGGCGGGAATTTGCAAAGCGGAAACAATTTCTTTGATGAAGGGGATCTGCGGCCGAAGATTCTCAGGCATGGCCGGCCGATTGGCCTTGTATTCGCCGAACACTTCATGGCGGAAGGTAGGGCCGGGGGCATCGAAGGCAATAGCCAAATACTCCGGCTCCTGTTCTCGCACGACCTTGAGGAGCATGTTGGTAAAGCCATAAATGGCATTGGTGGGAAAGCCCTTGGAGTTGGAGAGGTGGGGGATCGCAAAAAAAGCCCGGTAGATATAAGAGCTTCCATCGATCAGGAATAGACGCGGTTTCTTCTCAGCCATAGAATGAGTATGCCATAAGAGAAGGCAGGAGGTCAAAGGGATTAGGCGATAAACGTAAGGCATGA